>Ga0209643_1000463_pt1 | contig 73556 bp, 72 predicted proteins | sample AutmiccBRH37_all_FD_187383 | JGI IMG/M metagenome (GOLD analysis project Ga0209643, IMG submission 187383) | Deep subsurface microbial communities from Mt. Terri, Switzerland - Autotrophic microbial communities BRH/37_all (SPAdes) (version 2) | ecosystem: Environmental > Aquatic > Deep... | reverse complement strand
ACACGATGATCCCGCCTCTGGTCATGAACTGAAAGATTACTAATTAACCTCGTTGCAAACTGATAATCAGTAAAAAAGAGGCAATGGATTGCTGTTTATTATTGACAGTGCTAACCATATCAGGAGGCTGTCCGAGAATGCACTTTTCCCCCATATCTTCGTTAAACTCGAAAAAATTATCCTCGGAATATTAAGTATATGCCTCCGGTAATTTTTTCGAGTTTGCCTCGATCTGAGAGAAAATTGCTATTCTCGGACAACCTCCTAATATCCATCGAATCACACCACTCCTGCCGCGACCAGGCTCTCGATCTGCTCATCGGAATATCCTGCTTCGCCTAGAATTTGCCGGTTGTCTCCCCCGAACCGGCCGGGTATCGTCCTGATACTCCCCGGAGTCTCGCTCAGCTTTACCGGAATTCCGAAGCCGTGCCATTCCACCCCGTTCACATCATGATAGCTGTGAATCATCTCCCGCTCCTGAAATAACGGATCGACCAGGACCTCCGCCATCGTCTTCACCGGAGACCAGCAAATGTCGAGGCCTGCCAGTTCGCGCTCCCATTCGGCCAGAGTTTTGCTGAGGAATTGCTGCCTGAGAAAACCAATGATCTCTTCCCGCTTTACTTCGTCATACTGCAAGTCAACATATTCCGGGTGCCGAAAATACTCGCACAAACCCCGCCAGAACCTGTTTTCCACCGCGCCCAGCGCGAGATAGCGGCCGTCGGCGGTTTCGTAGGTATTATAACAGGCGTAACGATGTGAAAGGGGAGAGTCTGCGGTCTGCGGCTCTTTCCCGGTGAGTCCCTTGAAATAGTAGGGCAGAGTGAGAAAGCCGATCATCCCGTCGGTCATCGAAATATCGATATACTGTCCTTTCCCGGTTTTTTCCCTGGCGTAAAGAGCAAGCAGGATGCCGACCGCCGCGTTCATGCCGCCACCGGCAATATCGGCTATCTGCACTCCGGGAATGACCGGCGGCCGGCCTTTTTCGCCGATAAGCCCCAGAACCCCGGCCATGCTGAGATAGTTGACATCATGACCGGCCCTGGCAGCCAAGGGGCCGGTCTGACCGTAGCCGCTGATCGAACAGTAAACGATTCCGGGATTTTTCCGTTGCACCGAGGCGTAGTCCACCCCCAGTCGTTTGACCACTCCCGGGCGAAACCCTTCAAGGATCACATCCGCCTTTTCCGCAAGACGGTAAAAGATTTCCAGGCCTTCAGGAGTTTTCAGGTTAAGCGACATATGGCGTTTGTTCCTGTTCAGATCGCTGAAAAAAAGGCCGTCCTCCTGAAATCGTTTATCCTCGATGGCAATCACTTCTGCTCCATGATCGGCAAGAATCATCGAGCAATAGGGGCCGGGAAGCATCCGCGAGAGATCAAGAACCCGTATTCCGGTTAATGCGCCTGGCTGTATCATGCTGCCTCCTCTGTTGGCATTATTTTCAGAACTCTATCCCCTTCCGGGCCTTGATACCTTGCTCGTAAGCGTGCTTCACCGACTCGATAACGGAGACGGTATCGGCAATTTCGATAAGGCGCGGATCGGCATTTCGTCCGGTCAGAATTATCGACAGGCGTTTTGGCTTGTTGCGGATAAGGTCGATAATCTTTTCGACTTCGAGAAAATTATAGTGAGGGAGATAGGTGATCTCATCGAGAATGACCAGATCGTAGAAATCGCTTTCCACCTTCTCTTTGGCAAGAGCAAAACCTTCCAGGGCTACAAGACGGTCTTCCTCGATATTTTCCTTGTTGAAGACAAATCCTTTGCCGCAGATAAACCAGTCGAGGTTTGCCGTCTTTCCGGCCATCTCCCTCTCCCCGTATTTTCCCTTACCCTTAAGAAATTGAATGACGCAAACCTTCTGGCCATGTCCAAGCGCTCGAAAGGCCGTCCCAAGGGCTGCGGTGGTTTTTCCCTTGCCGTTGCCGGTATGGATTACAACTCTGCCGGTATCCGTCATAATAACTCCCGTATCGTTTGTTCCACCTGTGATTCTGTAACAATTCATTGCACAGTCACATATTACCTGATTTTCTTCATGAAGACAGCTTTTCAAAGAAACTGCTTTATTTGCTCCGAACAAGATAACAGACTGAGCGCTCGCTCGCTATTTTAAGAATATGTAGCAGAATTTACCGGAAGCGGCACGTACTTTATTTTGGCTTTGCGATAAAGGCCGAGGCCGAGCAAACGCCGGGAAGGCGGAGGTGTATGGCCGGTTGAAAGGGAGTTCCGGCTCAGGTGGAGTCGCTGTTCCGACTCGTCAGTTCTGCGTCATTATACCGCTGGTCACAAGTTCGCCTTTCTCATTGTACAGAGCCACTTTGGCACTGGTGCCTCGACCGACATACTCTTTTTTGTCGACAATTTCCCGAGCCGCAAACCGGAGAACATGGGCAAGAGGAATTTCATGAATAGAAACGCCGCGCGCAGCGGCGAGTGCAGTTTGATATTTAAGGCTGCGTTCTCCCAGATATCCCGATCTTTGACCAAGACCTGCCAGGCTGATAATCTCGCCGTCAGGCCGTTTTCGATTACGAATCTGCTTCTGTATGGTCAACAGCCACGGCTTGAGAGGTATACCGGCAATGTTTTTCCAGGAGACATTCCGCAATACCTTCTGTTTTTTATTCTCGGGAGAAAATTCAAGGGTTAACCGGGCCTTCACCTTGCCCGTGCGCAACTCGCCCAGAGTACAGGTAATTCCTCCCTGGAGGAGAGCGCCCTTCTCGGCGAAATCTTCCACCCCCCGGTCCTGGACTACATCTTCGCTGCAATCGTCGGAGAGAAACGAATCCAGGTTTTGCCATACCATCATGCCCTGCAGGATACAAGGCGTCGAATCGACCAGATCGATCTGGGAAAGCGGTTTGGCAAAAACCAGACACCATTGGATAAGTGCATCAAAAGCGGAAACTTGCATGATCGGATCTCCCTCAAGGTACATGCCGAAGAAAAAAACGAAGAATATGAGTATCTGTCTAGCAATCATTTCTTACATTTTTCTAACATTCATCGATTCAATGGTATTTTTATGCAAAAATCCCCTCTTCCGGGAAAATCACAATCCAGTTGTTATCTCTCTGAAACCGGAGTATTGATAGAGGCCAACTCTTTGGCGGGGTACTACAACATCTCGTCTGCCCTGGAAATTTCGTGAAGGACTCCATGGCACAAACCAGACATCCGTCAGTTTCGGGAGCATATTTACCAGGATGAGTTTTCAAGTTGCGATTAACGGATACGGGCGAATAGGCCGAAGTGTGCTCAGGGCAATCTACTCGACCCCCTTCCGGTCGAAATTCAAGGTTGTAGCCATCAATGACCTGGCGGATATCGAGACCTTAACCTATCTCACCCGGTACGATACCACCCATGGCCGCTTTCCCTATCCGCTCCGCTTCGATGGAGAAAATCTCTTGATCGGGGAAGACCGGATACGAATCGTCAGCGAGCCGGATCCGGCAAATCTTTGCTGGGCAAAACTGGACGTAGACCTGCTCTTTGAGTGTTCCGGCTCTTTTGAAGATAAAGCCACTGCCGATCTCCACCTGGCGGCCGGTGCAGAAAGGCTGCTCCTCTCTCACCCGGCCACCCCGAAAGTCGATGCCACAATCGTTTACGGCTATAACCACAACGACTTGCGCGGCGACCACCGATTAGTCTCGAATGCCTCCTGCACCACGAACTGTATAGTCCCGGTGCTCGATATTCTCGATCGGGAATTCGGAATAGATAACGGTGTGACCACAACCATCCACTCGGCCATGAACGATCAGCCGGTGATCGACAGCCACCATCATACCAATCTGCGACTTACTCGCAGCGCCCTCCATTCGATCATTCCCGTCGACACCGGTTTGGCCAAGGGGATTCACCGCCTGATGCCGCACCTGGCCAATCGCTTTGAATGCCTGCATGTACGGGTCCCGACCATCAATGTCTCGCTCATGGATCTCTCCATCAATGTCCGCAAGAATACCGATGTTGCGGAGATTAATGAGATCATGCAGCGGGAATCGCTTGGCCGCCTTCGGGGTCTGGTCGGATACACGGAAGAACCCCACGCCTCCGTCGATTTCAATACCGACCCCCGCTCAGCCATAGTCGACGGCACTCAGACCAGGGTTTGTGGCGGCAGGCTGATCAAGATGCTCTGCTGGTTTGACAACGAATGGGGCTTTGCCAATCGAATGCTTGATGTCGCCAACCACTGGCTTTCATTGCGATGAGTAACTAAGGTGTTCAACAATTGCAAAAACTACATGTTGGCAGACCATTTGCCTGACACCCCACAAAGTACTGAACTGAAGCAAAAAACTCCCAAAGGATACCGATGATCATCTATAAAAGAGACAAAAATATGTTGTGGAAGTTGGACCATATCCGTTTTCTCTATCCCCCCGACGACTTCACCGGGACCTTCGGCAACGCCAGGATGCAGGAAAGACACAAGGCGATGCAGGACATAAAAGTTAAGGTAATTATCGATCACCTTGAAAAACACACCGACCCGCTGGAGGCGATGAAAGGTCTCCATCCCCTCGACCACATGCAGTTCCTCCGGAACAATCTTGAAAAATTCAGGAACGCCCTGCTCCTGGAAAAGGCGGTTCTTCTGCTCTACCACAGCAAGAATACTCCCTTTGCCGCAGTCGGTGAGTACGAGGTATGGAAATCTCTGTTTGCTGAGTGCGATCCTGCACGTCTTTACGCCGAAGGTTCACCCTTTCCGCACGACCGGATCACTGCTTATCGGGGATCGATGACCAGCAATCCCATAGGGTTGAGTTGGACGGTGAGTAGTGAAGAAGCCGCCTGGTTCCTGGACCGCTGGCAGGATAAGTCGCTCGGCGGAGGAACGGTTTTTGCGCTGGATATTACGAAAAAAGACATTCTGGTATACATCGAGGACACAAAAAGACGAGAGGTAATTCTCGTCCCCGAGGTTGCGGAGACTGCCGCAGTTCGACCGATCGAACATCTCTGATAAAGCTGCTTCGTCTGCCCGTCAGCCGGGCGCAGTGACCGGCAGGCGGCCATGCCGCCTGCCGGTCTTCACGAAAAACTTCCGCTACTCGACCGTGACACTTTTTGCCAGGTTACGCGGCTGATCGACATCGCAGCCCCGCTTGGTGGCAATTTCATAGGCCAGCAACTGCGCCGGAATAGTGTAAAGGATCGGGTTCATAACCGCATCGACCCGCGGCAGATAGATAACATCATCGGTGATGGTCTGCAGATGGGTGTCTCCTTCGGTACCGATAAGGATGATGCGGCCCTGGCGCGCCTTGATCTCCTCGACGTTGGAAATAGATTTCTGATACACCTCGTCCTGGGGCACCAGGGCCAGTACCGGCATATCCTTGTCGATCAGGGCAATAGGACCGTGCTTCAGTTCACCCGAGGCATATCCCTCGGCATGGATATAGGAGATTTCTTTCAGCTTCAGCGCCCCCTCAAGGGCAATCGGGAAATTCAGCCCCCTGCCGATAAAAAGAAAATCGCGACAATCATAATACCTTTCTACAAGTAACTGCACCTCCTGCTGGATTCGCGGCAATTCCCGTTGCACCACGGCGGCAATGCCGATCAGTTCACGGCCGAGTTCCATCCCTTTCTGAAGAGTTATGGTCTCTTTTTTCTGGGCAAGATAGAGGGTAAACAGGAACAGCGCAGCGAGCTGTGAAATAAACGCCTTGGTCGAAGCGACCCCGATCTCCGGTCCGGCGTGGGTATAGAGTGTACCATGCGCCTCCCGGGTCATGGTCGATCCTACCACATTGCAGATCGTGATTATCTTTGCACCCATCTCCTTGGCGATGCGGATTCCGGCCAGAGTATCGGCGGTTTCCCCCGATTGGGAGATGGCAATGGTCAGAACCCGCTCATTGATGAGCAGATGCCGGTATCTGAATTCCGAAGCGATATCCACCTCGACCGGAATATTGGCTATCTTTTCTATCCAGTATTTGGCCACCAGGGCGGCATGCCAGGAGGTTCCGCACGCCACCAGGAAGATCCGGTCGATATTTTCGACATCGCCGGCGGAAAGATGTATCTCCGGCAGGACTACCTCGCCCGTCTCCGGATTGATCCGGCCGCTGACGGTATTGGTAATCGCCTGCGGCTGCTCGAAAATCTCCTTTTGCATGAAATGCTTGAACCCTGACTTTTCGGCCATAGCCGCATTCCAGTTTATGGTCTTCACCTCTTTTTTCACCGGTTCGCCGGTAATGAGCGAAAACACCTGGTAGCCGTCGGCCTTGAGGATGGCCAACTCCATATCGTCCATGAAGACGACCTGCTTGGTATACGGCAGGAGGGCCGGGATATCCGAGGCTAAAAAAGTTCCGTCATTTTCGCTGACGCCAAGCACCAGCGGGCTCTGGTTTCGAACGGCAATGAGGGTATCGGGCATTCCCGCCCATAACACACCGATCGCATAGGAGCCTTCCAGACGGGTGATGGCCTTCTTCACGGCAGCCACCAGGTCATTGCTCAGATATTCCTCAATCAGATGAGCGAGAACCTCGGTATCGGTCTGGGATGAAAATACGTGTCCCTTCGCCCTGAGCTCCTCCCGCAGCGAATGGTAGTTTTCAATGATGCCGTTATGAATGACCACCAGATTGCCTGAACAGTCGCAGTGCGGATGAGCATTGGCCGTAGTCGGCGCGCCGTGAGTCGCCCAGCGGGTATGACCGAGACCGATATGGGCTGGAGCAATAATTGCCTCATCGATAATCGCCTCAAGCCTCGACAGCTTTCCTTCCGATCTATGCTTGACCAGCCGTTCTCCTTCCAGATACACAATGCCTGCCGAATCGTACCCTCGATATTCAAGCCGCCTGAGTCCCTCAAGGATAACCGGAACAACCCGACGCGGTCCGCAATAACCTACAATACCACACATACATCACTCCTTGAAATAATTGACCTCGTAATACTTCTTCATCCCCTTGCGCAAGACCTGAAAAGTCTCCGCATTCTTTCTTCTCTGACTTCGAAAGCAATAATTGTTCCGCCTGTGCAAAGGATCGCAGTTAAAAATCAGCAGATAGCCTAACATTCATGATGGAGCTATTGCCAGTTTTTTCTTTCAACCTGAAAAAAAAAAAGGTAGTATCGCCTGCTATTCGGTCATAACCATTCATACCAAGCCTTTTCTTCGACAGCGAGCAATCATACCATGAACGACAGACAACGACTCAAAGAAATTCTCCTCGAGAAATCATACCGTAAGGGTACTTTCACCCTTACTTCAGGTAAGACCTCGGACTTCTACATTGACGGTAAACAGACGACTCTTTCAGCCGAAGGCGCCTATCTTTGTGGTAAATTATTGTTCGAACTGTTGCAAAAATCACCCACTCCCATCCATGCCGTCGGCGGCATGACCCTGGGCGCCGATCCGCTTGTTACCGCCGTCTCCATTGCCAGCTATCTGGCCGAACAGCCCATCCCGGCTTTCATTGTCCGCAAGGAAGCCAAGGGTCACGGCACCGGCAACTATATCGAGGGGCTGAAAAATATGCCTGCAGGCTGCACCGTTGCCTTACTCGAGGACGTAGTCACAACCGGAGGCACGTTGCTTAAAGTCATTGAAAGAGTCGAGGCGGCCGGTTTCAAGATCGGCCTTATCGCTACCATCGTCGAAAGGCAGGAGGGTGGGACAGAGACATTGGCAAAAGCCGGTTACCGTCTTGAATCGCTCTTTACCCGCGCTCAGATGCTCGGAGAGTAGACTATGAAATGCAGGAAATGCTCAGGAAAGCTTGAAGTTCATCGCATGTGTCGCCGGGTGCGCATGCGATGCACCGTCTGTGGGCAGGAGTACCGGATTCATGAAGTGGCAAGTGATCTGGATAAGGAAACCGAAGAAATCCTCGAACGCTATACAACCATTATCTACGACTGAGTCGTTTTTTTTCTTTCTCCCGCCTGTTTGCCTGTCTTTTGTAAGAGAAAAGTAAGTTTATTTTACTACTCTTGTACCCGACTCCGGTTACATTGATTTAAAAAATGCGGTTTTGCATGACGATTTCCTTTTGATAAAGAACAGTAAGTTCAGCAGCTCCAGCCGAACTCCCGAGAATGATAAAGAAAGTATCACGTTTTTCTGGTTTTTTATTTGCAGATCCGTATAATATGGACTGACGTCGTTTGCATTCAGTATGAACACATTGTAAAATAACTCATGACAGATCAACCACCTGACCTGAAAGCTTTTGTAAAGGACGGCAACGAAACGACGATAGTTTGTCCGAACTGCAGTTCGGCCAAAAATATCTCCGTACGGCAGTTTCGCCATCGCCTGCACAAGTTACAGGTTAAATGCAAAAGTTGTGGCTATTTCTTTCGTGTGTTCCTCGAATTTCGTCGACATTACCGTAAACCGACCGATCTTCGAGGCACCTACGATCTCATCCAGCCGGCTTTTGGCGGGGGGGCAGCTAAGATCATCAATCTTTCCCTCAGCGGTGCGTGTTTTGAAGTCCGCGGCACTCACGATCTGAAAATCGGCCAGCAGGGAATGCTGGTTTTCAAGCTTGATAACCGCAAGGAAACGGTTCTGAGCAAAACTGTCTTTATCAGATCCGTCAACGGCAACCGCATCGGCAGCGAGTTCATCGAGGATCGGGCCTTTGACAAGGATCTAGGGTTCTACCTGCGGATGTAATTTGTCGTCCATCGCCTTGCCGATCACCCGCTCGGCCTGAATAAGAAAATCACGCAAGCTTTCCGGTTCCAGGGCGCTGATGATAAACCCTTCGGCGCCGACAGCCCTCACCACCGATACCCGGTCTTCAACCAGATCGATCTTATTGAAAAGCGTCATTCTCGGCAGATCGCCCAATTCCAGTTGCTGCAAAAGCTGCTCGACTACCGCCATATTTTCACGATAGCAGGGATTGGCCACGTCAACGACATGGACGAGGAGATCGGCCTCTTTCAGTTCTTCCAGGGTCGCCATGAACGCCTGCAGCAGATCGGCCGGCAATTTGCTGATAAAACCGACGGTGTCGGTGATGATCACCTCCATCTCGGTGGGAAAACGCAACCGCCTGCTGGTCGGATCGAGGGTGGCGAACAGTTTGTCTTCGGCGATGATATCGCTGTTGGTCAGGGTGTTCAGCAAGGTCGATTTGCCGGCATTGGTGTAGCCGACCAAAGAGAGAACCGGAAGTTCCTTCTTCCGCCTCTTGGCCCGCCGGCGATATCTCTCCTTGCTCACCTGATCGAGTTCTTTGGCAAGGCGGGTCAACCGGTCGTTGATCCGCCGCCGGTCAATCTCGAGTTTTGTTTCCCCAGGTCCCCGTGCGCCGATCCCACCCGTCAGTCTGGACAGGGCGTCGTCTCTTGAAGAGAGTCGCGGCAGCATATATTTCAACTGGGCCATCTCGACCTGCAGTTTACCCTCCCGGCTCATCGCCCGATTGGCAAAGATATCGAGAATAAGCTGGGTGCGGTCGATAACCCGCAGGTCGGTAAAATCGGTGATCGATCTGATCTGCGAAGGATTCAGCTCCTGATTGAAAATCAACAGATTGGCGTCAAGCTGCAGGGCCGTGACCATAATTTCGGCCAGTCTCCCCTTACCGAGGATGAGCCGCGGGTTGACCTTGCTCCTGCGCTGCAGGACCGTATCAAGCACTGTTATATTATCGGATTTTGCCAGCTCGGCCAGTTCGGCCAGTGCCTCTTCCGCCTGTTTTTTAGCTTCCGTCGTGACGCTTATCAGGATGGCCCGGTCCTCTTTCTGGTCAACCAGGCTTGTTTTCCGCCCGGCGCTGAGTTCGCCTTCTATTGCGGCAATCAGATCCTCGACCGAATCCTGCTGGTTGGCGGGATGAACGGGAGGCAGAAAAGCCCAGCTCTTACCGTCTTTGCCTCCGGGCAACAGATGAGCGGAGTACATTTTTTCCGGCAGACCGTCTGCTGCGACTTTAATCACCGAGATGAGGTCGAGTCGCAGGAAGAGGAGATCCATGAGATCTTCGTCGCTTATATCCTCACCAGCGAGATGGGTGTGAATGAGGCGCAGGCCCCGCAGCCTGCCGCCGGACGCCCGCACACTGCCGAGCGGCGGGATCATGATCTGTGAATGGTTGCCGACGATGACACTTTCAACCTGGCCGGAACGATGCACCAGCAGTCCTATCTGCCTGTTCAGTTCAAAGGAAAGCTCACTGAGCACCCTCGCCATTTCCGGATTGATGATCTTGTCCCGCTGGACCCTTTTTGCGCCAAGGCGTTCAAGAACTTTCAGCTGATTGGTTTTCAAACCCTCTGTTTTGCCCGTTACTCTTCCGATGACAAACCTCCTTGTTTACCAAAAATATCTTCTTTTTCCTCCACCGACTGCCCTTCGCGAGTACAAACGGTTGCCGCAGTATAGCCCAGCCACGCTTTGTCGTCGTATTGCGTATGACAGCGGACGCACTGGCCGACGCGCAGGATCGCCCGCAATTCCTTGCCGTTAAACGGCCGCAGGTCCGGTCTCGAGCTCTGCTGCAACGGTTCACCAGCCAGGTTGACGTAGGCATCGAAGGGTACCGTAGTTCCGGCACTGGTATGAACCCCCTGGTCAATACTCTGAAAAGTGAGTTCCCCATCACGCCGGACAAGGGTTCCCTCGCCAAGACCTGCCGTCTTGGTGGAGGCGTGGCAATCGGCGCATTCCCGCCCTTTCGCCTGGGTGGTATGGGGATTGATGGCCGCCATGGTGAACCTGTCGAAGCTTTTTTGGATGTTCCCCTTTTCATCGACTACGGTAACTATATCCTGACATCCGGGAGTGACAACAACAATATCATCCTTCCAGACAGCGAGCATCGGCTGCTCATATCGGATATATGAACGTCCCTCTTCCCATAAGCCCGCCGTTTCCTTGAGGCTCAGTTTGTCGAGATGTTTCCCGGACGCGTCACGCTTGGCATGACAGCCGTAACACTGAGCGACCCAGGTTGAATGACAGGCTTCACAGGAAACCCGTTTATGGGCGGCAAAATCACATACCCCTTGTTTGGCGGTTTTTACCGGATGTTCCTTCTGGTCGACCTTGCCCATCAGGACAAGCTTGCCGTCTTCCTTGAAAAGATTGGTCAACTGTTTGTTCTTTCTCGTTACCCCGGGGTCCGGAGAGTGACAGACTTCACAGGATATTTCCAGCTGTTCCTCGTAATGGGCGTAGCTCGTACCGTCACCCATGATTTCATCGCGGGTATGACAATCAATGCACTCCATGCCCTTCTGATGGTGCACGTCAGCCGGCACCTCCTGGTAAAACCTTGCACCCGGCAGCTGTCGATGGTTGAGCCCCCCCGCTTCATAAGGGGTACCGTACCCTTCGGATTCGAAGATACCCAGATACGAGAGACCGATCCTGCCCGACCGATTATGACACCTGATACAGTTGACACTCGCCACCGCTTTGGTAATGAGGGGATGGATCTTTTTTTGTTCTTTTTCGACAACCGCCGTTTCATTGTCGGCGGTAAGATTTGCGGCCATGTCCGTCTTACCCGGCACAAAATAGTGACATGCCGTACAACCGCCGCCCTTTTCGTTGAAAAACTGCGGAATGCCGGGAAGGTCGTTTTTTTGCTTCCACAGATGACAGGTGCCGCAGAGCTTGCGGAAATAATCGAGGGCCAGCGAATTTTTACCTGTCTCAATCAGTTCTTCAACCGTCAGCTCCGAATTCTGCGTCTCGCTTTCCCCCCAGTAATAGAGCAGAGTTCCGATGATTCCCCGGTTGGTGGCCATAAGCGAGTTTTTTACTTTATGGGCATCGGTCGGATGGCAGCCTTCAACCGAACAGGTTTTCTCGACATGGCGCAAGTCGCCGGGATTCAGCACCATCCCCAGGTGAGCCTCTTCTTTTTTTATGCTGAGGGAATTGCCGAGGTGACAGGGGGAACAGCCGATAACTGCGGCATCATGGGCGGGATCGAGCTTTTCGTCCTTATGGCAGCTGAGACACATGTCTACTCGGCCGGAACTGGTGGTAAAGAGTTTTTCCGGACGATCCATTCGGTATTCACTGAAAACAAGCCAGAAAGCACCGCCCGCCAGACCAAGATAAACCAGATATTTCAGCAGAGCTCTGAAAGAGAATCGACATTTCCGGAAAATCTTCAGCCAAAACAAAAAATATCACCCCTGGAAATTCTGCACATTGGGATACCTGCGACCGTAACCGAAGGCCTTGGTTGTCACCTTCAACCCCATGGGCGCCTGTTTCCGCTTGTATTCATTCAGACGAATCCGGCGCAGGATGTCGCGGACCAGCGGTTCGGCAAAGCCCAGCTCGACAATCTCCGTTATCCCCTTGCCCTGTTCGAGGTACAATTCGAGTATCCGATCGAGAACCTCATAGGGGGGCAGATCGTCCTGATCCTTTTGCCCGGGTTTCAACTCGGCAGTCGGAGCCTTGGCAATGGTCCGGGCCGGAATAATCTCGCGAGTTCTGTTCACATATTCGGCAAGTTCATAGACCAGCTGTTTGGGCACATCGGAGATTACCGCCAGGCCGCCGCTCATATCGCCATAGAGGGTGCAATAGCCGACGGCCATTTCGCTCTTGTTGCCGGTCGTCAGCAACAGGTGGCCGAATTTATTGGAAAGCGCCATCAGCAGATTGCCGCGGATCCGCGCCTGGAGATTCTGCTCGGTCAGATCCTCTTCCCGCCCGGCAAAAAGTCGCGCCATGTTCCTGCGAAAAGTGTCGAACAGTTCGGCAATGGGAATCACTTCAAAACGGCAACCGAGATTGGCGGCAAGCATTCCGGCATCTTCAAGGGAGTCGGCAGAACTGTAGGGTGACGGCAGAGCCACCCCGAGGACGTTTTCCGGCCCAAGAGCGTCGACGGCGACAGCCGCCGTGAGAGCCGAGTCAATTCCTCCGGAAAGCCCGAGGACCACCGAGGAAAAACCGCATTTCCGGCAATAGTCCGAAACCCCCATAACCAGGCCCTGATAGACCGCTGCCTGCTCGGAAATCCGGACCGCCTCATTCATATCCCCCTGCCAGGTGTCGGTGTCGACGACAATCATGTCTTCGCAGAACCCTTTGGCCTGAGCGACAACGGTTCCGGTTGCATCCATCACCAGACTGCGTCCGTCAAAAAGCAGCGAGTCCTGCCCGCCGACCTGGTTGCAGTAGAAAAAGGGGACATTGTTGCTGCGACAGATTTTTTCGAAAATCCCCTTTCTGATCTTTTCCTTGTCGCGCTGAAACGGCGATGCGGAGATATTGATAATGCCGTCGATTGTCACTCCCTGAGCTTTTGCCTTGCTGAAGATGTCGGCAACCGGATCGACGTCGTATTCGTTTACCTCTTCACTCCAGACATCTTCACAGACAGTGACGCCGAACGTCAGACCTTTCACCTGATAAAAATCAGATGGCGATCCCGGCTCGAAATAGCGGCTTTCATCAAAAACATCATAGGCCGGGAGCAACTGTTTCCTCGCCCTGAAAATTACTCTGCCCTGGCGGGCAACCGCCGAAGAATTATGGAGCGGCTTCCCACGACGTCCGTCACGCCGTTCGAGACAGCCAAACATCGTATCGATTTCGGGAAGATGGGCGAGAAGGCTCGCGACCGCTTCATCATGGGCCGCAAGAAAGGAATTTCTCTCAAGAAGATCCTGGGGCGGATAACCCGATACAACCAGTTCGGGAAAGATAACCAGATCGCAGCCGCGCGTACGGGCTTTCTCCGACCATAGCCTTATCTTTTCACAGTTTCTGTCAAAGTCGCCGATTACCGGGTTTATCTGCACCAGGGCAATTTTCACCTTCCTCTCCCTTTATCCCACCCCAAAATTTGTTACTGCTCCCCTCAACCTTTGCACTATTTACCGTTTCCGCCATTTTTTTTCCGCTGATATTTTTGCACTGCATTATTATGCTCGTTCAGATCGGCGCTGAAATGGTGACTACCGTCGTTTTTGGAGACGAAGTAGAGGTCCTTTGTCGAGGCCGGATTGAGTACCGCCATCATCGACGCTCTACCGGGATTACAGATGGGTCCGGCAGGCAGGCCCGGAATAACATAGGTGTTATAGGGGGTTGGAGTTGTCAGATTCAAGCGGGTGATCGGGCCGGAATGATTCGACAGGCCGAAAACAACCGTCGGGTCGGACTGCAGGCGCATGCCGAGCTGCAGCCTGTTGAGAAACACCCCGGCAATAAGGGGGCGCTCGCTTGCAGCGCCTGTCTCTTTTTCAACGATTGAAGCAAGAATAACTGTTTTCTCACGATCCGGTTTTTCCTCAAGGTCGGCGGTTATTTCCGACCATACCTTGTTGAAACGGCCGACCATGAGACCGATGAGTTTGTCGGCACCCCGCAGATCCTTGGTCAGCAGATAGGTGTCGGGGTACAGATACCCTTCCAGGCTGTCAACCCCGGAGAGCCCCAATTTGGCGATGAACTGCTTATCGACAACCAGATTGGCAAAACTATTCCGGTGGCTCCAGCCGCCCTCGCTGAAAATCGCTGCTATCTCGGACGCGCGAAGCCCTTCCGGGATGGTTATCGAGTATTGAATCGATCTGGCCGTGGCCAGAGTTTTCAACACCGTCAGAGGTCTTTTGCCGGTTTCAAAAAGAAATTCCCCGGCCTGAAGCCTGCCGGCATAGCCGGAAATCTTGGCGAGAAGGAGAAATCTTATGTCATCTTTGATTACACCTGCTGCCGCCAGACGGTTGCCGATTTCCCGTGTGGAACTTCCCTTGGGAATATCTACCACCACCGATTCTTCCTCATGTTTGGGGCCGGGATACAAGGCATAGAGGGCAATCAGCTCACCGATAATAATGATCGGTACAACGATGAAGAGGATTGCCGCCATGACAATCCTCTTTTTTGTGATAACGCTCCTGAGGCGCTGCTGCAGTTCGTTTTTATTCACTGCTCGGACTCTGTTTCAAGCTGGCCTTTCTGGCTTTTCTCTGCGCATGTACGGGAAAAGCGATTTTCACCACATCATCCATGTCTTTTACCGGAAAAAATTCCATTTTATCTCTGATATCCTTTGGAATCTCCTCCAGGTCCTTCTTGTTCTGATCGGGAATGATAACCTTGTAGATATCAGCACGAAGCGCCGCCAGAGCCTTTTCCTTCAGGCCACCGATCGGCAGAACACGCCCGCGCAGGGTGACCTCGCCGGTCATTGCCAGTTTGGGCTGGACTATTTTGCCGGTAATTGCCGAGTACAAGGCCGTTGCCATGGTGATCCCGGCCGATGGTCCGTCCTTCGGGATAGCCCCGGCAGGAACATGGATGTGGAGATCGATTTTCTCGAAATAGTCTTCGGCAAGGCCCAGTTCGACAGAACGACTGCGGCAATAGGTCAATGCAGCCTGGGCCGACTCTTTCATGACATCGCCCAGCTGTCCGGTCAGGATCAATTTGCCCTTGCCGGGCATAAGATTGACCTCGATCTGGAGAATCTCGCCGCCAACCTCGGTCCAGGCAAGACCGGTAACGAGACCGGGCTGCACCAGTTGTTCAAGCTCCGATTCGGGTATGTTTTTCGGCGGTCCGAGGTACCTGTTGATGTTTTTGTCGGATACCGTATAAGGTCCTTTGCCGCCTTCCGCTATTTTTCTCGCGGTCTTTCGGCAGACCTTGCCGATCTCGCGCTCGAGGTTTCTGAGCCCTGCTTCATAGGTATAATGCGTGACAATATATTTAAGCGTCTCGTCATCCATTTTGAGCTGGCTCGGTTTTACTCCGGTTTCTTTCAACTGCCGGGGAAACAGATATTTTCGGGCGATGACCACTTTTTCTTCCAGGGTGTATCCCGAAAGACGAATCATTTCCATCCGGTCAAGAAGCGGACCCGGGATGGTATCGGTCATGTTGGCGGTGGTGATGAACATCACCTTCGACAGATCGATCGGCAGATTCATGTAATGATCAGAGAACTCGAAATTCTGCTCCGGATCGAGAACCTCAAGAAGAGCCGAAGATGGATCGCCGCGGTAATCAGAGCCGATCTTGTCGATTTCGTCCATCATGAAGACAGGATTGTTCGACGCAACTGTTTTCAGGCCCTGGACAATCCGTCCGGGCATTGCCCCGATATAGGTCCGGCGATGGCCGCGGATTTCCGCTTCATCGCGCATTCCGCCCAAAGAAAGCCGGTGAAATTTCCGGCCCATGGCGCGGGCAATCGATTGACCAAGCGAAGTCTTGCCGACACCGGGAGGACCGACAAAACAAAGGATCGGGCCCTTAGTCGAGGGATTGAGCTTGCGTACCGCCAGATATTCGAGGATTCTCTCCTTCACCCGCTGCAGTCCGTGATGATCTTCATCGAGGACTTCTTTCGCCTTGACAAGATCGAGGACATCCGTGGTGCTCTTCATCCAGGGTACATCGAGAATCCAGTCTATATAGGTACGAATGATCGTCGCCTCGGACGAATCCGGATGCATCATCTCCATCCGGCTGAGCTGCTTCATAGCCTCTTTGCGGATAGGCTTCGGCATCTTGGTTTTTTTGATCTTCCGCTCGAGCTCATCGATCTCCTGGGTCCGTTCGTCGGTGTCGCCCAGTTCCTTCTGCAGCGCATGCAGCTGTTCCCGCAGGAAGTATTCCCGCTGGGATTTGCTCATCTCCTCTTTGGCATCGTTCTGGATTTTCGCCTGAACGGTCGATACCTCGAGTTCTTTGGTGAGCAGTTCGCTGACCAGCTTCAGCCGTTTTTCCGGATCGGTCTCTTCGAGAATCAGCTGGGATTCGGAGATCTTCAGCCGCAGGTTCGAGCCGACCAGATCGGCCAACCGGCCCGGATCCTCGATGTTATTGATAATCATCATGAGATCGGCCGAGAGTATGCCGCGCAGAGACATGATCTTCTCGGTCTGCTCCCTGACCGCCCGCATCAGCGCTTCGACTTCGACCGAGATCTCTTTCACTTCCGGCTCTTCGATCACCTCGACCGATACCTGGAACGACGGCTCGGATCTGATGATGCTTTTGATCCTGGCCTTGGACATAGCCTGGACCAGAACTTTGAGCCGTCCATCCGGCAGCTTCAACGTCCGCATAACCATGCAGACCATACCAACCTTATAGAGCTCGTCCTCGGTCGGATTATCCTTGGTGGCATCCCTCTGGGTTACAAGCATCAGCAGTTTATTGGCCCCCAGGGCCTCGTTGACGGCTTCAACCGAACCGGGACGACCGACAAACAGCGGGATAATCATATAATTGAAGATTACCACATCCCGTACCGCCATCATCGGCAGGACTTCCGGTATTTCCATGTCCTCATTACTGGAAAAATCGTCCATGCCTATGCTTAATGAATCATTAAATTCCACTCAAATCCTCCTGCTGAACGCTGGACACTGGGTCTGGGCAAACACCCTCGCCTCCTTAAACAACTCAGTACATTGTACCGTAAATTTCTCTCTATTCAAATAGATAGCTCATCTATACAGTTACACAGCCTTAAAAGCCACGGAAATACTAAACATCCGAATAACTTAAGTCAAGCGGGGTTTCTTCAGCCCCACTTTAACCCTGCTGCTTTTTCCTTGAACTCTTTAACCTTTTTTCTCATAGTGCCGTAGTGTTTATTGTTCCAGCCGTACTTATCCCCTTTGCGGGGTGTCTGCTCTCTCCCAATTACTATGAGGACCACATGTTGACGGTGCAATCTTTTTTTACCCTGACAGATTTCCCCAATGGCGATTTCTTCGAACCCGGCGCACCGGTATGGCAACCGCTCAACGAGCTGAAGAATTATATGGATAATTATCCTTACCCGGTACTCGACCGCACACTCATCGGCGATGGCATCCCGCTCACCGGTCACGTCATCCTTCATGAGGGCAGAGCCCTTTCTTCGACCAATTCCCGGATAATCTACGGCGACACCACCAAGGGCAAGCTGCAGGTCATAGCCAACGGCAAAATACTGGAAGGTGCGTCGGTGATCATGGCCGGCGCCGTTCTTTTGGGCGATAAGATCGCCATCGGCCGGGGCGTCCTGATCGAAACCGGAGCGATGATAAAATCGCCGGCGATAATCGGCGAAATGAGCGAAGTCAGGCAGGGCTCCTATCTGCGTGGTTACTGTCTGGCGGGGAAAAGATGCGTGCTCGGCCACACCACAGAAATCAAGCACTCGATTTTTCTCAACGATGCCAAAGCAGGTCACTTTGCCTATGTAGGCGATTCAATCCTCGGCAATGAGGTCAACCTGGGCGCAGGCACCAAGTTTGCCAACCTCAGGTTCCTGCCGGGAACCGTAACATTCTACCACGAGGATGAAAAGATCGACACCGGCCGAAGAAAATTCGGTGCCATTCTCGGCGACCGCAGCCAGACCGGCTGCAACTCGGTGACCAGTCCCGGCACCCTGCTGGGTAAAGGCTCAATCCTCATGCCGAACGCCACGGCAAGAAGCGGCTATCACGGGGAAAGCTCGGTGCTCCGTTAAGAAGAGGAGTTGTTTTGCCGCATCCAGTGAGAACCCCGGAAGCCAGGTTTCAACGTATGAAGCTGAAGTTTTTATCCCAAAGATTAAACGTAAGCGTTCAGCTATCAGCTTTCAGCAAGAAGCAACTGATTTAGTGATAACTGAGGTCTCACGCGAAGACGCGAAGACGCGAAGGCGCGAAGTTATGTAGCCGAAAGGCCGGATTTGGCACTTCCGTCCGATCTCTTTTCGAAGTCTTTCAAACCCGTGTTTTCTGCCATCTTCGCGTCTTCGCGCCTTCGAGTGAGCCTCTTTAAGTCTTCAGATTTTCATCACGAAGCCGAGAAGCCGCAAGATCTTCATGAGTTATTTCTGAACTTAGTAGAAATTCTCCATTTTTATCTTGATATTACCGTTCATCCTTCCCTCGGTTAATCGTCATATATTGCTTATTTAATCAGAGTATTTACTTTTTCAGAATGTTTCTGCTTCGAGACTATTCTTATAACGAGTCACAAAATGAGAGCGAGGGGACGGCAACCTTTTGCCAATCCACGCAATGCCGCAGCCGGTCAGTACGGTTTGTTTTTCACCGGCACGCTTGAGCACTGGACGCGTGATGAGGTCAGGGAACTGGTCGAGCGTTACGGCGGCCGCGCCACTTCCAGCGTCTCGGGTGAGACCGATTAAATAAGGTACGTTTATGAATCTCTATGTTGGCACCAGCGGGTATTCATATAAGGAGTGGAAGGGGAATTTTTACCCGAAATCTCTGCAGGCCAAGCAAATGCTGCATTATTACGGGCAACACTTCCGCACCGTCGAAATCAACAACACCTTCTATCGGATGCCCAACACCGACGTCCTGGAAGCCTGGGCCGACGCAGTTCCGCCGGATTTCAACTTCTCTCTTAAAGCCGCGCGCAAGATCACCCATATCCACAGGCTTAAAAACGTCAAAGATCCGTTGTCTTATCTGCTCGAAGTTACAAGCTCATTAAAAAATCGCCTGGGCCCGCTGTTGTTTCAATTGCCGCCGAGTTTAAAAAAAGATGCGGATCGGCTGCGTGATTTTATCGCTTTACTACCCGCCGAACGCCGTTTTGTTTTTGAATTCCGCCATCCATCCTGGTTTGACAATGAAATTGTGCAGCTTCTGCACGATCACGGGAATGCTCTGTGCGTTTCCGACGCTGGGGAAGACTTTGATGTTCCTTTCGTCTCTCCCGGAGAATGGGGCTATCTACGGTTGAGACAATCCGAATATAGCGATGCGGACCTGAAAAAATGGATAAAACTGATTCGGGATCAAAACTGGCGGGAAGCATATGTGTACTTTAAACATGAAACCGATGGTCCGCTGATTGCCGGGAGGTTTCATGAACTGGCCATGCAAGAATCCGGATGCACTTCAGGAATCCCCACTTTAATCCGATGTATGACTGCACTCAGGCGGACATCCCGGTCTCGAAGAAGGTGATGGATGACAATGACTTCAGGGAATTATTGAAATATTTGAATAGACCCTGGGAGGGTTATCGGAAAGTGCGAAAAGGGGTGATCAAGCGGCTCCGCAGGCACATGGCCGAGCTTGACTGTACTACCCTTCCGGCCTATATCGACATTCTTCTGCACAATCGCACAGAGTATCAAACATGCCAGGCTCATCTGCGGGTTACCATCAGTCGATTCTGCCGTGACAAACAGGTATGGCAACATCTCGAAAACCGTCTGCTGCCGGGGTTGGCGGCACATTTCCCACAGGAGTTGAACGTCTGGTCCGCCGGCTGTGCCTGCGGGGAAGAGCCATACAGTCTGGCCATTCTATGGAACAGGCTGCAAATCCCGACCGCCTTTAACATTACCGCAACCGATGCGGATCAGCTGAATCTGGAACGCGCCCGGAAGGGGGTGTTCGCCAAAAGCAGCCTCAAGGAGCTCTCAACCGAATGCATCTCTTCCTGTTTCAGCAGACCGAACGGCAAACACTATTCCATTCTGCCGCATCTTCGCGATAGCATCTGCTGGCATCGGCATGATCTGCTCGATGCCCCTCCCCTGGGACCTTTTCATTTAATTTTTCTACGCAATAGTCTGCTGACCTATTATCGGCAACCTGCTCTGAGCCGCGCTCTGGAACACATCGTCGAGACGCTGTTACCAGGTGGCCTTTTGGTCGTCGGCGCCCATGAAAGACTGCCGGAATTATCGGTATCACTTGTTAGCGACCATCTCTGCCCCTTGATTTTCAGTCGAAACCCAGAATCATAGTTGAAGAACACAAGGAACAACTTCTTCCCGACGCAAAGATATGAAACCGTCAATCCTGGCAAAAAAGTACGACAAGATAGCGAAATGGTGGCATGACACGTGTCATGACTCCCAGCATGGAATACATCAAATAGAACGTGCTCTGAAATTTTGCCTGCGACCGGGCAGCGCCCTGGATGTCGGGTGCGGTGCCGGCGGCCGTTTTGTCAGAATACTGCAGGAAAGAGGGTTTTCTGTTACCGGCATCGACGTTTCCGAGGAAATGATCAAGCTGGCGTCGGCGAACCACCCGGATGTGGATTTTTTGGTCCAGGATATCTGCACGTGGGAAAGTCGGATGGCGGGGTATTAGTCTATACCTTCGGCGACGCCCTGGGCGAGCATACCGACGAGTGGCACGGCGACATGTTTTATTACAGTTCGATAGGAATAAAAGGAAACCTGCGCGTTTTGTCGGACACCGGGGTTAGCTGCAAACATTTGGAGTTGGACCAATGGCCGGAAAAACATGTGTATATCATTGGGGTAAAAGACCTGCTTCCGGAACTTCCGGACGAGCGGCTCGATCCTCCGGCAGATAATGCTCGCATCACTCACTTATCCTGAAAGTTACAATCAGACCGGCATTCCTCATCCCGTAGCGATCGATAGACAACCGCAGGGACTGATTATCGGATACTCCGGGAGGGAAGCTTATCCGGACAGGATGCTCTTTCGTCACAATCCCCTTTCCGCCGCAGTACCGGCATTCATAAAACAACCCTCCTCCACCGCCGCAATACGGGCATCGCAATCGAACAGGGACAAGCAGACGAAACTGTCCTCCTCGAAGGGCTTGCTGCCGGGATACGGTGACGACAACATCAAGATCCTCGGTTCTCTTCTCAGGCTGACGTTGTTCCCTTGCCGAATAATTGCCGGACAACATTTCAAAGAGAGCGCCAAAACCGGTCATGGACCAGAGGAAATCTCGATCGGGGATGAGCGGTTCGATGTTTTCGTGGAGATGACGAGCTGCTTTTTGGCGTGGTTCCTGCCTCTTTCGATAATCCTGTAAAATCCTATCGTATTCTTGACGGCGGACGGGATCGCCCAACACGGTATATGCTTCCTGAATGACTAAAAACGTCGTGTGTCCCTCATTGCAGTGATCCGGGTGAAACTCCTTGACGAGTCTGCGGTAGGCCGCCTTAATAGCCTGCTGCGTCGAATCTGCCGGGACTCCTAAAATGATATAATAATTTTGTGCCATGACAGATGCTCCTGACAAAGATGACAATCAAGAATAATCCGCAATGTTTTTTATTGCCTGCGACCTTGTCAAGGATACGGGAGGATTACAATAGCTACCTAGAACTTCCGCGCAAAGCCTTTTTCAAGATCGTCATACTTCAGTTCATAATAAAGCAGTCTTCTTTCGATCCTATCTATTCTGTCCAGCAGGTCGAGGATCAAGCCGCATCCGGCCAGATTTATCCCGAGATCACTTTTCAACCGCATAATTTTATCGATCCGGGTGACTACGCTGTCCTCAAAAAGCATGTCCGGTTCCTCGACACGAGGATCGATCAAACCCAGCATGAAGAGCCTGCGAATCATATCCGGATGGAGGCCGACGAAATGGCTGACTTCATAAATAGTCAACAGAGTATTGCTGGATTTCTGCTCATAAATTATCAAATCGTACTTTCCCATTTTTTTCCTGCCCTCTGAGAATTTTTTCCCCTCGGATCAAATGGCGACTTTTCGGATAATTCCCTGAATAACTGCTCTTCTTCGTGGGACATATGATGAGGTATTTTAATCTCCAGTTCAACAATGATATCCCCGGGCGGGCCGCTGCGTGTCGGAATACCTTTGCCGCGCAGGCGCAGTTTTTTGCCGTTTTGCGATCTTTTCGGTATAGCCAGGGTTACGGTGCCGTCGACCGTCTGAACCGGTATTTTTGCTCCGAGAACCGCCTCCCATGGAGAAACTGCAATCACCGTATAAAGATCATGGCCTTCGACCTTGAATCTAGGATCCGGAGCAATATGTATTCGGAGCAGCAAATCGCCTGCCACTCCCCGGCCTGTTCCCTTCTCGCCTTGCCCGGAAAGTCGGATCACAGCCCCATCGGTCACGCCCTTGGGTATTTTGACCTGCAGTGTCTTGGCGACGGGACGTACCTGACCATAACTGTCCGCCTCATATGTCTGCAACGAGATAGCCTTGGTCGCACCGTGATAGACATCGGCGAGAGAAACGGTAATTTCGGCTTCCTGGGATCGGCCCGGCATATCGTCATCGTGCCGTGGCCTTTGTCTGCCCGAAGAACGATCGCCGAAGAGACTGTTGAAAAAATCACTGAACTCGGCTGTTTCCTCGAAAGTTCCGTCACTGCCGAATCGGAATGACCGAGAAAATCCTTCCGCCTCCGGCCTTTGAGATTCTCTGCCTCTCCAGTGCGGCTGCTGCTGTCCGCCTCCCTGCTGCCAGTTTTTGCCGTAGGCGTCATAGAGTTTTCTTTTTTCCGGATCCTTCAAGACCTCATTGGCCTCGTTGATCTTTTTGAACTTTTCCTCCGCATCTTTATCCTTGTTGACATCAGGATGCAGTTTTCGCGCAAGTTTGCGATAAGCACGTTGAATATCCGCTTGGGATGCATCCTTTTTCACACCGAGAATTTTATAATAATCCTGAAACTCCATACGGTCACCGTTTAATGGTTGCTCACCTCACAAGATTTGCTCAAAAACAACCTCTCTTAAAGATAATTCAAGCAATTACCTTGTCAAGTAATACACTAATAGTAATATTAAGCATAAAATACTACTGCCTGGTAATACCTTATTGACTTAACCTGTTTCGTAATTATTATCCTCTCATAAAAAGAGAACCAACGTTTTTTCTCAACAATTGGTTGAGGAGGTAAGCCGGGTCAAAGGTAACCATACCAATACAATCAAAATGGAGGTCGATTATGGGGACGAGATGGAGTGAATTCGAGAGGATGTTTAACACCATGGATCTGCTTCAGAACAGAATGAACAGGTTGTATCCTGGGCTTGGGAGAACAGGTGTATTTCCATCGATCTGGGACGTGAGTCAGGGTGGTCCCAGAGCAAATTTATATGACTCGGGTGATCATCTGAAAATGCTGATCGAGGTCCCAGGTATCGCCAAGGAAGATCTCAACATCAAGGTTCAAGGTAATTATCTTGAAATCAGCGGTTCACGCAAGTCCGACGCGCCGGAAGGATATTCCGCGCAGAGAGTGGAAAGAGGGACTACAGAGTTTACCCGGAGCGTCACATTACCTTCAGATGTGGATACTAACAAAGTAGAGGCTCATTTGACCAATGGGATACTTACTCTCAAACTACCAAAAGCGGAAACGGCCAAACCGAAACAGATCTCTATCGGATAATCGATCATACAACAAGACATTAACGTTTAGAGTATAATGCGAATTACAGGAGGTTACAATGAGTGACAGAGCAGATATGGTAAAAAGGGAAGAATCCATGCCGGAAAGAAGCCGCGAGATTCCAGCTGTGGCTCCTTTTGTCGATATATATGAAAACGAATCCGAGATCCTGTTACACGCCGACATGCCCGGGGTTGACAAAAATGATATCACCATCAATGTCGATAACGGCAAGCTCTCCCTTGGTGGTGTCAGGAAGATTGAGACCGCCGGCGCTGTTCAATGGGAGGAATTTGAAAGCGTGGAATATCAACGGACATTTTCGGTGCCGCAGTCCATTGATATCGGCAAAATCAATGCCGAGCTGAAAAACGGAGTACTGTGCCTCCATCTGCCGAAGTCCGAGGCAGCCAAACCGAGGCGAATTGAAATCAAGACTTCTTAGGGCGTGAAAGGAAATCCCTGCACGGAGATGATTTCCTTACTGTTACAACACCTGAAGTAATTGAGGGCGGGAAACCATCTTTGCGATGTTTTCCCGCTTCTTCTTTTCATTCCAGCAGCTACAACAAAGACTGGAGGTGAGTCATGGATATCAAAAAACTTGCACCATGGAACTGGTTCTAAAAGCAGGCCGCAAGAATTCTACTTGCGGCCAGATCGCTCCGATTACCTCCCGCCATCGGCTTCCATCAAGCTCTGCCGGCAAACGAATCTCTCTTGACGAGACACCCAAATTTGGTACAACGAGTCCGCAGGAAGCATGATTATTTATCAGACGGAGTCCATCGAACTTGTTTTATTGGATGGCGATAAATGATATTATTTTAAAAAAATGAGCTTACACTAAGGAGGAAGCCACATGTCGAAATCACAGGATACTAAAAAAGCCGAGAAGAAGAAGCCGCAAAAAACTGCAAAAGAAAAGAAGCAAGCCAAACAGGAAAAAAAGAACAAGTAGAAAATTAACAGCTCATCTATCGGTGGCGAAATGCCGGGCTTTTGCCCATTACGCCACCGATCCTCAAACCTTACGATCCTCAGACCTTATAGAGGTTCAAAGGTAAACTTCTGGCCGCCGACGGAAAGTTCGTACATGAGGCCGCCCTTGGCGTGTACGAAGGTTGCCATGCCTTTAACATAATCGACATCCGCCTGAACCCCGGTCCTGGGTCCGGCGCTGGCGCCGGCACCGGTGCCTGTCGTTCCGACCTGAGCCTGCGCTCCTGCCGTTATGACTACCGCCTGGGCAGTGGCACCAAACTCGAAATTGCCGCTGGTAAACTCATCATAAGCCCTCTTATCCTGAAAGAAGATGATTTCACTGAAAGCTTCGGCACCTGCCTGGAATCCGATCGAACCTTTAATAACTTTTGTTTTGCCCGTTACGGCGCCGCCTCGGTAGACCTGCCCTTCGCCATAAGAACCGCCGACTACGAATCCCGCCCTGCCAATCAAAGGAAAGACGGCGTAGCCGTAGGAATTATCAAAGAATTTTTCAACAACCGGCGAACTCCGAAACACCTCTATAGTACTCGAATAATCGGCTGCTTCAGCAGCGACCGCGACTTTCGCCCATATCGCAAGTAGTAACGCGACCATTAAAAAAATCGGTGTTTTTTTCATTTCAGTTCTCCTTTTAAAGTTACCGTTAGCCCTCCGATCAAAGGAAATATCAATAACATTTTATTAAATATTGAAGCATAACATTTACAAGCAATCGTTTCGTTCCTCACTTTTTTCGCTTCATTTACTTTTTTTTAACTTAAATTCTATGCGGTTTTTCTATTTAGTCAAGGTGTCTAAAAAAGATGAATCAAAATATAAGCTTTGGATTCAAATTGGTTTTTGTGTTTTGCCTGTTATATATTTGCATCCAGAGAGTGAACCTGTCGACACAGCTTATGCAGAGAGTTAAGCATGATCTATACTCACATTCCTTATGCTTCCAATAACACAAAAAATCTGGGACTGGCTTAATTTGGAATGAGTTCCATTTCAAAGATGGATTTCTAGGCGTGGATAATGAAATGTGCTGCAGATTGATCGAGGCCGGCCGCAAGGTTTATATAATGGAAGGGGTGTATGTCTATCACTGGTATCGCGGAAACCGCTTAGGATTAGCATACGACCTTAAAGAATCGCATGCTCACCCTCACCACTTGCGCCCGCCTCACACCTTCCGAACCACCATTGTCGAAAAATAATGAATCTCCCGATTTACCGCCTCGCGCACATCTGTCCAGATTTTCTGGTCTTCCAGACTGCAGCGTTCGACCAGAACGGCATTTTCGACAAGGCCCAGTTCCTCCAGCAGACCGACCAGCCGCGGCATAACCTTGTGGACTTTCATAAACACCGCAACATCGCAGAGGTTGAGCAGTTCGCGGATCCGATCATTTTCAAAAGTTGCCGGAACGACCACCAGCCGTTCGTCACCCAGGCAGAGCGGCACAGCCGAGGCGGCAGAGGAGGCGCCAACCGCAGAAACACCCGGGACAATCTCGACATGAAAGGGAGAACCATACTCCTGCAGCGTTTCACAGACATAAAAGCCGGTGGAATAAATCGCCGGATCGCCAAGAGTGGGAAAAACAACATCGCGGCCTTCTTCCAGGCACGCCATTATTGTCTTTGCCGCCTCCTGCCAGGCGGTTTTCACTTCCGGATCGGGTAATTTACCCCGGTGCACCTGTTTCATGGGAAAACGATGACTGAGTATGGTCTTGCCTTCCCGGTCGACGGCACCGGAGGCTATCTTGAGGGCCATACTGCCGCCGTTTTCAAAGGCCGAAGGGACAAACCAGACCTCGCATTTTTCCAGGATACCGGCAGCTTTCAATGTCATGAGCTGCGGATCTCCGGGGCCCACGCCAACCACATAAAACGTCCCTTGCATCATCCACCTTCCACCTGAATTTGTCTGCTTAATAAGGGTGACACAGGCTGCACTTTCCCGACCACCCACCAACCTTACCGTAATCGGCCGGCTACTCTCGCCGGTCCTTTCACTTCAGAGCAATACCTCTTTCCCTGGCGGCATCGGCGATATTCTCGACGAACAGGGAGGCAAAGGCATCGTTCGAACCCATTCCTACAAGGATGGGATGTACCGAAAAACCTGCCGCACTGAGAAGCGATTTCCAGGAATCCTTGTCATCGCCGGCCATATCGTTGAGAGCATGATCTCCGGCCGTAATCATAAATGGCCGCAGCACAATCTTCTTCGATTTTGCGTTCTTCAGCCTTTCCATCAGATCGTCGAGAGAGGGAGTCCCTTCAACCACGCCGACGAAAGTCTCGACCTCGGGATAAGCGAGCCGCATCTTTTTCTCGGTCTCCGCATAAACACCCGTCGACCAGGTCTCGTTGCCATGCCCCATGTACACCAGGATGGCCCCTTCCTTTCCGGCCATCTCGGCGTCGCCTGCCATTGTTTTTACTACCCGGTCGACATCGTCGTGATAGCTGTAGGTGTCGCCTGGCATGCCAAGGGCCGGACGGCCCATGACAACGGCGTTAAATGGCCGCCACTTCGGCTTGAGGGTCCTGATCGAACCGATGGCGCCTACGTAGTTGCTGAGATCGTGGGACTGCTCCATAAAGAACATGTGGATGGGCTGGACGACGATATTGCGATAACCGTCCTCCTGCAGATCACCCATTGCCTGGATGATATTTTTCACGCCGAGAATTTCGGCGGGAACGCCTTGATCCAGCCACTTCTGCGCCTCGTCCCGCCGCTTCTTCCATACCGAGCGGACCATGTTTGAGGTAAAGGTGATGCGTACTTCGGTACCGGGATAGGCTTTTCTGACCTGGGTGGTGATATTGTCGAGAGCTTTGACGGCTGACGGCACGGTGGTGCCGAAACTGGCAAGAAGTATCGCTGTTTTCGCTTCCGCCGGTGCGGTTCCGGAGCCAACTGCCGTGCCGGCAGTCATCAGGAAAAAGACGGTGAGCAGAACAACTGTGCCGACATTTTGTAACATGGGGATATCCTCCTTGGATTAAAAAAACCTGATCCGGAGAATAAAAACAAAAAAACCCGAATCATTTTATATGATCCGGGGAGCCCTGTTTTCCTCGTATCGATGAGCATCCTTTCCACGGGATAGCCGGTACCGTCATCTCAGGCAGGTCTTCTGACTCCCGGATCGTCCATCTTCCACACCTTCCCAGGACAATGTCCCAGTGGCGATACGTGAAATCTGTACCCGGTTACAGCGGCGGGCCCGTCCTCGACTTACACGAGGTTCCCTTTTGAGCTTTTGTTGAAAAAAGCACCTGAAATGTAGGTCGCACATTAACTCCCGGCATCAGATAAAGTCAACTCTTTTCTGCCGCCTTACAATCCTCCATGTCAGTGGAAGGCATCAAGCCGCCATACCGGACAGATCCGCAGGAATATCTGTTTGCTTTCTTGTTCATGAGGTGTACTATCGCCTGGAAATGACCTGATCGATTCTCTTCGGAAACGCCTGTAAAAGGTCGTTGGCGGGCGGAGGATAACCGGAAACATGACACAAGGCACATGGAACAGGAGCTCATAACCCAGATCTGGCCGCAGATCATCCTGCCGATCGCCAGACTCACCTTGTTCATTACTCTTGGCCTCTTCATCGCCAATTTTATCGAAAGCCTGAACTGGACCCATAAGCTGGCCGGCCTGGTGCGCCCCCTCCTTAAAGCGGGCCGGCTGTCATCGGTCACCGGGGCAAGCTTTACCGTGGCCTTTATTTCGGGAGTCTCGTCAAATACCATGCTCGCCGAGGCCTTTGACAAAGGGCAGTTGAGCAGGACCGAGCTGTACCTGGCCAACCTCTTCAATGCGTTACCCCGGTTTTTCCTCCATCTGCCGACGGTCTTTTTCCTTACCGCCCCGATGATTAAATTCGGCGCTTTTTTTTATGTCGGTCTGACCTTTGCGGCCGCCCTCCTTCAGACACTCCTGGTTGTCGGCATCGGCAGGCTGTTCCTGCCGGCCGGCGCCGAATCCACCTTTATTGCCGTGCCCGGCAAGGCGAAAACAACCTGGCGAAACGCCTTCACCAAAAGCATCAAGCGCTTGAAAAAACGGATCGGCAAGATTTTGCTGTTCATGATCCCGGTCTATATCCTCTTTTTTCTTTTCAACAAATATGGTCTATTTACCCGGCTTGAAGAGTACCTTGCCACCAAGGCATGGTTTCTGTCCTGGCTCAATCCGCAGAGCCTCGGCATTGTCATCCTGCATGTCACCGCCGAGTTTTCCGCAGGTCTTGCTGCGGCGAGCGTTCTTCTTGCCGAAAACAGTCTCACCACCAAGGAGGTGGTTTTAGCCCTTCTGGTCGGCAATATCCTCTCGACGCCGATCAGGGCGATTCGCCACCAGCTGCCCTATTACACCGGGATCTACTCGCCGCGACTGGCCCTGCAGCTGATCGGGGTGAGCCAGACAGCGAGGGCTCTTTGCATCATCCTGGTGGCGGTGTTTTATTATTATCTGGCCTGATGTCACTGAACACTACGACAATGCTTCGCCATTCGGATAAAAAGTTCTATTTTCTCACCCTGGTCCTGGCTGTATGCACCATCGCCACCATCACCCTTTCGACTGGGATGGGATACATGAGCATAGGAGCCGGGGACATTTTCCGGGTGATCGGCGCCCATCTTTTCGGCGATCCGGGCATGCTGGACGGTCTGGAAAAAACCGTGCCCTATGTGGTGATGGACGTCCGTCTGCCGCGCATCCTTACCGCCGCCCTGGTCGGTGCGGGGCTTGCCATGAGCGGGGTGATCTACCAGGGAATCCTCCTCAATCCTCTCGCGGACCCTTACACTCTCGGGATCTCCAGCGGAGCAGCCTTCGGTGCGTCCCTGGCCCTGCTCGCCAATGTGACTGCGCTCGGCCATTTCTCCACCCCTCTGTTCGCCTTTGTCGGAGCCATTGCCACCCTTCTGGTGGTTATGCGTCTCTCTACCTTCAACGGTCAGATTTCGGCCCAGACGCTAATCCTGTCCGGGGTTATCGTCGGCGCCATCCTTTCCGCCGGGATCAGTTTTCTCAAATATCTTGCCGATGAACAGGTTGCCATTATCGTTTTCTGGCTGATGGGCAGTTTTTCATCGAGCACCTGGACCGGGGTGATGCTGGTCGGTTGCGCGGTGCTTTTCGGCGGGACAGTCACTGTTTTCTTGGGCCGCGACCTGAACATCATGAGCCTTGGCAGGCGATCTTCCGATTCTCTCGGCGTGGAGACGGCCAAAATCAGGGTGATTCTCCTGCTCACCGCTTCTCTTGTCACCGCGGTCTGTGTCGCCATCACCGGCATCATCGGCTTCATCGGCCTGATTGTCCCGCATCTGATGCGGTATCTGGTGGGGCCGGACAACCGCAAACTCCTGCCTGCTTCGATTTTTGCCGGTGCCATCCTCCTCCTCCTGGCCGATACCGTCACCCGCGCCGTGCTCCCGGTCGAAGTACCCATCGGGGTTTTGACCGCACTGATCGGCGGGCCGTTTTTCTGCGTGATTTTCCGGCAGAAGCAGAAAGGAAAGAGCTATGAGTAGCGCGGCTCTCTATGATATTGCGGGCGTATCTTTCGCCTACAATTCCACCCCGGTGCTGGATGAAATGAACCTCGTTCTCCAATCCGGCAGGTTTTACGGCATCGTCGGTCCCAACGGCTGCGGCAAGACCACCTTCCTCGATCTCCTCATCGGCTGCAAGGTGCCGCGCACCGGGACCATCAGGTATAAGGAAAGCCCGCTTGCTTCCTACAGCAAGCGGGATCTTGCCCGTGAGCTGGCTCTGGTGCCCCAGGAGTTCGATACCGGTTTCGGCTTTACCGTCGAAGAAATTGTCCTGATGGGCAGGCACCCGCACATCGAGCGGTTCTCGGCCCCTTCGCGGGAGGACTGGGAAACGGTCGATCGCGCCATGGCGGCCATCGGCATCGGCGACCTGCGCCACCGCTACACCAACACCCTGTCCGGCGGCCAGAAACAGCGGGCGGTGGTGGCAAGGGCCATTGCCCAGAACACGCCGGTGGTATTGTTCGATGAAGCGACTTCAAGTCTCGATGTGAAATACACCCTGCAGATCTTCAATCTCGCCCGTAACCTCGTCCGGGATGAAGGCAGGACGGTGATCGCCGTGATCCATAATCTCAATCTGGCGGCGGCATACTGCGATCACTTGATTTTTATGAAGGACGGACGGATTCGGCACCACGGCCCGACTCATGCAACCATGACCGCCGAGACGATTGCCGAGGTGTTCGATGTACATGCCCAAGTGACAAAAGATCCTTTCAACCAGGCATTTCAGGTAAGTTTTCAATACTGGGAGTAAGAAGTGGAGATGAATTCATTACGTTTTACCGGCAGGTTCCAAACCATCATGATCATCGGCATAGCGCTCTTGGGGTATCTTGCCGGACCACAGACAGCAGCTGCCGAAACATTAAAGACCCTGGTAGACAGCTCCGGACAGACTGTGAATATTCGCCAGCCGTCCAATCGCATCATCTCGCTCTATTCCGCCCATACCGAAAACCTCTGCAGCCTGGGCGCGGCTGATCAACTGGTCGGCATTGCCGGTGGCGATGACTATCCACCGGCCGTCACAGGGAAACAGAGCTTTTCCTACCGGGAAGATCCGGAAAAATTTATCGCCGCTGGTCCCGATCTGGTGCTGGTGCGGCCGATGATTGAACGTTCCTACCCGGAATTCATAAACAAGCTGCGGCAGGCAGGCATCACCGTGGTCTCGCTGCAGCCCAACACGATTGAAGAAATGTTCACCTACTGGCGCCACCTTGGCCTGCTGACCGGCAGGGAACAGCAGGCCGAAGAGATGATCGACACCTTCACGGCGCGGCTGAGCCGGGTACAGGACAGCCTTAAGAATATCCCCACCGCACAGCGACCAAAAGTTTATTTCGAGTCGGTGCACGGCAAGATGAAGACCTTTGCCCCGGAAAGCATCGGGGCCTATGTCCTTGAGCAGGCCGGCGGCATCAACCTGGCCACCGATGCCGAGCAGGTCAGGGAGACCAATATCGCCTCTTACGGCAAGGAGCGTCTGCTCAGCCGCGGCGAGGAGATCGATATCTATCTGGCCCAACAGGGCAGGATGAATCCGGTCGATAAGAACATCATTCGCAATGAACCGGGCTTTCAGGCGATCAAAGCGGTACGTGAAGATAGAATACATCTCATCGAGGAGGCTCTGGTCTCCCGCCCCACGCTGCGGATTCTTGACGGGATAGAACAGCTCAACGGTATTTTCTTTCCACTGCCGGACAAAGGGTGAGAGGGCAAACGATGAGTAATCCCGCCACCCCGTCATTTATCATCTCAGGAACCTCCAGCGGTTCGGGCAAGACCACCGTTGCGCTGGGGCTGATGGCTGCCTTCAGGAAAAAAGGCTTGGCGGTTCAGCCCTTTAAATGCGGCCCCGACTTTATCGACCCCGGCCTGCATCAGCTGATCACCGGGACCGTCTCACGCAACCTCGATCTCTGGATGAGCGGCGAACAATTTACCCGATCATCTTTTTACCATAACAGTCGAAACGCCGACCTCGCCATCGTCGAAGGGGTGATGGGCATGTTCGACGGCGGTCTGTCTTCGAGCGGTTCTCTTTCGGCAACGCTTGGCATTCCTGGGATCCTGGTGCTCGATGTGCGGTCGATGGCGGAAAGTGCGGCGGCAATCGTCAAAGGTTTTGAAACGATAGTGCCGGAAGCGGCGCCACGTGGCGTCATCCTCAACCGGATCGCCAGCGATCGTCACCTGCAGCTGGTAAGCGACGCCATCCGCAAACATTGCCGCGCTGAAGTTCTCGGCTATCTGCCGAGAAGTCTTGAATTTGAAATCCCCGGCAGGCATCTGGGCCTGTTGACCGGCGACGAGGCTCCTCTCAGCCCGCAGGCGGTCCGCCTCCTTGCCGACACCGTTGCCGAACATATCGATCTGGATAAAATTTTGTCTTTGTGCCGAAATGTTCCTGCCGTGGACGATAATATCCTGCCGATGGCGCCGGACAAGCTCTGTCGAATAGGCGTTGCCCGTGACAAAGCTTTCTGTTTTTATTATGAAGATAATTTCGATCTCCTGCGGGCGGCAGGCGCCGAACTGGTCTTTTTCAGTCCGCTTACCGATGCACGACCACCCGATAACCTCGACGGCATCTACCTGGGCGGAGGGTATCCTGAACTGTATGCCAGGCAGCTGAACGAGAACCGGACGATGCGCTTGGCAATTGCCGAATGGATCGAAAACGACGGCCCGGTCTACGCCGAATGCGGCGGTTTCATGTACCTGACGGAAGGGATTGTCGATCATGAAGGATCGTTCCGGCAGATGGTCGGCGCCTTCCCGGTGAGGGCAAGGATGCAGGAGAAAAGGGCGAGCCTCGGCTATCGTGAGGTACAGACGGAAAGCCCATGCTGCTTCGGGCCGCCGGGGACAATTCTGCGCGGCCATGAGTTTCACTACTCGAGCATCGACCCCATGCCGGAGCACATTGCCCGGATCTATGCGGTAAACAACGGCACCAGGGAAGGCTACGCCTACAGGAAGGTCCTTGGCGGCTACATGCATCTCCATTTCGGCTATTCGCCGCAGGTGGTGAAAGAATTTGTCAATTTTTGCCGGGAATAAAAACATTATGGCTGTACAACTCCAGAAAATAGCGCCCAGCGCAATCGAACAGGAAAGTTTCAGAATAATCAGCGAGGAATTCGGTACCCACAGTTTCGACGAGCCGACCTTTAAGGTCATTCAACGAGTGATCCATGCAACCGGCGATTTTTCCTTCAAAGACACTCTGCGCTTTGCCCCCGGAGCGATAGAGGCAGGGATCAAAGCCATTCGCGACGGCAAGGATATCCTCACCGACGTCACCATGGTCGCGGCCGGCATCGGCAAGACAATGCTCGGCACGTGGGGCGGCCAGGTGATCTGCCGGGTTGCCGACCCGGAAATCGCTTCCCGGGCCAAAGCGGAAAATAAAACGAGATCGGAAGTAGCCATCGACATGTGTCTCACCGGCAATATCGGCATCATCGCCATCGGCAATGCGCCGACTGCCCTGGTTCAGGCCATCCGCAGCGTGGAGCTCGCCGATCCGGGGGCGGCCCCGCTGATCGTCGGTGTTCCGGTTGGTTTTGTCAACGCCGCAGAGTCGAAAGCCCTGCTGGTTGAGAAGAACAGCCGGTACATCACCAGCCTTGGCCGCAAGGGCGGCAGTCCGGTGGCAGCGGCTATCGTCAACGCACTTCTCCGACTGGCGGCGAAATAAATGGCTAAACGTCTCAGAAGCGGCTTTACCACCGGTGCCTGCGCCGCTGCCGCGGCTAAAGCGGCTGCCGTGGCGCTGATGGAAGGCATCTGTTTAAATGAAATCTCCATCCCCTTTCCCGACGGGAGCAGAAAGAGTTTTGCCGTGCATACCTGCCGGACGGCGGAAGGTGTTGCCGTTGCTTCGGTCATTAAAGATGCCGGAGACGACCCCGATGTCACCAATGGCGCGGAAATTGTTGCAACCGTCAGCTCCCGGCACTTGAGAGAAGATGACGACAACTGCATAGAACTTGGCAGTATCCGCATCTGCGGCGGCTCCGGCGTTGGCCGGGTGACCAAACCCGGCCTGGCTGTTACGGTTGGAGAACCGGCCATCAATCCCGTCCCGCGGCAGATGATCTGTGAAGCCGTGCGGGAGGTAACCGGCGAGGAAAAGGTCACCGTCACTCTTTCGGTACCTCAAGGCGAGGAGCTGGCGAAAAAGACCCTCAATCACCGGCTGGGCATCGTCGGCGGCCTGTCTATCCTCGGTACCACCGGCATCGTCCGGCCCATCTCCGCCGATGCCTGGACAGCCACCATTAAAGCCTCCCTCGATGTAGCCCGGGAAGCCGGTCTCGCCGAAGTGGTCCTCTCCACCGGCCGCACTTCGGAAAAAGGCGCTCAACGCCTCCTCGACCTGCCGGAAGAGGCCTACGCCATGATGGGGGATTATCTAGAATTTTCCCTTAAAGAGGCTGCCGCAAGAAATTTCAAAACTGTGCATTTAGCCGGAATGTGGGCAAAAATAATGAAGGCCGCCCTGCGCATCCCGCAGACCCATGTCCGCCATGGCGCACTCGAAGTAGCCGAAGGAGCGAAGCTGCTGGCGACACTTGGGGCAGAAGGAGAACTGCTGACCAAGATCGAAAATTCCAATACCGCAAGAGAAATGTACAGCCATATCGAAGAGGCCGGCAAAAGCGAGCTGACCCTGGCGGTGTGCCGCAAGGCGCAGGATTACTGCCGGGAAGCGACCGGCGGCGAAGTGAAGATCTACCTGGTCAACCATAAGGCTGAAGTCATCACCCATGTTTAAGCTCTTTGTCATCGGCATTGCCGATACGATGCTCTCGACCCAGCAGGAAAGCCTCTTGGCAAGGTCCGTCCTCATTGTCGGAGCGCGACGTTTCGAAGAGATGGTAAGCCATTTGCCGGTCAGATTTCTCAACATAACTCCATTGCCGGAAGCACTTGCCGCAATCGGCAGCCATCTGCAGCAAGGCAACGTGGCCGTGCTGGCCAGCGGCGACCCCCTGTTTTACGGCATAGGCCGTCGCCTGCTTGCCGAGTTTCCCGAAGAGATCATCGAAATCTCCCCTGCCCTCTCCTCGGTCCAGAGGGCTTGCGCCCTTTTCCGGATCCCCTGGGACGATGCTTTCGTCACCAGTTTGCATGGCCGTACATCCTCACATCTTCCAGGCCTTTTACTGGGACATGCCAAGAATGTAATTTTGACCGACGCCAACCACAGCCCAGACCGAATTGCCAGGCAAATCCTTGATTACCTCCAGTTCATCGGCGAGGATGAACTCAAAGAAACAATCAGGATGATGGTTGCCGAAGACATCGGACTGGCTAGCGAAAAAGTGTTTTACGGCACCCTTCAGGAAGGTTCGACACAGCGCTTTTCCCCGCTGAATATTCTCTGTCTGCTCATGCCGGCTGCTGCCGCTCTCCCCGACTACCGGTTCGGTTTGACCGAAGATCTTCTCCACCACAGCCGGGGGCTGATCACCAAAAACGAAGTCCGGGCGGCAACCCTGCACCAGCTTCGCCTGCCCGAAAGCGGGGTCTTCTGGGATATCGGAGCAGGCAGCGGCTCGCTGAGCATTGAAGCAGCCCGGGCCAACCCGGCGCTGACGGTTTATGCCGTTGAACAGAAAGACGAAGAACTGCAGAATATCAAAAACAATATTGTAAAATTCCGCAGTTTCAATATAGTACCGGTCCCGGGCCGGGCGCCCGAGGCCCTGAACCGGCTTCCCGCCCCCGACCGGATATTTGTCGGCGGCAGCAGCGGTTCACTTGCTGCGATAATCGAGCTGGCCGCCGCCCGTCTGCCTGCAGGCGGTCTTCTTGTCATCAACGGGGTAATCGACAAGACCGTGCAGGAGGCGCCGCCGCTCATGGAAAAATTTGGCTTTTCGGTGACTACATCGGTCATCGACGTGACCAGAACGGAACCGGGCGGTAAAGCAAAACGATTCAACCCCATAACCATAATGACAGGAAGACGATGAGCGAAGAACGCGGCAGCAATACTGTACATTTCGTCGGCGCCGGACCCGGCGACCCGGAACTGATCACGGTCAAGGGAAAGCGTCTTCTGCAGGAAGCCGACGTGGTTATCTTTACCGGCAGCCTCGTGCCCAAGGCGCTGGTCACCGGACTCAATGCGCAGATCCACGATTCGGCCGGCATGAATCTGGACGAGGTGTTCGCTCTTATCCTGAAGTCGTGGCAGGAAGGCAAAAAAGTCGTCCGCCTGCATACCGGCGACCCCTCCATTTACGGGGCGATCAATGAACAGATTGCCCTGCTGAGAAAACATGGCATTTCGTTTGCCGTGGTCCCGGGGGTCAGTTCGGGTACCGCCTCGGCTGCGGCGCTGCAGACCGAACTCACCCTGCCCGAGGTGTCGCAGACGGTTATTTTTACCCGACGAGGCGGCCGGACCCCTGTCCCCGAGAAAGAAAACCTCGCCGCCCTTGCGTCCCATCAGGCGACGATGATGATTTTTTTGAGTGTCGGCATGATCGATGAGGTTGTAGCCGACCTGCGGGCCGGCGGCTATCCGGAAGACACGCCGGTGGCGATTGTCGAAAAAGTCAGCTGGCCGGATGAAAAACAACTCCGCGGGACTCTCGCCACCATCGGTGCTCAGGTCAAAGAGGCCAAAATTACCAAAACAGCGATCATTGCCGTCGGCAGGGTCTTGTCCGACAGCCCTCCGCCCGCTCTCTCCAAATTATATGACAGCACCTTCACCCATGGTTATCGGCAGGGCAGCAACACTCCATGAAAATCGGCATTGTGGCCATAACTGAGGGTGGCGGCAGGCTGGCTCGGGAGCTTGCCGGAAAATTGGGCGAAGCAACTGTCATCGACCGGCAGGAAGGGCAGAAAGTCAGCGAGATCATCGCCGCCTGCTGGCATCGTTTTGATGGTCTGGTTTGCATCATGGCAACGGGGATTGTGGTTCGATCCATCGCCCCGCTGCTGCAGGATAAGCTGAGCGATCCATGCATCATCGTCATGGACGAAAAAGGACGCCATGCAATCAGTCTTCTAGCCGGCCACATCGGCGGAGGCAACGCTCTTGCGGTGAGACTCGCGGGACTCACCGGAGGGAGTGCGGTGATCACCACCGCCTCCGATACGCTTGATCTGGTCGCCCTTGATCTGTGGGCCAAAGAGCAGCAACTGGTCGCCCCCGACCGGGACAAACTTACCGCGGCTGCAGCCCTCCTGGTCAACCGGGGCGAACTGAAACTTTATTCGGATGTGGCGGTTTGCTCACTGCCGTCTGGGCTGACTCGCGTAAAGGAGGCCGAACTCGCCGATGTTATTGTTTCCTCCTCCACAGGGTTCACCCCGCAAGCCGTCATTTTTCGACCCCGTAACCTGGTGGTCGGCATCGGCTGCAACCGCGACACGCCGGCCGTCGAGTTCGAGGATGCCCTGACCGAACTCTTTGCCGATTTGCATCTCAGCCGGACCGGCATCCGCAACCTTGCTTCAATAGACAAGAAAAACGACGAACCGGGACTTTTGCAATTTGCCGCGGACAATGACTGGCAGATCGAATTTTTCCCCGGCGAAATCATCAATACCCTTACCAATCTTGAGGTCTCCTTTGCCGCCCTGAAGGCGGTCGGTGCGATAGGCGTGGCCGAACCGGCGGCACTTCTCAGCGCTCAAAGCAATCTTCTTCTCAGCAGGAAAAGAAAATGGAAAAATGTAACAATGGCAGTGGCAGAGGCACCCTTTCCGTTGTCGGAACAGGTCCCGGAGCGGTAAAGCAGATGACCCTTGCTGCCTGCGAGGTATTGGAAAAGGCAGATGTTATAATCGGCTATAAGACATATCTCGAACTGATCCCCGCCTTTCTCGAAGGCAAGGAAGTGATCTCCTCGGAGATGATGAAAGAAGTCGACCGCTGCCGTACGGCCCTTGCCACAGCCGAAACCGGCAAAAACGTCGCGCTGGTCTCGGGCGGCGACCCCGGCATCTACGCCATGGCCGGACTTGTGTATGAACTGGCCAGGGAATCGGCAAATTCGTGCAGAATCGAAATCATCCCGGGACTTGCGGCAATCAACAGCTGCGCCGCCCGTCTCGGGGCGCCGCTCATGCACGACTTCGCCGCCATCAGTCTCTCCGATCTTCTCACTCCCTGGGATCTTATCGAAAAACGCCTTGCGGCTGCGGCCATGGCCGATTTTGTCACCGCCATCTATAATCCAAGGTCAAAACGGCGCACCGACCAGATAGTCCGGGCAAGGGAAATCTTCCTCGCCCATCGGGCCGCGACGACCCCGGTCGGTATCGTTACTGCGGCGACCAGGGAAAACGAGAAGATCACAGTGACATGCCTTGCCGACATGCTGGAAAGCGAAATCGGCATGCAGTCGACGGTCATCATCGGCAACAGCCAGACTTTTACCTGGAATGATCTGATTATCACCCCAAGGGGCTACAGCGGCAAATATCGGCTTTAACGGCCCCGACCGTCAGTCGCCCATGCACGTACCGACACTGCGGGCGGCACGCACCCAGGGATGGTCTATTGGTACCAGATTCCGTTTTCCCACCACATTTTCCAGAGGCACCGTCTTGGTACTGTCGCCATCGACGGCGATCATGACTCCGCCGACACCTTTTTCTATGCAGTCGACGCAGGCGCTGCCCAGCCGGGTCGCCAGCATCCGGTCGGCGGCGGAAGGCGTCCCTCCCCGCTGATAATGACCGAGAATGGTGACTCTTGACTCGAGATGAGTCAATTTTTCAAGTTCCTGTGAGAGCCTGAGGGTGTTATTGCTCCGCTGGGTGGCAAACTCCAGCAAGGCCTCTTCCACCTTTTTCAGAGCCTTGCCGTCCTCTTTCTCCTTCGCTTTGGCTTTTGCTTCCTTGAGACTGCTGTAACGCCTGAAATCGGCAACGGAGAGAGCCCCTTCGGCCACGGCAACTATACTGAAATTGGTCCCCCGCTGCTTCCGTTTGCGGATGGCGTTACTGACGGCCACCAGGTCATAGGGGATCTCCGGGATAAGGATGGCATCCGCTCCACCGGCGACCCCTGCCCCCAATGCCAGCCAGCCGGCATTATGGCCCATGATCTCGACGACGATAATCCGATGATGGCTGTGAGCGGTGGAATGAAGCCGGTCGATGGCCTCGGTGGCAATTTCCATGGCGGTATGAAAACCGAAAGTGACGTCGGTCATAGCGACATCATTATCGATGGTCTTGGGCAGAGTCAGAATATTCAGACCCTTCTGGGCCAGGCGATAGGCGTTTTTCTGGGTTCCGCCGCCGCCGATACAGATCAGGGCGTCAAGATTGTGACGCCGATAATTATCGCAGATTACTTCCGTCATATCCATGACTTCACTGCCTACGGGCATCTTATGCGGTTTGTCGCGACTGGTACCGAGGATCGTGCCTCCTCTCGTCAGGATCGAGGAAAGCATTTCCCGTTCTAGGCGCATGGTCCGGTTTTCCATGAGGCCGCGAAAACCGTCGCGAAAGCCGAGAACATGCATGCCCTTGGACAGGGCCGACTTTCCTATGGCGCGAATAGCCGCATTCAGCCCCGGGCTATCCCCTCCAGCTGTCAAGATGCCAATATGCTTACTCATACATTCCTTTAAAAGATGTTAGAAAGTCGAACTAAAAAGTGTTTATAACAGCGTATTATGCCCGTTCTCGGCCCATTCTTCAAATGAATACTGGGTTATTCTTTACCGCAGCCGCATCGCGCCTTTTCCGCCACGGTTGCATGATGATGTAAAGACTTCGGCACGTGTCCCTGAAGTGATGGGAATTCACTGAAAAAGACAGTTTTTGCAGGCTTGCCGGCAAGTTTTTTTCTCAAAACTGCCGAGAGAGGCTTTATCGACATAACCAGAAGGATGAACACCGCCACGAGTTTTACGGCATCCGGAATCACCTCCGAAGCTTCACCGATAATTGCCCTTGGGGAGATTTCCAATATCTTATACAGCGCGTCAACCCCAAGCCCGAAAAGAACCGCACAGACCGACAGGATAACGAGATACATCGCCGTACTTCTTTTACCGAGAATCCCAAGCAAAACGGAAAGAGAAGTGATATTGGTGGCAGGCCCGACCAGGAGAAAAACCAGAGCCGCGCCCGGACTCACTCCCTTCATAATCAAGGCAGCAGCGACCGGGGTGGAGGCGCTCGCACAAATATAGAGCGGAATGCCCACCACCAGCATCACCAGCATGGAGCTGATCCCACCGCCCAGCAGGCTGGCCATCAGATCGTCGGGCACCACCGTGGTTATCAGCGCAGCGATGAATAAACCGATGAAAAACCATCCGGCAATATCTCCCCAGACCTCCCGATAACCGTACCGCACACCGGCAACAATCTTTTCCATAAAAGTATGATGGTTGCGATGGACCTCTTCGGGACAATCTATGCCATCGCAACATTTATCGACGGGACAGCTTCGATCGCCCCGAATTTCCCCCCCGTCTTTCCAGAACAGGATATTTTCGGCAAGGCCCGCTGCAATCGCCGAAACCAGCGCCGCCACCGGTCGAATAACCGTAAGAAGCGGATCGAGAAGAGCATAAGTGATAGCGATCGAATCGACCCCCGATTCCGGGGTCGAAATAAGAAAAGCTGTGGTCGCGCCCTTGTTTGCTCCTTGTTTCTTGAGTGATGCTGCCGCCGGCAGCACACCACACGATCAGAGCGGCAAGGGTACCCCGAGAAGTGCCGCCTTGAATACGGAACTGTATCGACCCCTTCCCAGATGGTTGAGTACAGTACCCGGGTTAAGAAATACTCCAACCACTCCGGCTATGATGATCCCGAAAAGAATATAAAAAGAGCTGTCCATCAGGATGTGCCATGATTCCAAGAGGAATACTTTTATAAATTCAAACATAGAGTTCCAAATGCAAATTTTTATTATTTAGTTACTAATGATCCAGCCAGAGCGATAAGTTGCTCAAGCCGCGTGTCGACTACCCGGTAATAGAGAACTGTTCCCTCCCGTCTGTTGGCGACGAGTCCCATGGTCCGCAGCAACCGCAGTTGATGGCTGACAGCCGATTCGGAAACATCCAGCAAGGCCGCAAGATCACAGACGCACATCTCCTGGCGCAACAGGGCGTGGACTATGCGCAACCGCCCAGGGTCGCCGCAGGTCTTGAAGAGAGCGCTGATCCCTTCTGTTTCCGACTGGCCCAGATCCTGGGCTTTGGCCAGGTCCACCTTATCCTGGTGGACTATCCTGCTGGCGCATTTATCATTGTTCATCGTCATTGTTTGTTGTCCCTCCATCTATATATATGTTCACATATTCATATACAGCCATCCCAGGAAAAGTCAAGAAAGCAGATGCAATTTCCGGGTGAATTGATCATACTGGTCGAAATTTTTGCACACGTACAGTAACCGTTCACCAGCACCCCATTTTCGTCCGATCAGGCCACCTCACATAGCCAACTATAGCTCGGCGACCTGCTTGAACGAACCTGGAGCACTGGATGAACGGTTACAGATCCGGGTAATGCAGTCTTTTGATGCGTACCGGTGAACGATTACTACGTACCGACACCTCAACCGGACAAGAAAGCGCATGACCGCCGCAACACAAACCTGTGGAACACTTTTCATTGTTCCTACCCCCATCGGCAACCTCGAGGATATCACCCTGCGGGCTCTGCGTACGCTCAAGGAAGTTGATCTCATTGCCGCAGAAGACACCCGGCATTCCAGACAGCTCCTCACCCACTTCGGCATCAACACCCCCTTGATCAGCTATTATAGGGAAAAGGAAGCGGAGCGCAGCGAAGAGATCATCCTTCGCCTGGAGGAAGGAAAAAATGTTGCCCTGGTCAGTGACGCCGGCACACCCGGTATTTCCGATCCCGGTGCCGTAGTCGTCCGGCAGGCCCACGAGAAAGGCATCACGGTCGTGCCGTTGCCCGGAGCATCGGCCCTGACCACCGCCCTCTCCGGCTCCGGCATCACCTCCACCGGTTTTCTCTTTCTGGGTTTTCTCCCCGCCAAAAGCAGCCAGCGCCGCAAGGCACTCGCCGCTTTAAGCTCTTGTGAATACCCGGTAGTCGTCTATGAGTCACCCCGTCGGATCGATGCCCTGCTGGCCGATGCCCTGGAGATCCTGGGCGAGCGTCAGGCCTTCTGGGCCAGGGAGTTGACCAAAACTTTCGAGGACTTGCAATCCGGCACGCTGAGCGATCTGCTCGAAAAAAGCAAAGATGGCAGAAACCGAGGAGAATTTGTCGTGGTTATCTGCCCGGGGGCGAAAGAGGAAGTGAAGGGACAGACTCTTGAAGAGCTGATACTCTGGTACCGTGATAATTCCGAACTCTCGCTCAAGGATGTCAGCCGTCAGCTGGCCGCCGATCTCGGGATCTCACGGTCGCAGATTTATCAACAGGCACTCGCGCTCTGGAATAAATAAGATGGAAAAGCAATGACAATGAAAAAACTCCGGACATGCATCACCCCTGAAGGCAGGTTCCGATACGGCATCCACAAACCGAGCTATACTGTCGCCAATCTCCGGCAGGACACCAGGCCTGCAATCCTTGGGCTGTCGACAGACAACGAGGAAGTCGGTAACGAAAGAAATTTTCCGCAAGGAAATATCCCGGTCCCCGAGGCGGATTGGATTTTTGAGATCCCGAACCCTTTCCCTTTCCGGGGAACCACTTATATCGACAAGGAATGGGCGGACGCAAGTGCAATAAATCCCGACAAGATAGGATTGCCGCCGGCGCCGCAGGTCTCGCTCTCCACCACCCTGAAAAAAACCGATGCCCACAGCCTGTTCGAACAATTACCCGACCCGCTGCTGCTCGCCCTCGCCACCTGCTCGACCGATCCGGCCGACCTGATACGCCTTGCCGAACTCTCCTGCGATATCATCAAAGAGAATGAACAGCCGGCGGGTCTGCGTTACCTGAAAGACGACACCGGCAGATTAATGCCGGTGATCCGCAACCATCCCTTGTTCGAGGCGGTGGCCAATAGCCCGTATTTGCCCGACGACTACAAAATTATCATGGTGATCCGCCCAGGCGCCCAGGGTCGAAGTGAAATAGTCGGGGAATGGCCGAAGGACGAAAACACCCACGTCTTTGAATATCTGCGGCAAAATTCTTATATACCCGGCGGACACTACGCCGCGAACATGGCCGACGACGCCATCCGCTACAGTATCGAGGCACTGGGGCCGGGGGATATAAAAGGTCTGCGTCACCTTTACTACCAGCGCACCTTGGTGCGTCTTGCCGAGAAGCTGCAGCTTCCCCTGCCGGCCACGGGAAGAGTGTTGAGAGAGGATGAGCTTGAATCACTCAGGCTGGGGATCATAGCAGCATTACCGGAAGAAAACGGCGCGGCCACCCTCTGGGGCTGGAATTTCGGATTCGATTTTGCGCCAACGCAGTACCGGCTGCATGCCTCCCATCAGCAGATTCACCAGCAATACGCCCTGGTGCCGGAGGAGGTTACAGCCTACAATGAAGGCACCGAACAGGCAGTCGGGCAATTTGCCTCATACAGCTGCGGCGATCTGGTGGCCGACCTGATCAACGATTACGAAGAAATCAACGGCAGCGATTTCTTCAGCGACTACCGGACGGCTCTCGCCGCCAACCGTCGTATGGATGGCCGTGACGACCTGCCGTCCGGTCTTACGGTCTGGAGCGATAGCCGGGTCATGCTTTTTGTCCCCAAGGCCCAGACTTCGCAATGGGAGCTTCAGCTCATGACCCTGCCCACCGAAAACGGCAATCTCGCCGGCAATATCGTCGAATGCGATCCTCAGGTACGCCGCTCCCTCGACACCGGCATCCTCATGGCCCAGAGGGCCCTTGCAGGACTCGGGGCAAAAATGGTCACCTCCATTGAATATGCAAAAAGACTGACTTCCGCAAGCGACACTCGGCAGCCGCTGCTCTACGCCCTGCTGCCCCGCCTGCCCGAATCGCCGGGCGCGTTCAGCGAGGCCCAGCTCCGCTTTATCAACGGTCATTATCCGGAGGACTTTGCCGCAGCCTGCAGAAAGCAGCTCGCACGGTGAACTATCCGCTATTCTTTCTGGATGATCATGGTGTTGAGCCTGGCTCGACGGATAACCTTCTGCAGCCCGATCCGGGTGCGCGGATTGATGATAACCGGCCCGGCAATATTGGCGTTGAGAACGGGTGCCTTCCCCTCTCTTTTACTGAGCATCATAAAAATGCCAAGCTCCTCCGCCCCTTTTGCCTGCAGGAGATCCCTTTCCTCATCAGTCAATTCAAGATCGTAACTGAGCCCGTACTGCCCGGGATCGACTATGGTGAATGTTATCTCCGGCTGGTCGCAGGATTCCAGCCAGAAGGCGGTTAAGTCATTTTCTTCCTTGTGATAAACAAGGTAAGTAGTGTATTTTTCAAACCCTGGAATACCACGAGGGAAAGTCACTACTTTTTCTGAATCGATTATCGGGTGCTGCGCGGCATGCACATCTTTGGTCATACGGTTCTCCTTGACCTGAAGGGTAAGTGTAACAGTTAGACAAGACAAGCGTATCAAAACCGCCTGTCAATATTCAAGAGAAAAGTCAGACAATTTATGTAATTTCCCCGGTTTGCCATCCGGTTGCAGTTCAAATGAGTGTAAATTTCTAAAAATGCAGTGTATCGCCTGCATTGAGCACGGAGAAGACAATGAAACAGAATGGTTTTTTTGGCCGATGGGGCGGAGCATTTATCCCGGAGATCCTCCACGAAACATTTGAGCAGCTGAAGATCTCTTTTCAAAAAGCCAAGGAAGACCCGAAATTCTGGCTAGAATATCAAGAACTTATGTCAACATATTCGTGCCGGCCGACGCCGCTGACCTACGCCGAAAATCTGACCAGGCACTTCGGCGGGGCAAAAATCTACATTAAACGCGAGGATCTCAATCACACCGGCGCCCATAAGGCCAATAATGTCATGGGTCAGGGTCTGCTGGTGAAACGCATGGGGAAAAAGCGGGTAATCGCCGAGACCGGCGCCGGCCAGCACGGCATGGCCACCGCGACCATGGCCGCCAAATTCGGCTTTGCCTGCACTATCTATATGGGTGAGGTCGATGTATTGCGACAGCGTCCCAATGTTTTCTGGATGGAAAAGATGGGCGCGACAGTTGTTCCGGTCAAAGACGGCTCAAGAACCCTGAAGGATGCCATAAACGAGGCATTCAGGGACTGGGTGACCAATATCGACTCGACCCATTATGTGCTCGGTACCGCCTGCGGTCCCGCGCCTTTTCCGGAAATGGTCTCGTGGTTCCAGTCGATCATCGGCCAGGAGGCGCAAAAGCAGATTGTCGTTCAGCACGGCAAACCGCCGGCCAGGGTCTATGCCTGTGTCGGTGGCGGTTCGAACGCCATGGGGATTTTTCAGGGCTTTCTTGATAACGATGAAGTGGAACTGATCGGGGTCGAGGCCGGTGGCAAGGGACTCTCGACAGGCCGCCACGCCGCCAGGTTGTGCGGCAGGGATGCCAGCCCGGGAGTTGCCCAGGGCTACAAGACCATGTTCCTGCAGGACAGCGACGGCCAGATGCTCGAAACCCATTCCGTCGCCGCCGGACTCGATTATGTGGGCGTCAGTCCTATCCTCGCCGATCTGGCCGAAAAAGGCCGGGTTCGGTTTGAATCGGCCACCGACGATGAGGTAATGGCAGCCCTCGACCTCACCATGCGCATGGAAGGAATCATTCCCGCCCTTGAATCGACTCATGGCTTTGTCCAGGCATTCAAAGAGGCCCCCCTGCTCAGCCGGGACGATGCCATTATCATCAACCAGTCGGGCCGAGGAGACAAGGATATTTTCACCATCGCCCACGCCTTCAATGATCCTTCATGGAAGGAATTCATCATCGCCCGCGGCAGAGAATACGAAAAATAGAAAATTGAGTGAACTCTTCTTATATTAGAAAGACAGAACGGTGAGGACATGACGATACTCGAAAAGACCCTGCGCACCAGACTCGAAAACAACAAAATCCTGCTGATGACCCATATCGTTCTCGGCTACCCCTCTTTTACCGTCAACCGTCAGGTTATATCCCAGATGGTTGAGGGCGGGGTTGACTGCATCGAAATGCAGATCCCGTTTTCCGAACCGATGGCCGACGGTCCGGTCATTTTGAAAGCCAATCAGGAAAGCCTTGCCGCCGGCACAAAGGTGGCGGACTGCCTGGCCTTCGGGGCCGAGATGAGCAAGAGATACGACATTCCCTTTCTCTTCATGACCTACTACAATATCGTTTTCAAGTATGGCGAAGAGAAATTTTTCCAGGATTGCCGGGCAGCAGGCATTAAAGGACTCATCGTTCCGGATCTGCCGCCGGAAATGGGTGAGGAGTTTTTTCGCCTGGCAAAAGAATACAGCATCGCTCCGGTGCTCATTTTCGCACCGACCTCAACGGACGAGCGGATGACCGTATTGAACCAATCAGCGGACGGCTTCATCTACTGCGTCGCCCGTCGCGGGGTGACCGGCAAACAATCCGAATTCGGCGAGGAATTTACGACCTACCTGGCCAGATGCCGGGCGGCCACATCTTTGCCTCTGGCGGTAGGCTTTGGTATCCGCAACAAAGAGGATGTTGCAGCAATTACCGGCAAGGCAGACATGGCGGTCATCGGCTCGGAGACCATCCGGCTGGTGGATCAACAGGGACCTGAAGCGGTGGGTCCGTTTATTACCGGCTTGCGCTGAACACAACGAGGGGGGCAACATGGCTGATATACGACAACAGAACGACCAATTCGGCACCACCGATGTCATCTGGGACCTTTCCGATCTCTATGCCGGAACCGACGACCAATATATCGAATCGGATATCGCCTGGTGCGAAAACGAGGCCGGTGCGCTGAGAGAAATGTATTGCGGAAGAGTCAAGGATCTGGGAGCCGCCGATCTTTTCGCCCTGGTCAAGAGACTGGAAACCCTCGACTCCGCTCTCAGCAAGCTCGCCACCTTCTCCTTTCTCAATTTTACCACCCGCATGGGCAACGCCGAAGCCGGCGCGCTGGACCAGAAAATCCACGAACTGGCCAGTCTATGCGGGACGAGGACGGTCTTTTTCGAACTCGAGTGGAACCAGCTTGCCGAAGAACAGGCCGAGACTCTCCTGGCCAGCCCCGACCTCGCCTTCTACCGCCACTACCTTTCCTGCCTGAGAAGGTATCGCCCCCATCAGCTCTCGGAAAGCGAGGAAAAAATTCTTCTCGAAAAAGAAGCGGTGGGGCGGAATTCCTGGACCACCCTGTTCAACAAGATACTCAGCGCCTATAAGTTCGGTGAGAATAAAAGAACCGAGGAAGAGGTGCTGACCGACCTCTACCATGAAGACCGGGACGCGAGGATAACCGCCGCTACGGAAATGACCGAGGGACTGCGGGCCAACAACCACATCCTCACTCACATCTTCAACACGCTGGCTGCCGACAAAATGATCACCGACCGTCTGCGCAAGCACCCCAGCTGGATCAACTCGATGAATCTGCACAACGAACTGCAGAACAAAACCGTCGAGACGCTGATCGAGGCGGTCACCACCCGCTACGATATCGTTCACCGGTATTACCGAGTCAAACGCCGGCTGCTTGGCCTTGAAAAGCTCGAACATTACGACCGGTATGCGCCCCTTCCTTCGCTGCCGGCAAAACAGATCGACTGGCGCTCCTGCCGGGAGACGGTCCTCAGGGCGTTTGCCGATTTTTCACCGCAGATGGCTGAGATCGGCGAGAGGTTCTTTGATCGCAACTGGATTCATGCTCCTGTCGGCGAAGGAAAACGGGGCGGCGCCTTCGCTCATCCCTGTGTTCCCGAAGTGCATCCCTACGTGCTTGTCAACTACACCGGCAATCTGCGGGACGTCTCGACGGTTGCCCATGAACTCGGTCACGGCATCCATCAGGTTCTTGCTGCCGGCCAGGGCCACTTTAACAGCGACACGCCCCTGCCGCTGGCGGAAACCGCTTCGGTTTTCGCCGAACTGCTGGTCTTCAACAGCCAGCTCGCTCTCCTTGAAAACGACGAGGAGAGACGGGCCTTTATCTGTCAGAAACTCGAATCGATTTTCGCCACGGTTTTCAGGCAGACCGCCATGAACCGCTTCGAGCAGTTGATGCATGAAGGAAGGCGAAAACACGGCGAACTGAGCAGCGACAAGCTGTGCGAATACTGGCTGACGACCCAGCGGGCAATGTACGGCGATACCGTGCAGCTGGACGATGAGTATGGCATCTGGTGGTCCTATATCCCCCACTTCCTGTCCACCCCTGGATATGTGTACTCCTATGCCTTCGGCGAACTGCTGGTTCTCGCCCTGTATGGGAAGTACCAGCAGGAGGGGGAATCGTTTGTAGCCAAATACCTGACGCTCCTGTCGGCCGGCGGCTCACGCTCGCCGTATGAACTCATGCAGCCCTTCAATATCGATCTGGACAGTCCGGCATTCTGGCAGACGGGGTTGGGTGTTATCGATCGGATGCTGGCAAAGGTAGAGTAAGATCAACCGGCTTGCTTGTTGCGCCGCCAATGCGGGTGGGTGATACCCATCTTGTTGATTTTGTAATTTAAAGCCCGGGGACTGATACCGAGCTTCTTGGCGGCGTTTTTCTGCACCCACAGGCATTCTTCCAAAACCCGCAGGACGAGCTCTTTTTCCTGCTCCGCGAGAGACTCGGCTGCTTCCGGAGGCAACCTGAAATTTTCCCCCGACTCGGATGAATCCGGCTGACGCATGATTTTTTTCGGCAATGCCAGATTATACGTGTGGATCTTGTTGTCGTCCTCGAGAATCACAGCTCTTTCGATGGTATTGGCCAGTTGCCTGATATTCCCCGGCCAGTCATACTCCTGAATCAGCTTTCTTGCCTCTTCGGTGAAACCGATGATATTGCAATCACCACGATGCATCGAGGCGCAACACTTCTTCAGCAGCAGATCGGCCAGGGGCAAAACACACTCTTTTCTGTCGCGAAGCGACGGCAGAGTAACCGGCAGCACATTGATCCGATAATAGAGATCCTCCCGAAAAAGACCGGATTCGACCTGCCGCACCAGATCCTTATTGGTGGCGGCGATGATCCTGACGTCGCTGTAAATCGTCTTGTTGCCGCCGACCCGTTCAAAGGATTTTTCTTCGAGTACCCGCAGCAGCTTGGTCTGCAGACGCATGTTCATCTCACCGATCTCATCGAGGAAGATGGTTCCTCCGCTGGCCTGTTCGAACCTGCCGATGCGCTGCTTGTCGGCACCGGTAAACGACCCTTTTTCATGACCGAACAGTTCCGACTCCAGGAGATCTTCAGGAATGTTGGCACAGTTTATCTTGACAAAGGGTTTTTTTCTTCTCGGCGAATTGAAATGGACTGTCCCCGAGAGAAAAGATTTTCCGGTGCCGGTATCTCCGGTAATCAGGATCGTCGAATCGGTTTTGGCAAACCGTTCAAGGCTTTCCAGAATCCTCTTCATATTCAGGCTGTAGGCGATAACATCTTTAAAATCGTAGACGACGTCCTGCGTCCGCCGATAGTATGCTATTTCGAATCGCTGGTCGCGGATCTCAATTGCCTTATCCACGGCGATATTGATACGGGTCGGAGAAATGGGATGAACGAGAAAATCGCTCGCTCCGGCATTCATTGCCTGCACGATAGTTTCCGCTTTTTCCACCTTGCTGGTCACGATAATCGGCAGGAAGGGGTCTTTATTGTGTATTTGCTTAACCGTCGACATGGACTCACCGTTCATCGAATCGACATCGATAAAGATCAGATCAAACTGGCGAGCCTTAATCTCCGCTTGAAATTCATCCTCATTGGCGATACAAGTCAACTCGCACCTGTCCTCCAGAGCGGAGAGAATGCTTGCGCTCGTCTCCTCGAATGAATCGTATATGAGAATTTTATGCATAATACCCGCCTCACGGGGATAGGATTCTCGGTGATAACTTGAACTTCTTATTTACAAATGGCATTTTCAAGAGATGATGAATTGCTCATAACTCGCATAGCGAGACGAAAGTCGGAATTATATTACTACCCGATTCCGTCCTTTTATGAGTTTGCTGCAAGATCTACAACAGACGCCTTACTGCATCAAATTGAGAGGAGATAACTCCTCGATGAAATCTTCGCAGAAAAAAACAGCAGAAAAATAGCACAACGGGTAATTACAAGACAGTAAATGATATTTCAAAAACGTAACTCCTTCTTCCTTTATAAGGAATCTGAAAGAAAAATGCAACCAAAAGCAACTTCAATTTCGACAAAATGATTTTCACAGCCCACGATATGCATTCAGGCCGGGATGTGCAGGCCGAAAATACCTCATCGGATGAATTTTGGATGGAACAAGCGTTTTCCCAGGCTCTCGGTGCCGCCCGGAAAGGTGAAGTTCCGGTTGGCGCCGTGCTGGTTGGGCCGGAAGGCATGCTTGCCGCGGCAGGCAACAGCCCCATCGGCTTGCACGACCCAACCGCCCATGCCGAGGTCCTTGTGCTCAGAACTGCTTCCGCAAATATATCCAATTACCGTTTGCCGAACACCACCCTCTATGTCACGCTGGAACCTTGCATCATGTGCATGGGCGCTCTCATCCAGGCCAGGATAAGCCGTCTGGTGTACGGAGCGAACGACCCCAAAACCGGAGCTGCCTCCTCCGTTTACACCATCGGCAGCGACGGCCGTCTCAATCACCGGATTGAGGTCCGTGGTGGAATCCTGGCAGACAGGTGCGGAGAATTACTGCGGGCTTTCTTCAAAACGCGAAGAGGTGGAAGCTATCCGGCCGAGCCGTAATAATTTGCCCTTTTTAAAAACGTTGTTACTTTTTTGATTGCTAAAACGATGACGACGGTATACATAGTACCACACATTTTTGAGAGCATTCGATTAAGGAGAGGTGACCGAGTGGCTTAAGGTGCACGCCTGGAACGCGTGTGTACGCAAGTACCGTGAGTTCGAATCTCACCCTCTCCGCCAACATGAGTTCGACTTTGATAGCCGGGCCCTGCGCAACAAAGAATCGCGAACCCCGCCAGGTCCGGAAGGAAGCAACGGTAGCGACACTCTTCGTGTGTTGCAGGTAACCCGGCTATCATTTTTTTATGGTTTCTCCCATAAACCGCACGTCATCACTCACAACAAGCCGCGGTGTTGCATGTCCTATCTCGTCCTTGCCAGAAAATCCCGTCCGCAGACATTCAGTCAGGTTGTCGGTCAGCGCCCCGTAGTCAAGACCCTGCAAAACAGCATCCGGAGAAACAGAGTCGCCCATGCCATTTTATTCTCCGGGGTCAGGGGGGTCGGCAAAACCACTCTTGCCCGCATTATGGCGAAGGCGATCAACTGCCGGAGCGATGAGGGAGACCGGCCCTGCGACCAGTGCCCTTCATGCCGGGAAATTGCCTCGGGCACGGCGCTCGATCTCTATGAAATCGACGGCGCCTCGAATCGGGGCATCCAGGAAATACGCGAACTGAAAGAAAAAATCAAATTCCTTCCCACCTCGTCAAAATACAAAATCATCATCATCGACGAAGTGCACATGCTGACCACCGAGGCCTTCAATGCTCTTCTGAAGACCTTGGAGGAACCACCTGCCCATGTCTGTTTCATGTTTGCTACTACCGAAATCCACAAGATTCCCATTACCATTCTTTCCAGGTGTCAGCAGTACGAACTCAAGCGAATTTCCGCCCAGGAACTGTACGACCACTTCCTCAAGCTCACCGTCGCCGAGGGCTATGCGATCGAACCGGCCGCTTTATCCCTCATCGTCCGGGAAGCCGGCGGATCCGTCCGGGATGGCCTGAGCCTTCTTGATCAGATGTTTTCCTTTGGTGAAAAAACAATCACCACCAAAGATGTCGTCGAGGTCCTCGGCCTGGTGAGCAGAGAAGTGCTGATGCGACTGACCAGGGGACTGCTTGACGGAAAAATCAAAGAAGTTCTCCTTGCCCTCGATGAAATCTTCGGTTACGGCATGGACATCAAGCGCTTCAGTGAAGATCTCATGGGGTTTTTCCGCACTCTTCTGCTTTGCAAGATCGAAGGCTGCAGCGATCTTATCGATCTTCCTGCCGAAGAACTGGCGGAATGCCGGAAGCTGGCGGAGGGATATACCAGCGAAACCCTGCATATGAAACTCGCCCTGCTCATGTCGACCGCCGAGGAGCTGAGACATGCGATACAACCCCGGCTGACTCTTGAAACGGCTTTCCTGAAAATCATCGAATCCGGCAATGTGGTCCCCTTGACCACTCTGCTCGGGCATCTTGATGAAGTGCTGAAAACCTTGCCGATCTGCCATCCGCCGACTGTTTCCCTGCCGGATGAAGAAGCAGTACCAGCACCCAGAAACCAATCGACAGCTCCGCCCACCGCAGAAATCCAGGAAAATAAAGTTACCGACCAACCGGCTCCGCCCCCTGAACCAGCCGAAACAAATGAACCTCCAGTCGCCGCCGGCCCGGAAACTGAAGCAAAGGCAGCCGATCCGGTGCGGGAACCGATCCAAATCCATCCTCATGAAAAAGACATCCGCAAGGACTGGCTGGAATTCATCCACTACGTCAAGGATCGCAAGGTCTGGATGGCCCAGGACCTTCAGCGGGCAGACAACATCAAACATGATATCGAAGGGGAATTACTGCTTACCTATAATGATCCTGCCAACTGCTCGCTGCTCCGTCAAAAGGAAAACCGACAGCTCCTTACCGAGTTTGCCTTGGATTTTTTCCAAAAACAATTAAAAGTTCGTTTCATTGTCCCGGAGGTAGAGGACCCTGCGGAAAACAATGGGATCGAATCGCCAAACCGCAAGCGGGCACAGCTGGCAGGCGATCCGCTGGTGATCATGGCAGCAGAGATTTTCAACGGCCAGGTCGGAGATATCCGGATTGGTCCGCGCAGCAGATAACATGGAGGAGCCTGGATGTCATTGTCGTACAGGCTCCGCACTGCTCGGCAATCTCTCGGTTAATAAATAAGATAATCTTACATAAGGAAGAAACATTATGGATATGAACACTATCATGCAACAGGCAAAGGTCATGCAGGAAAAGATGGCCAAAATCCAGGAAGACCTTGCCAAGAAATCGATCACCGGCAGCGCCGGAGGCGGCATGGTCCTGGTGACCGTCAACGGACAGGGCGATGTGTTATCGGTCGCGGTAGAGAAGACCGTTGTCGATCCGCAGGAGGTGGAAATGCTCCAGGACCTGATCGTCGCGGCTACCAACGATGCATTGCGCAAAGCCAAGGAGTTGAGTAAACAGGAACTGGCCCAACTTACCGGCGGACTCAACCTGCCGGGTCTCAGCAATTTCATGCAGTCATAAGCACCATGCAGGTCATTCCTCCGGCCCTGGAAAAACTCATCGACAACCTGGCCCGTCTGCCTGGCATCGGTAAAAAAACTGCAACCCGTCTTGCCTTGAATATCCTGCGCAAGCCTCCGTCTTTGGCCCGCGACCTTGCCGAATCCCTGCTTGGTTTGCACGGGGCGATTCGGCTCTGCTCATGTTGTTTTTCTTTTTCCGAGCAAGACCCCTGCGGAATCTGCGCCGATCCGCGCCGTCAGGCCGATACTATTTGTGTCGTTGAACAATCCGGCGATCTTCTCGCGATCGAAAAGACAAACTTTTATCGCGGCCACTACCACATTTTACACGGCGTCCTCTCTCCGATGGACGGCATAGGGCCGGAAGAGATCAAAAGCCGGGAACTCGTTGCCAGGGTCCGCAGCGGAACAATCAAGGAAGTTATCATTGCCACCAGTTCCACAGTGCCCGGAGAGGCAACCGCTTCGTACCTGATCGACATCCTGCAGCATGAACCCATTCGTTTAACCAGGCTGGCCTGTGGAATTCCGATGGGTATGGATATCAAATACGCCGACCGATACACCTTGGCCAAGGCGATTGAAGCACGGTCCCCGGCAAAATAGTTTTGGCCTGCAGTATCTTCATCGCTCGCTGTTCCGGACGATTTCGACCGGAATCGGTTGATTCAATACCTTTTTTTACAGGTAAGCTGCTAAAAAATTGTTGCACGCCATGTTCAATCATGTTAATAAATGGCTCTTGCCAAGCCCGGGAAGACCGCAGCGCCTCGCTGCACGGTTTTAAGGCAAATTCAGTAATCCCAGGCGCGTAGCTCAGTGGGAGAGCGCCACCTTGACGTGGTGGATGTCGTGGGTTCAATCCCCTCCGCGCCTACCAAGATAAAAGGCTAAAGTGAGAACACCTTAACCAAGGCGTTAATTCTTTAGCCTTTATTTTTATATTCAATTATCTCATGGCTGATATAACAGTAACCTTATCCGGAGGAGAATCCGTCGCGGTGCCGCCAGGAACCACTGTGCAGGGCGCGCTGACCTCTCTCCTGTCAAATAAGCAGCGAAAGCTTACGGTGGCAGCCAAAATAGGCGATGTCATTGCTGACTTCACGCGCCCATTGCATGAGGATACGGTTCTTGTTCCCATCCAGATCGGCTCCGACGAAGCGCATGACATTCTGCGCCACAGCACGGCCCATATCATGGCCCTGGCTGTTCGTGACATTTTCGGCAAAGACGTAAAGGTGGCTATCGGACCTGCCATTGAAAACGGCTTTTATTACGACTTCATGCGCAGCGAACCGTTCAGTCCTGAAGATTTCGAGCAAATCGAACAGAGGATGGAAGAACTGGTTCGCCAGGCCCTGCCTTTTCAGCGCACCGAGATAGCAAGCTCGGATGCCCTGAAACTCTTTGCTGCCGAAGAAGAAAAATACAAGGTCGAGTTGATAGAGGATCTGCATACCGATGCTGTTTCTCTTTATCATGTCGGTGAATTCACCGATCTTTGTCGCGGCCCCCATCTTCCCAACACCTCATTTATAAAAGCATTCAAGCTGCTGCGTGTTGCCGGCGCCTATTGGCGGGGAGATGAAAAAAGAGACGTTCTGCAACGTATTTACGGGACCGCTTTTTACGACAAAAAAGATCTCAAGAAATATCTGAATGCTCTCGAAGAGGCCAAAAAGCGCGATCACCGGAGACTCGGCAAAGAACTGGAGCTCTTTACCATCAGGGACGAAATCGGTCCCGGCCTGATCCTCTGGCAGCCTAAGGGCGCGCAACTTCGCCGGCTGATTGAAGACTTCTGGAAAGACGAGCATTACCGTCACGACTACGAGCTCCTGTATACGCCGCACATAGCGCGCCAGGACCTCTGGAAAACTTCCGGTCATCTCGACTTCTACAGCGAGAACATGTACGCTCCGATGTATATCGACGAGGTAGAGTATCAGCTCAAGCCGATGAACTGCCCTTTCCACATCGGCGTTTACAACAGCCAGAAGAGAAGCTATCGCGAGTTACCTGTTCGCTGGTGCGAACTGGGGACGGTGTATCGGTATGAACGGGCTGGAGCCTTGCACGGACTGCTCAGGGTCCGTGGTTTTACCCAGGACGATGCCCATATTTTCTGCCGTCCGGACCAGCTGGAAGAAGAGATAATCCATATTCTCGATCTTACGCTGCATATCCTCAAGTCTTTCGGATTCAGCGAGTACGATATCTATCTCTCGACCAGACCTGAAAAATTTGTCGGCAGTGACGAAAACTGGGAAAAGGCCACTCAGGCTCTGAAACTCGCCCTGGAGAAAAAAGATCTGGCGTTCATGGTCGACCCGGGTGAAGGCGTTTTTTACGGGCCGAAGATCGACATCAAAATTAAAGATCAACTCGGCAGATCCTGGCAATGTTCAACTATTCAGGTTGACTTTAATCTGCCCGAGCGGTTCCAGATGCAGTATACCGGCACCGACAACACCGATCATCAGCCTATTATGATTCACCGTGCCCTTATGGGCTCGCTGGAACGCTTTATCGGTGTGCTCATCGAGCACTACGCCGGAGCCTTCCCTCTCTGGTTTGCGCCGGTTCAGGCGCGTATCCTCAATATCACCGACGACCAGCTGGAGTACGGTGAAGAGGTATACAAAGAACTGCGCAGCGCGGGTTTGCGTATTGAAAAAGATTTGCGCAATGAAAAACTGACATATAAAATCAGAGAAGCGCAAGTAGCCAAAATTCCGTACATGCTTATTATCGGTGAGAAGGAAAAAACTGATCGGACGGTTACCGTACGGCAACGCGACGGGGAAAACCTGCCGCCGATGACAATTGAAGAATTTGTCGCAAAAATAGCACAAGAAGTAAAGACAGGTCGCGGGTACTGAGCAGCGTGGAACCGATGATGGTGCCCGGCAATGTCGATATCATATCCAACCGGGATGATTTGCAATATTAAGCTCGTAGAATCGAGGAGGTAAAGTTATTAATAGAAAAGGAAGGAGTGGTCCGGTACAGCGGGAGGAAAAGTCAATCATCAATGAAGCAATCCGCTTTCCCAAGGTCAGGCTTATCGACGCCGAAGGAAATCAACTTGGGGTTGTCTCATCTGAAGAAGCGAAAGACATCGCATCTGAAGCCGGGCTTGACCTGGTGATAGTCTCTGAAAATGCCGACCCGCCTGTTTGTCGGGTAATGAATTACGATAAGTTCCGCTACGAGCAGAAGAAAAAAACGCAGGAAGCCAAAAAGAAACAAACTGTTATTGAAACAAAAGAGATCAAGTTCCGGCCCAAAACCGACGACCATGATCTGGATTTTAAGATAAAAAACATTAAGAAATTCCTTGCCAGTAAAAACAAGGTGAAGCTGACCATGCGTTTTCGTGGACGGGAGATCGTATACTGCGAAACGATCGGACTTGACGCCATGAAAAAAATCGCCGAGACCCTGAGAGAGGATGCAGTCATCCTTCAGGAACCGAAAATGGAAGGCCGCCAGCTGGTGATGTTTGTAGGGCCGAAGGCATAATTGGCCGTTTGCCCCCGCATTGAGTTCGTTATTTATATATGACAATCGCTGTCGATTGGTGGTGCCTTTCTGCAGCAGATATTTAAAGCCACCCAAGAACAGTCAAAAGATATTGAGGTGAAAGGAGTTATATCATGCCTAAAATGAAATCCAACAGAGGTGCGGCAAAGCGCTTCAAACTGACAGGATCCGGAAAAATTAAACGAGCAAAAGCGTTTTCCAGTCATATCCTGACCAAAAAGTCAACAAAACGGAAGCGTGGCCTGCGCCAGTCCGAACTGGTTGATTCTGCCAACTACAAGGGAATCAGAAGAATTTTACCTTACATGTAAAGAACAGACTGTTTCTGGTGAATATTGTTAATTGAACATTCTTGCATATACGCCTACTGAGCCTGTCGGCCAACGGTTGCAGGAAAAATAAGGAGTTTACAGATGCCACGCGTTACACGGGGTTTTAAGGCCCGCAGAAGAAGAAATAAGGTCCTGAAGCTTGCCAAAGGCTTTAGAGGAGGCAAATCGCGTCTTTATAAAACCGCGACCGAAGCGGTTGACCGCGCATTAAACTACGCTTTCCGTGACAGAAGAGCCAAGAAGAGGGATTTCCGCCGCCTCTGGATCGCCAGAATCAATGCCGGCGCCCATATGAACGATATGAGCTACAGCAAATTGATCGGTGGGTTGAAAAAGGCCAACATTGACCTTGACCGCAAGGTACTTGCCAACATGGCGATACTCGATGCGGGCGCTTTCTCCAAAGTGGTGCAGATGGCCAAAGAAGCGAACGCGTAACAGCTCCACACTTCACTGTTTTTTCATGCGTGCCGGTTTTGGTTTGTGCGACCAATAACCGGCATGCTGTTTCTTTGAGTATCTAACTTTCGCATTCGATATGGAACACGAGTTACAGAGTTTAGAAGCCGAGGCCAGGAAGTGCCTTCACGATTTGACCGATGAAGGGCAGTTGGAAGAATTCAGGATTCGCTTTCTCGGACGCAAAGGCAGCTTCAGCACCATTATGCGGCAACTTGGCACTGTCCCCGCCGAGGATCGTCCGAGAGTCGGACAACTGGCCAACACCATAAAGGCTGAAATTGAAAAATTGTTCGAGGCGAAAAAGAATACGCTGGATGCTGCCATCTCCGGTGCCTCGGACAGACAAACCCCTGACCTTACTCTGCCCGGCCGCGTGCCTGCAGGCGGCAGACTTCACCCGATAACCCAGGTTATGCGGGAAACCTGCACGATTTTCGAGAATCTCGGGTTTTCCGTCGCCGAAGGTCCGGATGTCGAACTCGACTACTATAATTTTGAAGCACTGAATATCCCCGCCCATCACCCGGCTCGGGATATGCACGACACCTTCTATATCAGCGATTCAGTCCTGCTTCGCACGCACACGTCCCCCATGCAGGCCAGGATAATGGAAGTCCAGCAGCCTCCCCTGCGGGTTATCGCCCCTGGAAAGGTGTATCGCTGCGACTCCGATATTACCCACACTCCGATGTTTCATCAGGTGGAAGGTTTTCTGGTCGATAAAAATATTTCATTTGCCGACCTAAAAGGCGTGCTGACGGTTTTTACCCGCAAAATGTTCGAGAAGGAACTGCCGCTCCGCTTTCGCCCGTCTTTTTTTCCCTTCACGGAACCAAGTGCAGAGGTGGATATCGCCTGTGTCATGTGCGGTGGCAGCGGTTGCAGAGTCTGCAAAAAGACCGGTTGGCTGGAGATACTCGGATCGGGAATGATCGATCCGGAAGTCTTTAAAAAAGTCGGTTACGATCCTGAAGTGTACAGCGGATTTGCTTTTGGTCTTGGGATCGAACGCATCGCCATGTTGAAGTACGGCATCGACGATATTCGACTTTTTTATGAGAACGATCAGCGTTTTCTTTCACAGTTTTAGTCTGTTTCACCACAACTCAGAACACTGCTATGAAGCTTACTCTTGACTGGTTGCAAAACTATGTAGACATTGCCGGCTTATCTCCGGATGGGCTGGCCGGGCATCTCACCATGCTTGGTCTGGAAGTCGATGCGGTTACTCCCTTATACCGGGAACTGGCACCGCTCAAGACCGGCATGGTGGTCGCGGCCGAACGCCACCCCGATGCCGATAAACTCACGGTCTGCCAGGTGCAGATCGGTGACACCACCCACCAGATTGTCTGCGGCGCACCCAATGTCCGTAAAGGACTGGCCGTGGTTGTCGCTCTGCCCGGTACGGTTTTGCCGGGTGATTTCAAAATCGGCAAATCGAAAATCCGCGGGGTCGAATCGTTCGGCATGATCTGTTCGGAACGTGAACTCGGGCTGAGCAATGCCCATGACGGCATCATGGAACTGCCGGAAGGGGTGCAACACGGCCGGAGTTTTATCGAGGCGATGGGCTTGAATGATACCTTTGTCGAGGTCGATCTCACGCCGAACCGTCCGGACTGCGCCTCGGTCATCGGCGTTGCCAGAGAGGTCGCCGGAGTCCTGAAGAAAAATATTTCCCTGCCGGTCAACGATGCTGTTATTCAAAAAACCAGCAGTGAGTTTTCCGTCGAAGTAGAATCAAGTGAACTGTGTCCACGCTATGCCGGGCGGCTGATCAAAAACGTCAAGATCGGTCCCTCACCGTGGTGGCTCAGAAAACGACTGCTCAGCGTCGGCATGAGGCCGATCAGCAATATCGTCGATATCACCAACTTTGTCATGCTGGAATACGGACAACCGCTGCACGCCTTCGACTTCGACACTCTTGCCGGGAAAAAGATCGTTGTCCGCGCGCCGAGGGCAGATGAAATGGCCTTCACCAGCCTTGATGGCAGCAAGCGTCAACTCGATGCCGAGATGATGATGATCTGCGATGGAGAAAAACCGATTGCAATCGCCGGCATCATGGGCGGGGAGAATTCCGAGGTAAGCGATGGCACCACCAGCATTCTTCTCGAAAGCGCCTGCTTCAATCCTATTTCGATTCGCAGGACGGCCCGCAAACTCGGCCTTGCGACCGAAGCGTCCTACCGCTTTGAACGGGGCGTCGATCCAAACGGTACGATAAATGCCCTCAAACGGGCGGTCGATCTCATCTGTGAACTGGCCGGGGGAGACGCTGCCGAAGAAGGAGTCGATTGTTACGGCGGAAAAATCGAACCTCTTGCCCTCACCCTCCGTGTCGGCAGAACCAAAAGTTTGCTCGGTATCGATCTCAAGGTTGAAGAGATTGCAGCTCTGCTGCAATCGATCGGCATTGGCTGCGAGAGAAAGGATGAAGACACTCTTCTCGTCTCTCCACCCTCATTTCGCGTGGATATCGAACGAGAGGCAGATCTCATTGAGGAAGTGGCCAGGCTCTACGGATATAACAGAATTCCCACCAGCCTGCCAAAAGTTGACTTAAGCTATCCGGAACAGGATAAACTCCGCCTGAGACGTCTGGCTATCGCCGACCGGCTCACCTCCATCGGCTTCACCGAGGCGATCAACTACAGTTTTGTTTCGGAAAAACATCCCGAAATGATGGCTCTTGCCGAAGAAGATGATCGCCATCAGGCTGTCCGTCTGCTCAACCCGCTCAGCGAGGAGCAATCGGTATTGCGGACCATGCTGCTGCCCGGTCTGCTGGATAATGTCAGACGAAACATCAACTTCCAGAAAACGGATGTCAAACTGTTTGAGATCGGCAAGGTGTTCAAACCTCAAGGCGAAAATTCTCAACCTCTAGAAATGACAAGATTTACCGGAGTTATGTCGGGAACCCGCCACGGCGAAAGCTCACCGCTCTATTTCAAGCCGGAACCTGTCGACCTCTTCGATGCCAAAGGCGCCGTCGAATTCATTTTTCGCGAACTGTCCCTCGGCACTCTAGATAATAAAGACGGTCTCCATTTTGCCGTTCCCGAAGCAAAGAGCGAAGAGCCTTATACAGAAAAAGGCTATGCACTCGATATTTTCATCGGCGCACAAAAACTCGGTTCTCTCGGCAAAATGAGGCCCGATATTTTGCGCCGATTTGCAATTAAACATGATGTATTCTTTTTCGATCTTGATTATGAAGGAATCTGTGCACCTAAAACCATTGAAAAGCGATTTACTTCGCTCCCCGTCTTTCCGGCGGTAAAAAGGGATATCGCCCTGGTTGTTCCGACAAGTGTCTCAGCCGGGGAATTGTTAACAGCTGTACGAAACGCTTCGGAAAAACTTATCGAAAATTGTGAAATCTTCGATGTGTTCCAAGGGGAGAAAATTCCAGGGGGGCACAAAAGTGTTGCCCTGAGCATTACGTATAGATCACAGACCAAAACGCTTACGGAGAAAAATGTGGAGAAATCCCACGAAAAGATCGTCCGTTTGCTGACAGAACAATTTGGGGGTAGTTTCCGCAATGCATGACAACAACAATCTTACCAGAAAAGAACTCACTGAAGCTTTAGCCACTCAATTGGGATTTTCCCAGAGCAACTGCTCCCAGATGGTCGACAGTTTCCTCGACTCCATGAAACAATCGATGGTCGAAGGACGATCAATCAAACTTGTTCATTTCGGCACCTTTACCGTTCGCGATAAGTCTCCGAGAAGAGGACGCAACCCACGAACAGGTGATACGATCACGATAAAGAAACGCCAGGCAATCAGTTTCAGGCCAAGCAAAAAACTCAGGGAGCTGGTCAATAGTTAGTGGGCTTCCTGGCATCTTTTATAGGGGGATGACTGGCAGATGAAAACTGCAATACCAGACAAGCTCTATTTTAAGATCGGAGAAGTTGCAAAAATTGCGGACGTCCCAACCCATGTCCTACGTTACTGGGAATCTGAGTTTCCCGGAATTCGCCCCAAAAGAGCAAATTCCAAGCAACGGTTGTACCGGAAACAGGATGTCGAGCTGATTGTCGAGATAAAATCTCTTCTGCACGAGCGCGGGTATACCATCGCCGGCGCTCGTAAGCTCCTGGAAAGCGGCGGAGAGCCACAACAACAGACAGCAGACGCCAAACCTGTCGCCGGCAATATGCTGACGCAGAAATTGAAGACTATCAAGCAGGAACTGAAAGACCTGCAGCATCTTCTTGTCGGAAAGAAAGAATAATAATATCTACCCGATAATGTTGACAGCAAAACCAACAAATGGTAGATAGAGCAACACATGTCGGGATGTAGCGCAGCCTGGTTAGCGCACTAGTCTGGGGGACTAGGGGTCGGAGGTTCAAATCCTCTCATCCCGACCATTTGAAAATACAAGGGCTTTAAGGAATCAACTCCTTAAAGCCCTTTTTTATTGTGCTCGACAAGCTGGCTTTCTCGGACTTTTGCCACCCCTCTTACGGCTGCCGCCATGGTGCTTGTCAAAATGCTGTATAATCTGGAAGAGGTACTTGGAGAAAAAAGTGGAATCGATGGCATCAAAAGTTCCTGTGTGATAGTTTCATTTCAATTTTAAAATGAAAACGAAAAAATTCATTCAAAATCTGAAATCATCTCTGGTCATATCCCGGATAACCTCCCTCGAATTAGGAATGCTGATAATACTCCTTCTGGTCACCACTGGGATCTGGGGTTTTATAGAACTGGCGGATGAAGTATTGGAGGGCGAAACGCGTCGCATTGATGAATGGTTATCCTGGCAATGCGAAACTCCGCCAATATATCCGATCCTCTGGGCCCGGCGTGGTTCGAAGAGGTGATGAGAGATTTTACCGCTCTTGGGGGTATTGCCGTTTTGACCGCACTCAGTGTGGCTGTGATTGGTTTTCTGCTGCTGCAGAAAAAGAAAAAAATGGCACTCTTTCGATCACTCTTTTTTTGCAAAAGCGCGGCCGAATCGAAGAGAGTATCGATAGTTGAACAGACTGGCGCTCTTGCGGCTGGCTCTTTCATGTCTCGAATTCCGACGCCTGCCCCTGAAGCTTGCATCTGTTCCCTTTGTCTCTCCTGCTTCTGGTCCCGCTTCCGGAATTAGTAAGCGTTGAGGAGCTTACATCTGACTTTGATCACTCTCCATCGATAGGCAGCAGGACAGTAAAGACTGAGCCTTCTCTCGGTTTACTTTCAACACGAATTTGCCCGTTATGGTTTTGAACGATCTCCTTGCTGACTGATAAACCCAGGCCGGTTCCTTTTCCCTCGGGTTTGGTGGTGTGAAACGGCTGAAAGATCAAGTCCATTTGTTCAGGAGGGATACCTGCTCCGTTGTCCTTGATCGACACAGCGATTCTCTCCTCTTCCCGCCATGTGCGTATCGTGATCACTCCGCCGTCCCGGCTTGCGTCCGCAGCGTTCCTCAACAAATTCAGGAGGACTTGTTTGATCTGGTCCGGGACCGCCAGGATATGAGGTAATTTTTCGTCATAATACACAGCCACAGAGATCCCCTTATGTTTCAAATCGCTCTTGCACAGCAACAGCAAAGAATCAATTGAGGCATTTACATCCATTGCGTCTTTCTTACCTGAAGAAGGTCGGTTCAGGTCACTGAGATTACGTATCAGCCTCCTCATCCTATCGATTTCGCCAATGACCGAATCGAGTATTTGACTGTCATCTTCTTCTAATGTCGACCATTGCCTCAAGCCTCTCAGGAAGACCATTACTGCCTGCATGGGATTGTTTAATTCATGGGCTATCGATGCTGACCACTTACCGACTTCTGCCAGCTTTGTCGAATGCAGATATCTTGCTTGACTCTCCTGAACTCTTGCTTCGAGTTCATTGTTGGTGACCAGGAGTTGTTCTCTGTTTTGCCTCAGTGCCTCCGCTGCTTGCTTGCGAGCGGTAATATCACGCTCAGTGGAAGCCACAGCTTGAACCCTCTTGTCGCCGTCCAGGACTGGCGTATAAACATACTCGAAGTACCTCAACTCCCCTGAAGGCGAGCAATACTTCAATTCACCATATCCCCTGGTTGCCGTGTGTGTTACTTCCTTTAAAGTCTTATGCAGATCAGGTGCATCGGGGAAATTGAGATCGAAATGAGATTTTCCTACCAATTCATCCAGTGAGGTATGGAAAGCTTCGAGCATAGCATTGTTTGCGTAGAGGAACTTGCCTTTGGGGTCCAGGATGTAGCAGTGATCCGGCGAGGAAGATAGGACTGTATCAAATTGCCGAGTCCGCATTTCGCTTTCCATGGAAAAGCTGACAACGGCTTCATGGATCCGCTGATCGATAGCTTCATTGAATCTGATTAAATCAAATAGGTCTATTTGCTTTTGAGGAACTATCTCATCCCACAAGCGAATGACACTTGCACGCAGAGCACGATATTCGCTTATCATATCGACAATTCCAAAACCAGCTTCCAGCCGTTCCAAGCCGTGTCTGGCGGCAGTTGTCGTAGTCGGCTCCAGGCTTCGACCCTTTGATTTCTCGGCTTGCTCATGCATGCCCTGCAATGTTTCAAGCTCATCAGCAACTTCCGCCATCACCTCCTTGGTATCATCGCGTAAAGCCAATATATTCATGTTTCCGGACTTTGGCTGGATTGATCTGGCGAAATCCTCCCAGTCCTGAAGGATGGCTTCCATATTGTCTCGGATAAAGGATGAAAGATTCATTAGCTCGTGTGTTTGGAATTGAGTGGAATTTTCCAAAAAGATTAAAATTTTGATACACAAAACCAAATCGAATATATCGTATAGATTACTATAAGGCATCATATTCTTTATAATAGAGGGGAAGTGCTGCTGTGCGCTGATGATCGAAACCATATGCGATTGTATTCGGAGTATTCGGAGGTGTGGTATGGTCAAACCCTTGAGTTCACTTTCGGAAATAAGTTGAACGTTTGAGCTGTCGATGAGCTGCGGGGTGACTTGCTGGCGGGACAATTGATAAAACGCTCTTAGTTTACCGACTCAATGTAAAGAGAGAATACATTATGAAATCAAAATCAAAAGATCTGAAAAAAAACGTGCCCGACAAGAATGCTTCGCTTGAACGTGTCATTAACCGAAATGAGAAAATCAAAGAAACTGTCAAGCAGGCTGCAAATGAACTCACTTCGGTAAATGAAGTTCTCAAGCAGGGAAAAGAAGTCAAGATCCCTGTTCAGATCATCAAGGAGGCAATCACTCAGAACAAAGAAGTCGAGTATAAAGTGGCGAAAGCCGCAAACGATTTACATCAGGTCAACACCGAACTTGCCAAGGAGGTGGCTGAACGACTAGTAATCGAAACCGAACTCTCTGACATGAAGACCGATCTAGCCGACGTGCGCGACGATTTATCGAAATCCCAGGCCAAAGAACAAGAATCACGAGAAGCTGCGCTTCATGACGCGCTCACAGGTCTGCCGAACCGTGTATTATTTGAAGAGCGCCTCGATCATGGGTTAATTCAGGCAAAACGGCATGGTTGGAAACTCGCCGTCCTGTTTATGGACATCGACAATTTTAAGAACATTAACGACTCCTATGGTCATGATCTGGGAGACAAGGTGCTGCTCACGGTGGCAGACCGTTTACAGTCCGCCACCCGCAGAGAAGACACGGTCAGTCGCTGGGGAGGCGACGAATTTGTGTGCCTGTTGTTGGAAGTCAAGCACGAAGCCGACGTAACTCGCCTTGCGGAGTTGATTGTTAAACGGATTGCCGAGGCCTTGAAGTTTAAGGAGACTGTTCTTTCTATCAGAGTCAGTATCGGTATTGCCATATATCCCGCAGATGGAGAAAAGGCAGACATCCTTTTAAAAAATGCCGATACTGCAATGTATAAAGCCAAGGGAACAGAGAGAAGAGTTGTGCTGTTCCGCGATTCCGTTCTTGACTGACCTGGAGAATGGTGTATGGCGCCAGGAGTGTCCTATAAAATAACGATTGAGCGCGCAGAGATACACACTTCCATGCCCCACATAGTGCTAAGTATACCTACAAATTTTGCGGTACTTCTACCGATTTCTTTTAACACAGGATGAGCTATAGTCACATTTCTCAAAAAAGTCGCAGTGCCACTCATCAACGGGCGGGGTATGGACGAACTCAACCGCGTCTATAACTAAAAACGAAATTGTAACCTTCTTAAAAAATGCATGTGTATTTAGCGTTTTAATACCAGGTCATCTGCCGTGGCCAGGACGCAATGCTTCATGGTAGCGGCGTCTTCTGCAAGTTCGATTGAATCAGATTGTTCTGTCAGGGGTGAATGTCTGTCTGGGAAAGGTTGCCGGGTCTGATGTATTTGCAGCGTGTATAGATTGGGGTGAACTGCACGGCATTGAGAATATCTTTCGCGTTTTTGCTGAAGCGTGTGTGTCGAGGACTTTAAAAAAATCGATACTGCAAGAGAATGGGTAATGGGGCTACCGGATGCTCTTCTGGTAGTTAATTCTTTTCGGAGAAAAATATGAAAAATTATGAATTGGAATCGGAAGACATGGCTTTTGATGATTCATCTTCGATGGATCTCCTTGGCGATTCAATGATTGAATTTGATATTTGCGATAGTATATTAGAACCTGAACCTGTAGTACCACCCGTTGATCGAAGCCTAGTAGACCTCTTTCTCGAATATAGGCGACGAGTAGGTCGGCGAGGTTCGAACAAGATAACCAACTGAACATTAAATTCAGTTGGGTGAGGGATCATATCTCATCTCCTTTCCTGTTCCCGACACTACGGCAGCCTCTGCCTGTCAAACATTAGTGCCGTCAGAAGAGTGTGTCAAACGCACCTCTTTTACAGGAATTCGTGTGCTAACAGAGAATGCTTAACTTGGCCCTGCCGCAGTGCTAATCACTACCTTAATACTTCTTGCAAATGATCTTTTATATTGTTAGGATAAAGATGCCGTTTTTCGTATGAACGTTGTCAAGTGGACGGCCTTATGCGCATCCTCTCTGACACAATCGGCTATGTTTTCGCTCCTGCTCCAGCTTCTCCGTCTTTCGCCAAAAATAGATGGTGTCGTGGAACTACTTCGGTTAACGCAGAAGGAGGAATAATGAGAACACTATTATTCATCATTGCCGTTGCCTGTGTTGGATGTGCAGCAACGAAATCCCCGGAAAGGTGGGTTGAAAATAACACCCTCTATTCGACAAAATTGCCTGCCATAGAAGTAAAAGTATCTACTTCGTTATCATACAACAAAACTAAGGCTGAAGGATCGATAGCGGAGAGTGATAAAGGCAACAGCCATTCCGGGCTTGATACAGAATGGTTTTATTTCAGTGACAGTACCAATAAGGCACAACTGAGTATCGATATAGAAACCTTAAACACTCACACGGATTGGTATATGGAACCACCTGATTATTCAAAATCTTCTTCCCTTATGTCTGACCATGAAAAGATCGGCGATATTAATTTTGCCACTGGAATTCTAAGGAAAAATATTTCTGGAGTCCCGTTATTGATTAAAGCATACGGCGCGGTTGCCGGCGAAACCACAAGATATAGTTTGCTCTATATGGAAATAGTAGATAACAACTGGCTTGATAAGCATTCTGCTCTTCTCACGAGCAGTGAACGTGATTTTCTCTCTGAATTCAACAAGCGTGCGGATGCAAGTTTTTCTATCTCGCCGTATAGCGGAAAACCTTCTCCCACCCAATAAATCATCATGATAAACTCATGATAAACAAGCCATATACAGTTTTAAGCTTCGGTTGTGGTACTGTGACAGAGAGTTCTCAGGTGCTTCTCGGATCCCTGTCGTAATCGTTCGGTCTGTTCGACACCGAGCCCGTCAGGATCAAACCGCATCTGGAGATGAAGGCGGTAGAGGTTTTCGAACTCATCTCGATCAAAATCGTTCCACGGCTGTATACGCGTTACCCAGTCGACAATGGATTCATTTTCGACCCGGACAACATCCGATTGGCTGAGCAGATCCAGGATCGGAGTAAATGGGGAGGTGATCCTGTCAAAGGATCTCCGTTTTACAATATCCTTTCCTCTTTCTGCCTGTTTGATTTTCATCCGACGATAAATCCGGAGAACGAGAAAAGATGTCAAGACGATAACGATTATCGAAAAGATCAAGGTGTTGTCGCTTCCGCTGCCGATCCGGAACAGTCTGTATTGATGCCGGAGGAGAGAGAAAAGATCCTGGATGCCCTCAAAACCGGACGTTTTCTCCATATCTTTTTCCATCCAATCGGCAGGTGTAGTATCCACAACTACCCACTGGTGATCGACGAAGGCTTCTGCCCATGCGTGGGCGTGCCGTTTCCGCACAACATACTTTTTTTCCAGCCAGCTTTTCTCTATGACGGCATAGCCAACGACATATCGGCTTGGGATATCGTACAATCTCAGAAGAAGAGCTGTAGCTGTGGCGTAATACTCGCAAAAGCCACTTTTCCGTTTTAACAGGAAATTTCCAAGCGGCGTATCGTAATCCCCTTTGTCAAGAAATCCGAGGGAATAACTGAAATCTTTCTGAAAGTATTTCTTTAATGCAGCGATTTTATCGCCAGCAGATAAGCCCGAAATTTCTATTTGTCCGACCACCTCCTGCAGTGCATATTTTTCAGTCTCCGGAATGGTGAGATTTCTTGCAGCAGGCAGATCCTTCTTGCTCTGCATCTCAGGATGGTACAGAAGATCGTAGGAAATAACCGAAGCACCATCGAGTACTTTCACGACACCATTGCTATTTCCCTCCATCTCAAAAATAGTTTTGCTTTTCAAGCGATATCCGCCATGAGGATAGGGCAATAGCCCTTTTTCCTTGGGCAAATTGTATTCCACGCCGATTGTTCTGCCGTCTTTATGGGGCGGCGCTATGATATCCCAGGTTGTTTCGTCGAGAGGTGCGAAAAATTCAAATTTCCCCTGGCTGCCAAGCCAATTCCCGCCGGCAAAGACGGAATAATTCGCCTCCTTAAAAAGAGGCGGTACAAATGGCGCACCAACTCGCATGATTATTTCACCAGACGCCTTCAACCTTCCCGTCTCGCCAAAATTGACATGGCTTTTATAAGGATCGCTGTTGTGATCCCTGTAATAGTCTCGCCAGAAGTGGCGTGACTTTTCCATGACCTGGCGCTGGGCTATTTCCATTCCTGCATTGAAGGTATATCCAAGCCCCAATGAAGCGCCGATGAATACGATAAAAACTCTTGGTGAAAACGATCGTCCTCGGTTGTGATAAAGAAACCAGGTCAGAAAAAGCCCGAGTATGGGATAAAACCAGAGAGATCGGCTGTTTCCTGTGGCTGCTGCAAAAATACATATTGTGAGATAATAGAAACGAAAATCTACCGGCTTGTGAGCATGGAACTTCTTCTTTTTTCCCAATCGGGTGCCAATAACGATCTTATCGCTTGTGGAGTAGAGCTGGGCCACTATAAGAGGCGATAAAATCAGAGGCAGCCATCCTGCTGTAATTCGCAAGAAGCCAACCGGCTTATAATTAATCAAGACAAGAGCAACGGATCCGAGAAATATCAGAGAGGTCAGATCGGCCACTTTGATGAAATCTTCCTCGGAAAGCGTATACCGGGTGGTTACAAGATTGCTTCCCTCTAAAAGCAGACAAAGAACAACGCCTATAAGGATATTTTCAGTTTCAATACCCCAAAACAAAAGAACAGCACCGATGATGAGCGGTGGGACTTTCATAAGAGTGCGATTTGTTCCTCGAGGTGGTCAAGATCGATTTCTCTAAGGGGTGCCTCTATTTTCATCTTTTGTTTCTTTGCTTCGTACTCCTCTCTATTTTCAATAATTATTATCAACTTTGCCGGTATGTTATTCTTGGCGAGATAGTTGATCAGCTCATTGCGCTGTTCATCGATATCGATCAAGATCAATATGATACCTGAAAGCAGCGCAGAATGATTTTTGACGAGATCCGTCATCTCGGTAAACGATTTGTCTCGACAGGGTGTGACTGAGGCAAATATTGTCATCATGTGCTGCCGATCGGCAAGTCCTCTGCCGACTGTACAGGTAACGCACTCACTCCCGACAAAAAACAGGTCAAGAACGGAATGTTCACTGTCCTGTGTCATCATGATGGAGGCCGCAATGGAGACGGCCTCTTCGAAGGCTTTGCTGTAAGATTTCGAGACAAAGCTGTCCAGGATCAGACCATATCGGCAGAAGTATTCGTCACGATATTGTTTGACGATGGTTTTTCCGGCCCGCGCTGTCGATTTCCAATCAATGTGCTTGATGGCATCACCATGGATATACTCCCTGAGAGAGAGAAATTCATTGGAGTCGCCGCAATTCTGAGCAGCGACTATGCCTCCCTGATGATATTTGCGGGAACCTGGAAATACAATCATGGGAACTGAGTAGAGTTTAGGCAAGACCAGAATATTACAAGGACTTTCATACTTGATTTGACGTTTGCAAAGACCCAATGGATCGATGTAAGTCAATCTATAGCCACTCAAGTGGACATTCCCTCGCCTCAGAGGCAATAACGAGATTTCCAATATCGTATTTTTCTTTGATGTAAGCTCCGGCAACTCCTGATCACGACTTTCAATCCTGCGGTTAATCCCCAGAAGCCACAACCATCTGTAATAAGCCATTTTCCGATCGAATAGATTACGCGCCTCTTCCCCTTCCTCCTTCGCAGAACTGAACTCCTGCCATGTTGGAAACGGCTCAGCTGGGTCTTCGCAATAGAAAATGCATTTTTCGTTTCTTCCTCCCCGGTTCTCTATTTGAATCGTGTATCGTATCTCTGTTCCAGCTACACATGTTTCCGGCAGGTTTCTTATGATATTGAGATGAATACGAGATCGAAGCGATGAGAGGAAGGCGAAAAAGAGCAAGCTGACAACAATGCTGAATATCTGATACATCATTGTTCTTTGGATATTGATGCCAAAGAGGAAGGCTACGCCAATTATCGGCAGGAAAAGTTTACCGATATCAGTGAATCGAGAAGAAAACCATTGTTTGATTCTTTCAGTATGTCTGTAAAGTGCATAAAGACGGTAACTCATCCGGGTATCTTTATCTCGCTTAGAGCTTTTTGTACTATTACCCGGGCAGAAATCCCAGAGAATCTGGATTGAGGCATGAGCTGCAACCGGTGCCCGATAACAGCCTCGGCTGCCTCCTGAATATCCTCAGGAATTACAAATCCTCTTCCGGCAAACAGAGCCAGGGCCTGAGAAATCTTCATCAAGGCCAGTGCCGCCCTGACACTTGCGCCAACTGCAACATGCTCATTGTTTCTTGTCATTCTTACAATATCGATGAGATAATAACGCAGCTCCTCTGATATTCTCACCGACAGCACCGCCTCCATAACCTGAAAAATATCATTTTCACAGGTTACGCCCTCTGTCGTATTGAGGGGATGGCCAATGAGTTGCTCGGAGATAACCAATACCTCCTCGTCTCTGTCCAAATATCCTGGCGAGAGTTTAATCATAAAGCGATCCAGCTGCGATTCCGGCAAGGGATATGTGCCGTGCGATTCAACAGGGTTTTCGGTGGCTATTACGAAAAAGAGATTGTCCAGAATCTTTCTTTTGCCTTCTACAGTGACCTGCTTTTCTCCCATGGCCTCAAGTAGAGCCGACTGTGTTCTGGGGCTGGCCCGGTTGATCTCATCAGCCAAGAGAATGTTCGTAAAAATTGGGCCTTGATGAAAGGAAAAGATGCCCTCATGATGGTTGTAGATGGAAACCCCGATGATGTCGGATGGCAACAGGTCCGGAGTGAACTGAATTCGTTTGAAACCAGTCCCTATTGATTTGGCAAGAGCTTTTGCAAGGGTGGTTTTTCCTGTCCCAGGCACATCCTCCAGCAGGACATGCCCACCGCAGAAAAAAGCAGCAAGCATCATCTTTATCATCGCCTCCTTGCCTTTTATTACTTTTTGGATGTTCTCCAACAGGAGAGTATAGATATCTACTGCACTACTTATGTCCGATTTCACCATTTTCTTCCTGGCATTGATCAAGGGCTTGATTTAAGGAATCTTAAAAACCATACACCACCGAAGTGGAAGCGGAAAAACCGTTTCGCGTTTCCTCGACACATTCACTCACATTCACTCTTCATGAGAGTGTAGCAACAGAAGGCAGAAAGTAGCAAATTCAAATCTCAGGATTGCCCCTTTTATTCTGCACTCCACCGTCCATTGGGGTATCTCGCCATACTCACAGGTAGAAGACCGCGGCATGTTTTGTCAGGTCTTTCAGGTAAGTGGAGCCGAGGTTGGAATCTCTCCAACCATTTTTTGCAAACTGGGCACTACGGCACCCCATTCCAGTAAGTGTTTGATACTCCATCCTGAGAACAGAGTAGAAAAAACACAAGCCGGTTCTTCACTTTTTTCGCAACAACCTTACCTTAGTAAGAAATTTGTAAGATTTCCAAGGCAAGTTGATTGCGAACCACAAATAAGGAGGGCGTATCAATGAATGAAAGTGAAAAAGAAGAACTTTTCGATAAATGGGGTTCATGTGATCGGGAAACAAGGGTAAGACTTGCCTCTGAATATCTGGCGGTCATGGATCCGGGTGACGGCCAGTTGGGCTGGCTTCGTTTTCTCCAGGCTCATTTAACATGCGGCATGCATTAATCGGAAAATCGTTTCCGCCTGGTCCATAACGCGTATCAATGAAAAAATACATACATTTTCATTTTTTTACCTCAACATGCTCCTCTGCAAGATTATTGTAAGAAAAATGATATAGACTTTGACACTCAAAGGTCCCAAGTTCATTCCTCAAAACCAGGAGAAACTTATATGCCGATGAGTAAAAAAGAAACTATCTATTCCCGATGGGAAGTCGCCGACGAAGATAAGAAACGTAGAATATTCAACGAATTCAAACTGAAATATCGAGGATGTTTTACCGAGAAGGACCTCTTGAGCTTTCTTGAGGAGGGTGTTCAGAATTCTGTGTCAGTTAACTTAAAGCTGATATAATCAGCCCGAAAAAGGAAACTGACATGACTGAAGAAAACCATGGATTTGATTTTGAAACAGCGCTGAGATCTATCCAGGAAGG
>Ga0209643_1000460_pt1 | contig 74403 bp, 74 predicted proteins | sample AutmiccBRH37_all_FD_187383 | JGI IMG/M metagenome (GOLD analysis project Ga0209643, IMG submission 187383) | Deep subsurface microbial communities from Mt. Terri, Switzerland - Autotrophic microbial communities BRH/37_all (SPAdes) (version 2) | ecosystem: Environmental > Aquatic > Deep... | reverse complement strand
CCCACTGATTCTACCGGCTTCGAACGGCCGATACCGGCGATGCGGGGACTCATTCCCGCCGGCTGGGCGGCGAGGGGCGGGGTGGTCTGGAGCCCGCAGGCGCAGTGCGGCGCGGACGGCGTGCAGATCCAGTGGGGCGCCTGGGACCCGGTCAGCGGCGCCGCGGTGGAGACGCTCCCGGCGATCGCCTGGCAGGCCAACAACCTGCCGATCCAGATGCCGCCGAACACCAGCGGCGCCCATTGTCTGCACGCGCCGATCACGACGGTGCGCGCCTATCTCGAGGCGCTGGTGCAGATCGTGCGGCCCGGAGCGCAGGTGCTGGATTTCCGCCCGCAGCCGGAACTCCTGAAGATCGCAGGGATGGAGCCGAGGCGCGACATGCTGCCGGGGGGCGAGATGCGCAGCTGGGCCGAAGCCGGCGACCTGCTCATCGGCTACGATGTCCAGGGACGGAACTTCCGCGAGGTGATCCGCGGCATCGCCGTCTTCTTCACGTCGACGATGCAAGGCGTCATGCCCGGGGAGATCCGTCACTTTCTGACAGGGAGTTCGCTGCCGGCCTTCGCCATGCGGGCGCCCGACGGTTCCCTGGATTTCCGGCTGTTCGACTCCGTGCACAAGTCGTTTCGCATGGACCCGGAATGGGGCGCGCGCATGGCGAAACACAATGCCGAGATGTCGAGGATCAACACGAAGGGGGCCGCGGACCGTCATGCGATCCGCATGCAGACGAACCGCGAGATCAGCGACATGATGAACAAGAGCTGGGCCGACCGACAGGCGAGCCAGGACCGAACGCAGGAGAAGTTCGTCCGCGCCATCCGCGGCGTCGAACTCTATGCCGATCCCGCAGCGGGGCGGCCGGTCGAGCTACCGAACACCTACGACCACGCGTGGCGGCTTCAGGACGGTACATACATGATGACCGACAATCCCAACTTCGATCCGAACGTCGAGTTCGGCGTGAACGGCACGCGCCTGCAGGTGATCCGATGAGCCGTCGCCAGAACGCCGGGTTGGTCGCTCTCGCCGCTTCCGCGGCCGTGGCGCTCGCGGTATCGGCCGCTTCCGCGCAGCAGAGTTTCCCGACCCAGGGACAGGCGCCGAGCTATGGCGGCCAGCCTAGTTACGGCCAGCAGCCGCAGCAGGGTGGCTATGGCCAGCCGCAGCCGGACTATGGCCAGCAACAGCCCGGCTACGGGCAGCAGCCCGGCGGCTATGGCCAGCAACAGCCGGGTTATGGCCAGCCGCCCGGCGGCTACGGCCAGCAGCAGCAGCCGGGCTACGGGCAGGCGCCCGGCGGCTACGGGCAGCAGCAGCCGGGATATGGCCAACAGCCCGGAGGCTATGGCCAACAGCCCGGAGGCTATGGCCGGCAGCAGCCGGGATACGGGCAGCAGCCCGGTGGGCCGGGACAGCAGCCCGGCGGCTACGGCCAACAGCCGCCAGGAGGGCAGCAGCCGCAGTTCGGCGGTGGCCCCGGCGGCATGCCGGGGCAGCCGGGCAGCGGCAACCTCGACGCCATGATGGCGATGGAGCGTCAGGATTTCGGCGTGCCGCCGCAGCGCGAACTGCACGGCGGCGCCATGCACGGCCCGACGCCCACGGAGATTCCCGGCGGCAAGCTCATCACCACAAAGGGGCTGGTCGACCTGCTCCAGAACCAGCAGCAGCTGCGCCCGGTGGTTTTCGACGTGCTCGGCGGGCCGCAGACCCTGCCCCAGGCGCGCCCCGCCGTCCCGGCCTCGCAGCCGGGCAGCTTCGAAGACCCGGTGCAGCGCGAGTTCGGCGCCTATCTGCAGCAGGCGACCGGCGGGAATCGCGAGACCCCGATCGTCTTCTATTGCCTCAATCCGCAATGCTGGATGTCCTACAACGCCGCACTTCGGGCGATCAACCTGGGGTACGGCAACGTCCTCTGGTACCGCGGCGGCATCGAGGCGTGGCAGCAGGCGGGCCTGCCGGTGCAGGGGCAGGGACAGCGGTTCGGTCAATAGCACGGGACCGGCCGCGCCCGCCCGGTCTTCCGTGGCCGCGTCCGGCCATGCTAGGTACGAACGAGGCAAGGCTTGAGCGAGGCTGAGATGAAGTACGCCCTGGGCGACGTGCGGGTGCAGACGCACGGCGACGACTACTGGATCGCGCCGACGGCTTCGGTCATGGGCAACGTGAAGCTCGAGAAGGATGTCAGCATCTGGTGGGGCGCCGTTCTGCGCGGCGACAACGAGCTGATGACCATCGGCGAGGGATCGAACATCCAGGACGGATCCGTCTGCCACTCCGACCCCGGCTCCCCGCTGACCATCGGCAAGCACGTCACGGTCGGGCACATGGTCATGCTGCACGGCTGCACGATCGGCGACAACAGCCTGATCGGCATCGGCTCGGTGGTCCTGAACCGCGCGAAGATCGGCAAGTACTGCATCATCGGGTCGAAGGCGCTGATCACCGAGGGCAAGGAGATCCCCGACTATTCGATGGTGATGGGGGCGCCGGGCAAGGTGGTGCGGACCCTGACCCACGAGGAGGCGGAGAAGTACCTCCGCGGCGCGGCGAACTATGTGCGCAACTACAAGCGCTACAAGGCGGAACTGACGCCGCAGGACTGACGGCGAGTCCGGCCGCCACCGTCATGCCCGTGTCACATGTGAAGGCTAGGGTGCAGCGCCTCGGCCTCGAGCATGGCGGCAACGGGGCGGCAGCAACGGGATGACGATGAGCCACCAGCAGATTTTCACGAATGCCCGCATCGTGACGGCCGATGCGGTGGTCGACGGAACCTTGGTTGCCGCCGATGGCATCATCGTCGCGATCGATGAGGGGCCGTCGGCCGTGGCGTCGGCCATCGACCTGGGCGGGGAATATCTCCTGCCCGGCCTCGTGGAATTGCACACCGACAACCTGGAGAAGCATTTCGTGCCGCGACCCGGCGTCGACTGGCCCGGCCATGTCGCCGCTGCGGCGCACGACGCGCAGATCGCCTCCGCCGGCATCACCACCGTCTTCGATGCGCTGGCACTCGGCGAAATCTACGGCCGCGGCGATCGCGTCAAGCACCTCTACGGCATGGCCGAGGCGCTGCGCTGGGGCAGGGAAGAGGGCCTGTTCCGCGCCGACCACCGCCTGCACCTGCGCTGCGAGATCACCGCGTCCGACGTGATCGGCATGTTCGAGCGACTGGCGGGCGATCCCGCCGTCGGTCTGGTGTCGCTGATGGATCACACGCCGGGCCAGCGGCAGTTCGTCAACATCGACAAGTATCGCGTCTACTATCAGGGCCGCTGGGGCTTCAGCGATGCTGAGATGGAGCGGTTCATCGTCGCGCGCATCGACGAGCAGAAGAAATACGGCGTCGCCCATCGGGCGATCCTGGCGGCGCAGTGCCGCGAGCGCGGCCTCGCCGTCGCCAGCCACGACGACGCCTGCCCGGCGCATGTCGACGAGGCCGTCGCCGACGGTGCCGTCATCGCCGAGTTCCCGACCACCGTCGACGCGGCGCAGGCGGCGCGTGCGGCGGGGCTGTCCATCCTGATGGGCGCGCCGAACATCGTGCTCGGCGGGTCGCATTCCGGCAACGTGTCGGCGGCTGACCTGGCCGACGAGGACCTGCTCGACGTGCTGTCCTCGGACTACGTGCCGACGAGCCTGATGCATGGCATCTTCCTGCTCGCCGACCGCGGCATGCCGCTGAACAAGGCGGCGGCGAAGGCGAGCCTGGAGCCGGCACGCCGCGTCGGGCTCGACGACCGCGGCGAACTCGCGCCGGGCAAGCGCGCCGACATCGTGCGGGTGCGCCAGACGGTCGGCGGACCCGTCGTACGGGCCGTCTGGCGCGAAGGCGATCGCGTCGCCTGAGCCACGCGCCGGCACGATAAATCCCTCACAGTCGTTCGGGTAGAGCCAGAACCGATGCAACCGTGGCCTTTCCTGTTGTATTAAGAACTTGGCGTGCCTGCAGGCGCCAGGCGTCTCGGGAGGGGCGCCCCGAAACGACATTGGGACGGGGCAGATAATGGGCGGTTTCAGAAGGTTCGGCGCGGTCGCTGTGGCGTGCTCGGTCGGGCTGCTGCTGAGCGGGGTTTCCGCGGTCGCGCTGGCGGCGCCGTCCGTGCAACTCGCGCAGAGCGCGGAGCAGACGGCGCAGAACTATTTCTATGCCGGCTTCGAGGCTTTGCAGCAGAACCGTCTCGATCAGGCCGTCAGCATGTTCGAGGGCGGGCTCCAATACTCGCCCAACAACGCGGTCGCCATCTATTACCTGGCAATGACCTACGACCGCATGGGCGCGTACGAAAAGGCGGCGCCGCTCTATCAGCGCGCGGCGACGCTGGCGCCGGGGACGGAGGAGGGCCGCGCTGCGCAGGAGCGGCTCCGTACCGTCGCCGCGACCGTGCCCGGCATGCGCCCCTATGGGGAGGCGCAGCGGGAGCCCCAGCGGCGGTCCATCCGCGAGGTCTTCGAACAGAGTGCGGCGGGACAGGCGTCTCCATCGGCGGAGTCGCAGCGCAACGTGCCGCTGCCGCCACCGCCCATCGCCCGCGCGGCTCCGGCACCGCTCGCCAGCCGCGCCGGACCGATCGCGACGCCGCCCTACGTTCCCGCCCCCATCGCCGCTCCGGCAGCGCCGGTGCGTGCCCCGGAGCCGCCGCGTGCGACGGCGTACGGGCAGCCGGCGTCGGATCCGGCGACGCGCTTCTCAATGCTCGACACCAGCGGCGGCGGCGCCGGTCGGGTCCCGTCGCGGCTCGGCGTGGACCGTCCGCTGCCGGAGCCCGAGACCTCCTCGGTGCGCAGCGCGCTGCCGGAGCCTTCGGCTGCCGCCGCCCCGCAACCGATGACGGCACCGGGCTACCCGGCGCCACAGGCCATGGGCGAGGGCCCGGGCACGCCCACGCCGGATATCATCTGGTCGACCGGTGGAGAGGCGCCGCCGCCTGCGGCCACGACGTCGGCGTCCGCACCTGAACCCGCGTCGGCGCCCGAGCCGACTTCCGCGGCGCTGCCTGCACCAGCGCCGGCATCCACTGCCGCCCCGGCTCCGCGGCCCCTCGGAACGCTGCTGTCGGAACTCCCGCAGCGCAGCAGCACGGCAGATCTCAATGCCCGCGCGCTGCAGTTCGTCGCGTCGCGCGACGGTATCGCCACGGCACCCGCGGCGGCCGCGCGGCCGGGACGTGCCGCTGCGCCGGAGACTTCGGATGCCGCGCGCGCGGCTGCCGCGCCGTCGCCGCGCGGTTCTGCGGCGACGTCGTCCGAGGCGCCGGCCGCTTCGCTCAACCAGCAGGTCCTCGACCGTCTGGCGGAAGGTGCGCCGCCACCGCCACGGCCGGCTGGCATGTCGTCGACGCGGGATATGGCTCCTTCAGCCGAGGCGGTGGCCCCAGCGCGGCGTGAAGGCGCTTCGTCGTCGCCATCGCAGACGATCGATCTGCGGTCGCCAACGGCCAGGGATAGCGCGGCCTCGCCGTCTCCGCGGCCGGCACCTGCTGCGCCGACGTCGCGGCCTGCAACGCCGGAGCCCGCCACCGCGGGAGCACCCGCCTCGAAAACGGCCGCCTCCGAGACGCCCGCGCCCGCGCCCGCGGATTCGGCGCGCGCTTCGACCGAGCGCGGCACTGCCCGTCCAAGCCGGGCGCCGCTTCCCGCGCCGGATCGGTCGAAGCCCGACGCGGCACGAGCGTCGACGGCGGCGCCGGCGGCCGGAGGCGCGGATGCGCTGCCGACCGGAAGCACGACCGCCCGCCTGAATGCCCTGATGCTGAACCGGATGGCCGCTCCCGAGCGGACTGCCGTCCCGACACGGGGCGCTACGGTGCCGGCACCCGCGGAGAAGCCCGCCGCACCGCCCACCGAACCCGTCCAAGCCCAGCCTACGGCAGTCCGTCCTTCGGATACCGTCGTGCAATGGGACGACGCGGCGAAGGCGGCGGCGCCAACCGTTCCGGAGCCGAAGCCCGCGGCCGAAGCGGCTCCCGTCGCCGCGGCGGTGGATCCGGCGCCAGCCGCCACACCGCCGGTACCGGCAGAATCGGCGGCTGCACCGCAGGCCATGCCGACGCCGTCGGCGGAACCTTCGGTGCCCGAGCGGCCGGCCGAGGCCAGTGCGCCCGCCCCGGCAGGCGCGTCGCAGTCGCTGAACGAGCGGTCCCTCGCCGCGTTGTCGCCGAAGCCGGAGGGCGAGGCGGCGCCAGCCGCGCGGATGCCCAACTTCCGCGAGGAGCTCTCGTCGCGCGGCGGCATGATCGCCGCTCTTCCACTGCCGAAGGACCCAAAGAGCCTGACCCTGCCCGATGGGACGGTCTACTACGGCGACTTGCGGGACGACCTGCCGCACGGCACCGGCCGGCTCGTCTACAAGGACGGCAGCATCTACGTCGGCAGCTTCCGCGAGGGAAGGCGCTCCGGCCACGGCGTGCTGGAGATGTCCGGCGGCTGGCGCTACGAGGGCGAGTTCGAGAACAATCGTTACGGCGGCCTCGGCGAGATGACCTGGCCGGACGGCGCGACCTATGTCGGCGAGTTCCGGGACGGCGCCCGCACCGGTCGCGGCGTCTACTGGTGGCCGAACGGTGCCAAGTACGAAGGCAATTTCGTTGCCGGCGAGCCGGACGGCGTCGGCACCTATTTCTACCCGGACGGCCGTGCCGAGACGGGAACCTGGAAGAAGGGAGAGCTCGTTTCTTCGAGCTGATCGGCCCATGCCTCTCGACAAGCCCGCCGCAGATCTGATCACCCTGGACGATATCGAGCGCACCCGCGCCGGATTGCCCGACGTCGTTCGCCGCACGCCGATCCTGCCGCTGGCACGCGATTCGGCCGAAGTCGGCAACGAGGCGCTGTTCCTGAAGTGTGAGAATCTTCAGGTCACCGGCGCCTACAAGGTCCGGGCGGCGTTCGCGGTGATGAACGCACTGACGCCGGAGCAGCGCGCGAAGGGGGTGGTGCTGGCCTCTTCGGGCAACTTCGCCCAGGCCTTCGCCTATGCCGGCGCGCTGACGGGGACGCCCATCGTTATCGTCATGCTCGATCGCGCCAGTCCCTACAAGGTCGAGGCGACGCGCGGCTACGGCGCGGAGGTCGTCTTCTGCGGCAACGATGCGCTGTCGCGGCAGCCGACGGTCGAGAAGATCGGCCGGGAACGCGGTATGACCGCGATCGACACCTGGGAGGAGCGGCCGATTGCCATGGGGCACGGCAGCATCGGCCTGGAAATCGTCGAGGACATGCCTTCGGTCGAGACCGTCCTCGTTCCCGTCAGCAGCGGTGGCGTGGCGGCCGGTATCGCCGCGGCGGTGAAGCTGCGCCGGCCCGACGTGAGGGTCGTCGGTGTGCAGCCGGAGAATGCCAACGCGGCCTATGTCTCGATGCAGCGGGGCGAACCCACCACCATCAACCACTGGGACTCGATCGCCGACGGCCTCTCCGCCGTACGGCCGGGCGCGTTTCCCTTCCGGCACCTGCAGACGTTCATGGACGAGATCGTCCTGGTGTCCGAACGCGACATCGCCGTCGCCTTCCGCACCCTGCTGTTCCGGTCGAAGATCCTCGCCGAACCGGCGGGTGCGGTCGCGGCGGCCGCCTTCCTGAGCGGACGTGTCCCGCAGGACAGGCGGACGGTGGCAGCAGTCACGGGCGGGAACGTGACCGAGGCCATGGTGGCGCAGATGCTGGCGATGGCCACCTGAAGATTAACCAATCCGTTTAGTGCTTCGTTCACGCCGATAGGTCAGAGTTGTGATGATTTTCCGGCGTATCGGCGCTAGCCCCGTGCCGGCGGCGGAAAGTGGGGAGCAGGCATGAAGTGGAACGTCGTCCAGCGCGTAGCCTCGTCCGAAGATGGGGCGACGGCCATCGAGTACGGGCTGATGGCGGCGATCATCGGGGTCGCGCTCGCGCTGTTGCTGCCGGCGCTGTTCGGCGGGGTGGACGGACTTTACTCGCCCGTCATTACCTTCTTCTCTCAGACCTTCACCATCTGAGGGGCGTTCCGCAGCGAGTCGTCTCTAACGTACCGCATCCCGTCGCCGCGCCTGCAGACCCTCGATAGGGCCGATCCGCGACTTTTGCCCATGTATGTGGACAGTCGAATCCGTTATAGAAGGCGCCGTTTAGTCAAACGGTCGAGGGTCGCAGGCAGTGTCTAAAGAGAAGTCGCCGACCAAGTCATACCTCGCTACCGCCATACTTGCGGGAACCCTCATGGGCGGTCTGTCCGGGGCACACGCAGCCTCCCCCGGCTTCTTCGATCAGTCGCTGGCGTCGCAGCTGGTTCAGTCGATGACGCAGCGCCGGATCCTGCAGAACGACGATGCCACCGACGCAGCGTGCAAGTCGCGAACCTTCACCGAGGCGATGGTGGTGCAGCAGCCGGTGGTCCAGAACCACGGCGGCTACAGCTCGAAGAGCTGGCAGGAGGACTGGACGCTGAGCCGTTGCGGCAGCGACGTGTTCTACCGCGTCTTCTACAGCGAGGTCGGCGCCGGCGGGATCACCTTCTCCGTCGCGCAGCTCGATTCGGCAGGCATGGCGGTGGTGCAGCCGACGATCGTCCAGCCCGAGGCGCCGCTTCTGCGCCTCACGAAGCCCTATATGCGTGGCGACGACGTGAAGACGGTTCAGGCGGCGCTGAGGAAGGCGGGCGTCAGCGTCTCCGTCGACGGCGTGTTCGGCCCGGGCACGCACAAGGCGGTGATGGCTTTCCAGAAGGAGAAGGGGCTTCAGACCGACGGCGAGGTGGGAAAGACCACCCGCGACGCCCTCGGTCTGTAACCTGAGCAGACTCTGACGCAAGCGAGGCCGGCCGACCGGCGGTATTGCCGGTCGGCCGACAGCGGCTAGACTGGGCTCCCACGCGGGGGACCCCGATGCCTGAACGGCAGCTCTTTCCGGCGATCGAACCGAATCGCAGCGGCATGCTGCGGCTCGACGCCGTGCATACGATGTACTGGGAGGAGTGCGGCAATCCGCACGGCGTTCCCATCGTCTTCCTGCATGGCGGTCCGGGCGCGGGATGCACGCCGATCTACCGCCGATTCTTCGATCCCGATCATTATCGTATCGTTCTGTTCGATCAGCGCGGCGCCGGCCGCTCGGTCCCCGGCGCGGAGCTGCGCGACAACACCACCGCGCACCTGGTTTCCGATATCGAGCGGTTGCGAGAGCATCTGGCGATCCAGCGCTGGCTAGTGTTCGGCGGTTCATGGGGCTCGACGCTGGCGCTGGCCTACGGGCAGGCGCATCCGCGGCGCTGTCTCGGTTTCGTGCTACGCGGGGTCTTTCTCGGGAGCAGGCGCGAGGTCGACTGGTTCCTGCACAGCATGGGCGCGATCTTCCCGGAAGCGCTGCGCGATCTGCGCGATGCGCTGCCGGCCGGGGAGAGGGACGACCTGTTGCGCGCCTATCACCGGCGGCTGACCAGCCCAGATCCTGCCGTCCATCTGCCGGCGGCGCGGGCGTGGAGCCGCTACGAGAGCGCATGCTCGATGCTGCGGCCGGTGCCGCCCGGTGGGACGCGACCCGGCGGCGATGCCAGCGCCCTCGCCATCTCGCGCATAGAGGCGCACTACTTCGTCAATGAGATGTTTCTGCGCGAGGGGCAGCTGATGCAGGGGCTGGAGCGTATCCGCCACCTGCCGGCGACCATCGTGCAGGGCCGCTACGACATGATCTGTCCTATCGCGACGGCCGACGCACTTGCCCGGGCCTGGCCGGAGGCGCGCTATGTCATCGTGCCGGATGCCGGCCACTCGGCACTGGAACCTGGCATCCGCTCTGCGCTGATCGAGGCCACGGACGACATGCGAAGCCGCCTTGTCATCGCGGCGCCCTGATCCGCAGAGGTGCCGGCAAATACAAGAAGATGGAGGAATGCAGTGGGTGTATCGGCCGAGGACTCTCATGGATCGACCGCAGCGGAACGGCAGCCGGGCGCTTCGGGGCACGAGGTGCGCGCTGGCTATAGGTTCCCGACCGACAGGCTGATCGTCGATGCTGACGAGCAGGGCAGAATGCACGGCCACTGCGCGATTCCCGCCGAGCGGTGGGGCGACCGCGTGGACCCCACCTTCCTGGCCCGCTATCCGATCCGGGTGATCGGCGATGCGCTGTTCTCGTGCCATCCGGACCGCGGCTATGTCCACATGGTCCATCGGATCCGGCAGTTGCAGCCCGTGGCGCTCGGCGAGCCGATCACGGTCGACGGCATGTTCGTCGCGGTCGACCCCGTTCCGCGGGGGTGGATGATGAAGGGCCGCTTCGAGTACCGCCGTGGCGACGGCACGCTGGTGATGGTGGTGGAGCCTGAGGCCCTGATGGCCGACAGGTCCCGGATGCCGCCGCCGAAAAGCGCCGGCGCCGGCCCTGCGATCTCGACGGCGGTTCCGGCGGATGCCGCCGCGGCACGCGCCGAGGAGGGCTTCGAGACGGTGACCGAGAAGCGCTTCACGCCAGAGAACGTCGTGGGTTACAGCGGCAAGGGCCGCAACCCGATCCATGACGATCCGGATCACGCGCGTGTCATGGGTTTCCGCGCACCCATCGTCGCCGGCAATCAGCTCATCAATCTCCTGCTGGAGCCGCTGGCAATGGGCGGCCGCCCGGAGCGGTTCGAGGTCGACGTGCGGCTGCGCCGGCCTGTCTTCTGGGACGAAGCGGTGACGGTCGAGGGACGCAAGGGGGCCGATGGGCGGTGGGCCCATACCCGCATCGTCAAGCCGGACGGACGCGTGGCGAGCGACTGCACGGTGATCGCGATCGAGGGCTGATCGGGCGTTCCTGAAGCGTAACCCGACGGTGCATGGCGTCGTTCACCGCCGTGACCGCCTGGAGTAACGATCCTGTCCGACCTCTCTCTCCCCTGGCTGCTGCTCGCCGTCGGCATTCTCACCTTCGTCGCCCTGGACCTGCTGGCGTGGCACCTCTCGCGCCTCGCGATCGGGTCAGCCACGACAGCCCTGAAAGGCGCGAGGGGGCAGGGCCTGCTACGCCGGGCGCATCCGATCCTGCACGTCGCGAACCAGCGATACCCGCGGCTTTCGGCGGTGGTCCGGGCGCGGACACGTCCGGACCGTTTCAGCGGACTGCCGTTGACTCTGGTGATCGCGGCGGCGGTCTATGTGGTGGCGCTGCTCGGCGGCGTGGTCGAAGAGGTGATCGAGGCGGAGGAGATCGTCGTCCTCGATACGGCGATCAGCGACTTCCTGGCGCCGGTACGCGAGGTGCCGCTGGTGCCGTTCTTCCTCTGGATCACGCGGTTCGGCAACACCGAGACGCTCGTCGCGGTGACGCTGGTGTCGACCGGCTTCCTCTGGGCGGACCGCCGGCCGGCCTACATTCTGCCGCTTTGGATCGCGGTGCTGGGGTCGCAGGCTACGACATGGTCGGGAAAGTTCGGCTTTGCGCGCCCGCGACCGGAGTTCGTGACCAGCGAGACGGCGTTGTCGCCGGCTTTCCCGAGCGCTCATGCGACCGGTGCTGCGGCGGTCTACGGGTTCGTCGCCTATGCCATCATTCGCGACGCGCTCAGCGCGCGCCAGCGCTTCGAGGTCGCGTACTGGAGCATGGTGCTGATCGCGCTGGTCAGCTTCAGCCGGATCTTCCTGGGCGTGCATTTCGCCAGCGACGTCGCTGCCGGCCTGCTGGTCGGCAGCTTCTGGCTGCTCGTCGCCTTCACACTGGCGGAGTATCTGCGCCAGCGCGGCACCCCCGGCTGAGACCGCCCGCGCAACGGGCAGCCTCGGCCAGGTCGCATCAGGTGCGGGCGATGCGGCCTTCGATCGGGTAGGCGGGATCGTTGTAGCCCGGCGTCGACGGATGGCCGGGGGACACGAGCGAGTCGACGAGTGCCTCGTCCTCGGCGGTGAAGCGATAGGCGAGGGCGCCGAGATAATCCTCGAGATGCGCGTCCGTGCGCGGGCCGGCGATCGTTCCGGTGATCAGTCTGTTGTTCAGCACCCAGGCCGTGGCGAACTGGCTGGAACTGATGCCGCGGCTCTCGGCGTGCGCCTTGATGCGGTCGGCGACGGCCATGGATTCGGGGCGCCACTCCGTCTGCATCATCCGCTTGTCCTGACGGGCCGCACGGCTGCCTTCCGGCGGCGGCGCATCGGCCTTGTACTTGCCGGAGAGGATGCCGCGCGCCACCGGGCTGTAGGGGAAGACGCCCAGGCCGAAATGCGCGCAGGCAGGAATGTGTTCGGTCTCCGGCATGCGGTTGACCGCGTTGTAGTAGGGCTGGCTGACGACCGGGCGGTCGATGCCGAGTTCGTCGCAGATGCGGCAGATCTCGGCGACGCGCCAGGAGCGGTAGTTCGAAACGCCGAAGTAGCGGATTTTGCCCTGGCGCACGAGGTCGCCCAGGGCGTGCACGGTCTCCGCCAGCGGCGTGTCGTGATCTTCCTTGTGCAGGTAGTAGACGTCGATATGGTCGGTCGCGAGGCGGCGCAGGCTGTGCTCGACCGCCTGCATCACCCATTTGCGCGACAGGCCGCCGCCGTTGGGGCCCTTGCCGACCGGGTTGGCGAGCTTGGTCGCAATCACCCACTGGTCGCGCTCGGCCGCGACCACCCGACCGATGATCTCCTCGGACCGGCCGCCATTGTAGGCGTCGGCCGTGTCAATGAAGTTGATGCCGGCGTCGCGCGCCTTGCCGATGATCCGGGCCGAATCGGCTTCGTCAGTGGGGCCGCCGAAGTTCATGGCGCCGAGGCAGAGCGGCGACACCTTCAGGCCGCTTCGGCCGAGCTTTCGATAGTCCATGGGCTCACTCCTCGCGGTGGGCGGTCGGGTCATCGTCGGCAGTCTGCCCGCTCGGCCGCTCCCCGACCAGCCATTCGAGCCGATGGCCGGCGCCCGGTCCTCGCGCCAAGACTCGCTGCAGCCAGGGCAGAAGGCGGCGCAGATCCTCGTCGAGCCGCCAGGGCGGATTGACGATCACGAGGCCGCAAGCCGACAGCTTTTCACCCGGAACGACGGCCGCGACGCCGAGTTCGACCAGAAGGGTTTGCGGAATGGCCAACCGCCGCGCGGCCTCGGTGAACGCATCCGCGTCCTCGCGGCTCTTGATTGGATACCAGAACATCAGGATGCCCGTCGCCCAGCGACGGTGCGCCTCCTTCAGCCCGTGAAGCAGCCGGTCGAACTCGCCCGGCCGTTCAAACGGCGGATCGACGAGGACGAGGCCGCGGCGCTCCTTCGGCGGGAGGAAGGACTTGAGCGCCAGCCAGCCGTCGAGCGTGTGTACGGTGGCGCGGCGATCTCCCCCGAACTCGGATGTCAGGATCGCCGCGTCGCGCGGGTGAAGCTCGACCGCGACCAGCCGGTCCGCGGGCCGCAGCAGATCGCGCGCCAGACGGGGCGATCCGGGATACCAGCGCAGGGTGGATGCTTCGGCTCGATTGAGCCCGCGCACGATCTCGAGATAGGGCGCGAGCGATTCGGGAGGCTGGGGTGCGGCCGCGACGGCGACGATGCCCTGCGCCGCTTCTCCGGTCCGCGACGCCTCGTCGGCAGTCAGGTCGTAGGACCCGGGGCCGGCGTGCGTGTCGATGACGACGAACGGCTTGTCTTTGCGCTTCAGATGCGCAATCGCGAGCGCGAGGACAGCGTGTTTGAGAACGTCGGCGAAGTTGCCGGCGTGGAAGGCGTGCCGGTAGTTCATTGCCCCTGTCTAAGGCGCTTTGGACCGGCACGCCACTCCGCTGCTTGAACAGACCCGGTTCGGCGACCCGTTAAGGCTATGCCTCGCCGGTAACTCCGGTCAGAAGGACCGGGAGACTGAGAACACCGCGCGAGCGTCGCAGATGTCGTTGCACTCGGAGTTCTTCAGGTCGGTGTCGGTGTAGGCCAGCTTGAAATCGGCCACGCCGTCCAGCGCGTAGGTCACGCTGATCGCCCAGTCGAGATAATCGGGCGTTCCGAAGCCGGTGTTGTCCGAGATCCACTGGTGGCCGAGATGACCACCCAGCGAGAAGCTGTAGGGCAGCGGGACCGCGACGTCGCCGGAAAGGTAGAAAGCGTCGTCTCCGCCACCGAAGAAGTTCGGCGAATAGAACATCGTGACGCCGGCCTCGGCGACTTCGAAGTCGTAGCTCGCACCGAGCTTCGCTTCGACATAATCGTAGTTGAGGTCGTTGTCGGCGCCCGGATAGGCGTAGTAGATGCCGCCGATGTCGAAGGTGAACCCGCCGAACGTGGGCTTCCAGCCGCCATAGATGTCGGCTTCGATATGGGCTTCGTCGCCGTCGTTGAAGTCGACATTGGACGCCCAGATCCCGAGATAGACCCCGGAATCGTGCGACCAGTCGAGTCCGCCCTGGATGGTCGGGTTTTCGTCGGTCTGCGAGATGCCGCGGAACACGTAGTCGGTACCCAGCGAAACATTAGCCGAGAATTCGCCCGGAATGGGCGATTCCGCCAGGGCCGGTCCGCCGATGCATGCCGCCATTACCGCCGCGGCAAGAGCGGCCCGCCCTGTGAAACTGTTGGTCATGCGCCCCTCGTCATGGGTCTGTCATATGTGCTCAACACTTACGCAAGCCATGTACCCAGTTCGGCATGCTGCGACTGCCCTCGCGCTCTCGCAGTCGATGCCCGGCAGATGCTCAGGAACTGGGCGCAGACGAGCGTCGATCGCCCTTACAGTCCTCAATTGATGCGGAATCAGGCGCTTCGAAGATCACCACCTGTGCGTTCGCGGGCTCCGTGGCGGTCGTTTCCTCAGATGCGATCGTCAGGTCGCCATTCGGCAACAGCCTCAGGATCGCGATGGCCCGGTCGGTGTCACCTTGTGGCCACTCGTCGTCCGGCGCGCAGACGCGGAATCGCCATCCGGCCTCCATCCGCTGGAGGAGGCTCTCCCGGGTAAACCCAGCGCCGAACGCGACCCGGCCGCGCCACTCCGGGCCGAAGTCCAGATGGTCCGCGTAGGGCAACTGGAACACGCGCTGCTGCCCGATGCTCGACGCGAACCGCGTGCAGATCAGGGCATTGAAGGCGTCGTCGTCGGTCGCCGCCAGCAGATACTCCAGATCCTTCAGCTCCTCCGGCGCGTCCTCCGTCGGGGCCAGGATGTGGCCGTGGTGGACCGATATGTCGTCCGCCTCCGCCGCCTGCAGGGCTTCGGCCGAATGGTCGGTGATCAATACCGGCGTTCCCAGGCGGCGCAGTGTCTGTGCCAATGCAGCCGTCCAGGGGTTCGAGCCGACGATGACGAGGCTGGGCCTCGTGGTCGAGGCGAGACCCAGGGCGCGCGCCAGAGGCCCGATCAGGAAGCCCTGCAGGGATACCGTCAGGATGATGGCGCCGAAGACCACGGGCAGCACCCGGTCCGCGCCTTCGAGGTCGGCCTGGCTCAGGCGCGAGCCGACCAGCGTCGCGAGGGCGGCTACCACGATCCCGCGCGGGGCGATCAGGCCGACGAAGAGCCGCTCGCGCCAGTCCATGTCGCTGCGCATCGTCGCCACCGTCGTCGCGACGGGCCGGACGACCAGTACCAACGCGGCGAGGAAGAGGACCTCGCGCCAGCCGATCTCGCTGAATGCTTCGGGCTCGAGCGTCGCCGCGATGATGACGAAGAGGCCCGATACAAGGAGCACCGTCAGGCTGTCGTTGAACCGTCGCAGGTCCTCGATTTCCGGAAGGTCGCGGTTGGCGAGGGTGATGCCGAACAGGGCCACGGCGATCAGGCCGGACTCATGCTGGATGAGGTGGGCGCCGGCATAGATGCACACGACGACGGTCACGACGAACGGCGCCTTCAGAAACTCCGGAACCCGATCGGCCCGCATCAGCATGGCGGCGAGGAAGCCGGCGCCGAGGCCGAGGAATGCTGCGATGGCGGTGCCGCGCGCGAGGTCGACGAGCGTATCGATCAACGGGGCGGTCAGGTCCCGCGTTGCTACCGTCGACAGAATGAACTCCAGCACGAGGACCGTCAGCACGGCGCCGATCGCATCGTTCAGCACGCCCTCCCACTTCAGGAAGGCGGCGGCGCGCATGCCGACCTTGGCTTGGCGCAGGAGCGGCTGAATGACGGTCGGTCCGGTGATCAGCAGCATGCTCGCCAGGAGGATCGAGACCTCCCAGGTAAAGCCGCCGATGTAGTAGGCGGCGATGTAGGTCAGTCCTGCGGACAGCGGGATGCCGAGCCCGACCAGCCGCCGGATGCCCTGGCCGGAGCGGCGGAGTTCGGAGAAGTTCAGACCGAGGCCCCCCTCGAACACGATGATGCCGACCGCGAGGCCGATCATCGGGTCGAGCATCGCGCCGAAATCCTGTTCCGGGACCACGAGGCGGCTCAGGGGTCCGATGGCCAAGCCCAGGCACAGAAGGACGAAGATTGCCGGAAGGCCGAGCCGCCACGCGATCCATTGCCCCATCATCCCGGCCGCTGCGACGACGACGAGGACGACCAGCAACTGCTCTTCCATCCGAAACGGCTCCGATCCTCGGCTGCGGCGGCTTTCCCGCGTGTGTCCAACGCGGCAAGATGGCGGCGGTTCACCGGGCGCCGCCGCCTTCGATGTCGCGGCCGGCCGGACGAGAAACTGCAGGGATGCATTCGCCATGATCGAAACATTGCCGGCGCTCGCCGCGGCGGACCCCTGGTTCGCCCGCCGCGGACGTCATGTGGATGCGGACTTCGTCATCGGGGTCGGCGCGCAGGACTGGCTCGTCCGGGTGCGGGAAGGGCGCGTCGAGCGTGTGGAGCGCGGACCGTTCCTCGGGCGGAACTGGGCCTTCGCGATCCGCGGCGGGAGCGACGCCTGGCACGACTTCTGGCAGCCGGTGCCGCCGCCGCGCCGGCAGGACATCCTGGGCCTGGTGCGCCACCGTCTCGTCACGATCGAGGGCGATCTTCGACCCTTCTTCGCCAACCTGCTCTGGTTCAAGGCGCTGCTCGAACTGCCGCGCGGCAAGGGAGATCGGGCATGACCGCCCCCGTGTTCGAGCCGATCGTCGGCCGCTACCTGAACTGCGAGATCGGCGGCCGCCCGCACAGGCTCTATGTCGAGGAGGCGGGCAGCGGGATCCCGCTGCTGTGCCTGCATACCGCGGGCGCGGACGGCCGACAGTTCCGCGCCGTGCTCAACGACGCCGCCGTTACCGAGCACTTCCGCGTCATCGCTTTCGACATGCCGTGGCACGGCAAGTCGTCCCCGCCCGCCGGATGGGAGCGGGAGGAGTACAAGCTGACGACCGATGCGTATGTCGGACTGGTGCGCGACGTCGCCCGCGCCCTCGATCTCGACCGGCCCGTGGTGATGGGCTGCTCGATCGGCGGTCGCATCGTCCTGCATCTGGCACTCGACCATCCAGACGAGTTCCGGGCCCTGATCGGCCTGCAGGCGGGGGCGCATGTCGAGCGCTATCTGGATCTGGACTGGCTGCACCGCGGCGACGTTCACGGCGGCGAGGTCGCGGCCGGCTGGGTGTCCGGCCTGATGGGTCCCGAAAGTCCCTCCGTGGAGCGATGGGAGACGCTCTGGCACTACATGCAGGGCGGGCCCGGCGTGTTCAAAGGCGACCTCTTCTTCTATGCGATCGACGGTGACATTCGGGACCGGCTGCACGGCATCGATACGTCGCGCTGCCCGCTCTTCATGCTGAATGGGGAGTACGACTATTCGGCGCGGCCGGAGGACGCCGAGGCCATCGCGGCCGCGGTGCCGGGTGCGCATCTGAAGGTGATGCCGGGCCTCGGGCACTTTCCGATGAGTGAGGATCCGGCCAGCTTCCGCCAACATCTGCTGCCGGTACTCGAGCGGATCAGAGAGAGCGGCTGACGGTGATGCCGCTTCGGCGAAGATTCCCGGTCGCCGCCGTGGCCGGAGCGGTCCTGCTCGTCGCCGGTGGGCTCGACACCGCGACAGCGTCGGCCAGGGCGACGACCCTCGCCACGCTGCGCCAGGAGGCGTTGAATCTGGTGAACCGCGATCGGGCAGCGAACGGACTGGCGCCGCTCAGTCTTGACGCCCGTCTCGATGCCGCGGCCCAGCGCCATGCCGAGGACATGCTGCAGCGAAACTATGTCGAGCACGTCTCGCCCGAGGGACGGACGCCGATGGACCGCTACGTCGCGGCCGGAGGCAAGACGACCCAGGCCGTCGCCGAGAACATCGCCGGGTGCGAGCGCTGCCCTCCACCGGATGCGGATCAGCTGGCGCGGCTGCAGACGGGGTGGATGGACAGTCCGGGCCACCGGCACAACCTGCTCGGCGGCGGCTTCGAGCGATTCGGCTTCGGCGCCGTCGCCGATGGCGGAGGGCGCCTCTATGCCGTTCAGATGTTCGCCGGGCCGGGAGAGCCGCGGCGGGCCGAGGGTGCGCCGCAGCCGAGACCGGTCGACGCCGAGGCGCAACTCGACCTGCTCGTCGTCCTCGCCAACCAGCGGCGGAGCACGCTGGGTCTGCCGCCGCTGCAGGCGAGCCCGTCGTTGAGCATAGCGGCGGGGACGCTCGTCCTGCGGCGGACCGGCGAGGATCTGGCGGGGGTGGGGGAGATCCCGCCCGACGAGGTGCTCGGTGCCGTTCCGCGTGACGACAGGGGGCGCTGGCGCGCAATGTCGCTGCTCGTCGGCGAATGCGGCGGCTGCGGCCGCCTGCCGACCGATGCGGATCTGCGCTTCTTCGCCGAGCGTTGGCTGGGCGGCGGCCGCCCGGGCGGCCTCGTCGACCCGGAGGCGACTCATCTCGGCTTCGCCCTCAGCAGCGACGGCGACGGCAAGAAGACCGCACTCGCGGTCATCGGGATCGGCCGTTAACCAACCCTTTGCAGCTACCCCGTTAGGCTTAATCCCATCGACCCCGAGTGAGGGTGCCGATGGGAGGCAGGCTATGCACTATGTTTTCATGATGGCGATCGCAGCCGTGATCTCGATCGCCGGCATGCAGAGTTCCGAAGATTTCGGGCGGGCCTATTCCGCAGCGGCGGCCGGCGAGGTCACAGACGCAGCCGCCTACGCGATCCGGGGTGTCCGCCGGACGCTCCGCGAGGCCGACAATCGGCAGGTCCCTGAGCATCTGAAGCCGTTCACCCGCCAGATCTGATCAGGGTCAGGCCACCGCGACACCGGCACGCGCCACCGCCTTGATCATGTCGGCGGCCTTCTCGGCGATCATGATCGTCGGGGCGTTGGTGTTGCCGGAGACGAGGCGCGGCATGATCGACGCATCGACGATCCGCAGACCGGCGATGCCGCGCACCCGCAGCTCGTTGTCGACGACCGCCATCGGATCGGTGCCCATCTTACAGGTCCCCACCGGGTGATAGACGGTGGCACCCGTCGTCCGGGCATAGTGCAGCAGTTCGTCGTCGGTTTGCATGTCCGCACCCGGCCGCACTTCCTCGCCACGGTAGGGGTCCAGCGCCGGTGCATGCAGGATCTTGCGTGCCCAGCGCATGCCGGCGACGGTCGTCTGCTGGTCGAGCGGATCGGAAAGGAAGTTCGGCCGGATCGCGGGCGCCGCCAGCGGGTCGGCGATCTTGGCGTGCACGCTGCCGCGGCTCTCCGGGCGCAGCTGGCACGGCGCGCAGGAGATGCCGGGGAAGCTGTCCAGGATCCGCTTCACCGGATCGGCGAAACTCGCGGGCGTGATGTGATACTGCACGTCCGGCGACTCCAGTTCGGGACGCGTGCGCACGAAGGCGACGACGCTGGCCGCCGGCAGGGTGAGGAGCCCCTTCCTGAACAGGGCGTATCGGACGACCTCGCGCATCAGCGGCAGGCCGCGCGACAGTTCGTTGAAGGTGACCCGCTGGGTCGCCTTCCACTGCATGCGGATGATGTAGTGGTCCTGTAGGTTCTCGCCGACGCCGGGCAGGTCCTGCACGACGTCCAGCCCCAGCTGCTTCACGCGCTCGCTCTGACCGATGCCCGACAGTTCGAGGATCTGCGGTGAGCCGATGGCGCCGGCGGCCAGGATGACCTCGCGTCCGGCGCGCGCCGTCTTCACCGCGCCCCCCACCTGGTACTCGACACCGGTGGCACGCCGGCCTTCGGTCAGCACGCGGCGCGTGTGCGCTCCCAGTTCGACGCGAAGGTTGCGGCGCTTCATGGCAGGCTTCAGGAACGCCCGCGCGGTGCTGGCGCGGCGCCCGTCGCGGAGCGTCACTTGGCTGTGGAAGATGCCCTCCTGGTCCCAGCCGTTATAGTCGTCGTTTCCCGGCAGCCCGATCTGTTGCGCGGCCGCAACGAAGGCGTTGCAGACAGGATTGCGCATCGTCAGTTCGGACACCCGAAGCGGCCCGCCGGTCCCGCGCAGGTCCGAGCCGCCGCGCTCGCAGTCCTCGGACTTTTTGAAATAGGGCAGCACGTCCTCGAACGACCAGCCGCGGCAGCCGAGTTGCGTCCACATGTCGTAGTCCTGACGTTGGCCGCGAACGTAGAGCATCCCGTTGATCGAGCTGGAGCCGCCGATCACCTTGCCGCGCGGGATGGGGATCGGGCGGTTGCCGGTCGTTTCCTCGGGTTCGGAATAGAAGCGCCAGTTGACGTTCGGGTTGTCGAGCGTCCGGACATAGCCGACCGGAACGTGGATCCAGGGGTTGCTGTCGCGCCCGCCGGCTTCCAGCAGGAGAACCGTGACCCGCGCATCCTCGGTCAACCGGTTCGCCAGAACGCACCCGGCCGACCCGCCGCCGACGATGATGTAGTCATAGTCCATGAACGCCCGCTCCCCTCGGATGACGCGTGATCTTAGCGATGGTCTTCCGCCACGTCTGCACGCGCACGACCGGCGCAGCATGGCCGCCGACGTTGATTCGGGGTTCTCCGGCAACGACGGCAGCGCGGCTTCGCTCGGCGAGCTGGATGGAGCGGAGATTGCCGGGAGCGCTGCTCCCGTGCTAGTGGCAAGAGAGTGCCGCAGGCTTCCAAGGGATACATGAACATCGCGACTTGGTGGCGTACCGCCCGGACTTCGGTGCAGCGAGCCCTCATCGGTGGATTGGCGCTGAGCGTTATCCCGGTGGCTGTGTCCGCATCTCCCTGGGTCGAGGTCGGCGACGATGTGGTTCGTCGCGACGTCGAGATGCTCGCCGGTTTCGGCTTGATGGATGGGCTGACGACCACCTGGCCGATTCCGTGGAAGCAAGTGTCCAAGGCGTTCGAACGTGCCGAGGGTAAGAAGCTTCCGCAGTCTGTGCGCAACGCTCTGATGAGGCTGCGGAGCCGATATTCCTACGAGGCCAAGATCGGTACCCCGCGCGTCGAAGGAGGCGCGCAGATCTCGAACGAGCCACGGCTCGTCCGAGGATTCAGGGACACCGGGCGCGACGAGATCGATCTCGAGTTCGGGCTCGAGTACATGTGGGAGTCGACGGCCATCAGGCTGAACGCCGGAATCCTGAGCGATTTCAAGTTCGACGACGCTTCGGTCAATCTCGATCGAAGCTATATCGCGCAGGAACTCGGAGGCTGGTTGCTGTATGCCGGTACGATCGAGGAATGGTGGGGATCGGGCAACGTCAGCAGTCTGATTCGATCGAACAATGCGCGACCGCATCCGCGCGTCGGCATCATGCGCAACGACACCAGCGCCTTCGATACGCCGTGGCTCAGCTGGATCGGTCCGTGGCAGCTCGGAACTTCCGTCGGCTGGCTTGACGACGACCGGACGGTGGAAAACGCGCTCCTGTGGGACATGCATCTCAGCCTGCAGCCCGTGCAGGGGCTGCAGTTCTCCTTCTACCGGTCGATCATGCTCTGCGGCGAGGATCAGTCCTGTTCGCTCGGTACCTGGAGCGATGCCTTCCGTGGCTTGGCCGTCGGCGAGGACCCGAACCAGCTGGGAGGCGGCAACGGCATCAACCAGCTCGCTGGCGCAGACGTCCGCTTCGCGATGCCCATTGGCGAGAACCTCGCCGCGATCTACGGACAGTATGTCGCCGAGGACAAGATCGATGGCTGGCCCGGCAAGGCGGGTTGGCTCGGCGGAGCGTCGCTCGCCGGCTACAGTCAGACGATGCTGTGGGATTGGCAGATCGCGGGAGAAGCTTCAGATACCCGCGCACGGCTCAACGGCGGCAATCCACCTTACGAAAATACGTTCTACAATCACGGCGTGTATAGAAATGGGTACAGATATCGTGGACGTACCCTGGGCCACTCGCTCGATAACGACGCCATGCTCTACTCCATCGTCGGGCAGATCGTGGACGCTTCGAACTGGCGGTGGCGCGGCGCGCTGCACTTGGCAGACCTCAATCGGGACGGTTCCGTCCGTGCCACTGGGAACACTGTTTCCGGCAGCGACGAGACGATTCACGTCGTCGAGGCCGGCGTCGAGGTGCCGATCGGTCCCTCGCTGGTCTCGCTCGATTTCACGGTCCAGGACGATCGGCCCGATACACCCGGCGACAAAGAGTGGCTCGTCACCGCTTACGGAAGCTGGCGCCTCCGCTTCTGAGTCGACATCGACCTATGGGTCGACCGGTCCGACCGCATCCCGCGAGCAGCCGTACCATCCCACGCGGCGCGCCCCATCGCTCGCGCGGTCGGGCGGTCGCGTGTAAGACGATGTTGTGAACAGCGTCAGGGAGGCAGCCATGGGTGAGCTTGGGATCGGCGTGGTCGGGGCTTCCGGCCGGATGGGGCAGATGCTGATCCGGACCGCGACCGAGACGGTGGGCGTGCGTCTGGTCGCGGCGACCGAGCGGCCGGGCAGTGCGGCGCTGGGGCGCGATGCGGGCGAGGTGGCCGGGCTCGGCAGCCTGGGCGTGTCGATCGGCGACGACCCGGCAGCCCTGTTTCACACCGCAGATGCCGTGCTGGAGTTCTCGGCCCCTGCGGCGACGACGGCGCACGCGGCGCTGGCGTCGCAGAACGGCAAGATCCACGTCATCGGGACGACCGGCCTGACCGCGCAGGACGAGGCGGCGCTCGCCGAGTCCGCGAAGCGAACGCAGATCGTCTACGCGCCGAACATGAGCGTGATCGTCACGCTGGCGATGGCGCTTGTCGAGCAGGTGGCGGGAATCCTCGGTCCGGACTACGACATCGAGGTGCTCGAGATGCACCACAAGCACAAGGTCGACGCGCCGTCCGGTACCGCCATCGGCCTGGGCAAGGCGGCGGCGCGCGGCCGCGGCGTCGACCTGGACCAAGTGGCGCAGTGGAGCCGGGAGGGTCACACCGGTCCCCGCAGGGCCGGCGACATCGGCTTCGCCACGCTGCGCGGCGGCGATGTGGTCGGCGACCATACGGTCGTCTTCGCCGGCGAGGCGGAGCGGCTGGAGATCACCCATCGCGCCACCAGCCGGCAGATCTACGCGCGCGGCGCAGTGCGCTCGGCGCTCTGGGCGCGCGACAAGGCGCCCGGCCTGTACGGCATGCGTGACGTGCTGGGGCTCGGGCCGCAGGCCCGCTGAGGCGTCTGGGCTGCGTCAGCCCGGAATGTTGTCGATCAGCCGGACCCCGCCCAGCCATGCGGCAGCGAGGACGCGGCGCGGGCCGGCGCCCGGCGGGCCCAGCGTCGTGCCGTCGCGAACCTCGACATAGTCGATCGGATCGAAGCCGCCGGCCGCGAGTTCGCGCCGGGCACCCTGGACGGCCTCCACGGGATCGGCGCCCGCCCGCACGGCCACCGCAACACGCTGCAGGACGGCGTGGAGAAGCGGCGCCTTGCTGCGATCGGCGGGCATCAGGCGCACATTGCGCGACGACAGCGCCAATCCGTCCGCGTCGCGAACCGTCGGGGCGCCTTCGATCGTTACGGGAATGTTCAGATCGGCGGCGAACCGCTTTATCACCTGGAGCTGCTGCCAATCCTTCTCGCCGAAGATCGCGACGTCGGGAAGTGCCTGCAGCAGCAGCTTGCTGACCACGGTGGCGACGCCGTCGAAATGCCCCGGCCTGGCTGCACCCTCCAATTCGTCGCCGATGCCGCGTACCGACACGTTGGTAGCGAAGCCGGGCGGGTACATCTCTGCCGCGTCCGGTGCGAACAGCAGGTCGCAGCCGATGGACGTCAGCTTCTCGGCATCGGACTCTTCGGTGCGCGGGTAGGCGGCGAGATCGCTTGCCTGATTGAACTGCTTCGGGTTTACGAACAGCGTCGCCACGGTGCGCCGGCAACGATCCCGGCCGAGGCGGACGAGCGACAGGTGGCCCTCGTGCAGGGCGCCCATGGTCGGAATCAGCGCCACCGTCTCGCCGGCGGCGCGCCAGCCGCCGATCGTCTCGCGCAGGTCGGCGACCGTGCGGACGATCCTCACTTGCGGCCTGCCGTCGCGCTGAAGACTTGGTCGGGGCCGGGGAAGCGGCGGGCACGCACGTCGGCGGCGTAGCCGCGCACCGCCTCGGCATAAGCGTCTCCCAGCATGGCGTAGCGCTTGACGAACTTCGGGCGGAAATCGGGGAACATGCCGACGACGTCGTCGGTCACCAGGATCTGCCCGTCGCAGGTAACCGACGCGCCGATGCCGATGGTGGGTATCGGCACGCGCCGCGTTATCTCGCCCGAGAGTTCTTCCATGGTCTTCTCGATGACGATGCCGAAGGCACCGGCCTCCGCCACCGCGACCGCATCCGCCATGATCCCTTCAGCCTCGGCCTCGCTGCGCCCGCGCACGCCGTAGCCGCCGAGGGCGTTGATCGACTGCGGCGTCAGGCCGACATGGCCGAGCACCGGCACGCCGCGGCGGGTGAGGAAGCGGATTGTCTCCGCCATCTCGACCCCACCCTCGAGTTTGACCGCGGCACAGCCCGTCTCAGCCATCACGCGCGCAGCCGACCGGAACGCCTGTGCCGGGGACTCCTCGTAGGCGCCGAAGGGCAGATCGACGACGACGCAGGCACGGGTGCTGCCGCGCATCACGGCCTGCCCGTGGGCGATCATCATGTCGAGGGTGACGCCGACCGTGCTCGACATGCCGTAGATCACCATGCCGAGCGAATCGCCGACCAGGATCAGGTCGACCTCCCCGTCCATCAGTCTGGCGGTCGGTGTCGTGTAGGCGGTCAGGCAGACGATGGGTTCACCACCCTTGCGCGCACGAATGGCGCTGGGGGTGAGGGCGCGGACTGGTGCGGACTTGCTCACGGGAGCGATTCCTCGGCGATCGGCGGAATCCGAGCCGGCACTTCTAGTCCGCCGCGGTTCGGCTTGCAAATGTCCCGACATACGGCTGCCGGCGAATCATGCAGGTGCGGCGTGCATGGGCATAAAACAAGGGCCGGACGCCCGACGGCGACCGGCCCTTCTCTGGAATCGACGCGCCGATCAGGCGGCGGCGCGGGCCGCGCCGGTGGTCGCCTCCTCGGCATCGAGAACGGTGGCGACAGCATGCACCACGGACGCGATGCGGACGGCGGCCTGGATTGCCTCGGTGGGCATCCCGCCCTTGCGCAGTTCATGCTCGTGCGAATCGACGCACATGCCGCAGCCATTCACGGCGGAGACGGCGAGCGACCAGAGCTCGAAGTCGACCTTCTCGACGCCGGGCTTGCCGATGACGTTCATCCGCAGGCGCGCCGGCAGCTTGCCGTAGTCCTCGTTCGAGGAGAGATGCACGAAGCGGTAGTAGATGTTGTTCATCGCCATGATCGCGGCGGCGGCCTTCGCCGCTTCCAGCGCCTCGGGCGTCAGGCGGGATTCCGTCTCGGCGAGAATCGCAGCCGTGACGGTCGCGTTGCGCGACGCGATGGCCGAAGCCAGGAAGGCGCCGTCGCGCTGCTGCTGGGTCAGGGCCGCCTCGGTGGACAGGCTCGACAGGTTCAGCTTCAGGTCCTTGGCGTAGCCGGGGAGCTTCTGCTTCAGCGACTCGATCGACATTTCGGACTCCGGAGTAGGGCAGGGGGACGGTGACCCCCGCGCGCCCGGACGGGCACGCGGGGTGGAGTCGGAATCAGGCGGCCTGGAGGGTCGCCTCGCCCTTGTTCCAGTTGCAGGGGCACAGCTCGTCCGTCTGCAGGGCATCGAGAACGCGCAGCACCTCGGCCGGGTTGCGGCCGACGCTGAGGTCGTTGACCGACACGAAGCGGATGATGTTGTCCGGGTCGACGATGAAGGTGGCGCGCAGGCAGACGCCTTCGGCCTTGTCGAGGATGCCGAGGGATTCGGACAGCTCGCGCTTGATGTCGGCGAGCATTGCGAACGGCAGTTCGCGGAGGTCCTCGTGATCCTTCCGCCAGGCGAGGTGAACGAACTCGCTGTCGGTGCTGACGCCGTAGACGACGGCGTCACGATCGTCGAATTCGCTGTTCATGCGACCGAATGCCGCGATCTCGGTCGGGCAAACAAAGGTGAAATCCTTCGGCCAGAAGAAGACGATCTTCCACTTGCCGGCATCGGACTCCGACGTGATCTGGGAGAACGCCTTTGCCATGTCGGTCGAAACGACGGCTTTGAGGTCGAATGCGGGGAACTTGTCGCCAACGGTCAGCAAGGGGAACCTCCTTGTGCGGGTGCGCTGTGGACGCATATGGACGGCATGCATATGCTGCATCGCAACACCTCGGTCCAACGGGATCTCCCGCTTACGGTAATCGCCTAAGCCGATGAAAGCGCTGCCGAGCCTCCGCCAGCTCCGGTATCTCGACGCGCTCGCGCGCGAGCGGCATTTCGGCCGTGCGGCAGAGCGCTGCGCCGTGACACAGTCGAGCCTGAGCGGCGGCATCCAGGAGCTGGAGGCGCTGCTCGAGGCACAGCTCGTCGAGCGCACGAAGCGCCGTGTCGCCCTGACGCCGCTGGGCGAGGAGATCGTGCAGCGTGCACGGCGCGTGCTGGTCGAGGCGGAGCATCTGGCGGATCTGGCCGCCGCCGCGCGCGAGCCCCTGACCGGGCGGCTGCGCATGGGCGTCATTCCGACGATTGCGCCTTTCCTGCTGCCGCGCCTACTGCCAGAATTGCGGCGGGCCTATCCGCGCCTGCAGCTCTTCCTGAAGGAGGACCTGACGGCGCGCCTGGTGGACGATCTTCGGGCCGGCGTTCTGGACGTGCTGCTGATCGCGCTGCCCTACGACTGCGGCGAGGTCGAGACGTCCATCCTGTTCGACGACGCGTTCCAACTCGCCTGCCACAAGGACCATCCGCTCGCGCGGTCGGAGCCGGTTCCACTCGATGCCGTGCCGGCGGATTCCCTCTTTCTCCTGCAGGATGGCCATTGCCTGCGCGAGCATGCGCTGTCCGCGTGCGACATGGGCGGGGACAGGCACCAGCAGTCGTTCGAGGCGACCAGCCTGCACACGCTCGTGCAGATGGTCGACAATCGCCTCGGCATCACGCTGCTCCCGCAACTCGCCATCGACGCCGGCATCCTGGACGGCACCGACACCGTGGTGCGGGCAATCGCGGGCGAGCCTCAGCAGCGCCAGATCGGTCTCGTCTGGCGGTCACAGAGCGGTCGCAACCGCGAGCTTCGGATGCTGGCAGACTTCCTGACCGAGGCGCATGCCGCGCTCGTCGGCGGAGTGAGTGTGGGCGGTACGGCTCAGGGGGCTGCGAGTACCCCGGTGCAGGCGGCCGGCAAAGGCGGCGGCACGTAAGCCGGCTTTGGCTTCGACGGCCCCTCGGGCGGAGGTTCGAACCAGGACGCGAGTTCCGCGCCGCAGCCGTCGCCTTCCGGCGGCAGCTCCTGCGGCTCGCAGGACGGGCTGTCGACCGGGCAGTTGAGCCGAACGTGGAAATGCGCCGCATGCGCGTACCACGGGCGGATGACCCGCAGCCAGTCGCGGTTCGCCCAACTGCGATCGCACAGGGCCTGCTTCACCCCCGGATTGACGAAAATGCGCGCGACGCGCGGGTCGGTTGCGGCGAGGCGCAGCATCTCCGCCTGTCGGTCGGTCCAGACGCGCCGGTCCACGTCGCGGAAGCCGGCCGGCACCATGTACCACTGGTCTGCTTCGGTCGGCCTGGGCGGCGCGTCAAGCCTGTACCAGATGTCGGCGTCCAGCCCCATCTGGTGGCTGCGATGGCCCGACGGCATCGGCCCGCCGCGCGGCTGCGACACGTCCTCGACCGTCATGCGGCCCAACCCGGCTTCCTCCATACGAAGCCCGAGGTCGAGGATGTAGGCCACCATGTCGGGATGCGCGTAGCGCCGGTCCCGGTCGATCTCCGTCAGCTGGAAGCCGGGGCCGGTCTGCGGAATGGGTGAGCCCCCGGCCAGGCACCCGGCATTGTATTTTCCGATCGCCTCGGCCGGATGCTGCGACGGTAGTGCTATGCTCGACCAGCCGGCGCCGGGCTGGCCGGCGGCATTCGACGGAACCGCCAGGGCGGCCACTGCCGCCACGGCCGCGACGCGGAGCGAAGGCTGGACGCGGCGGAGCGTGCTGCGCCACCATGCGCCTCTCGATTCCTTTCGCTTTCCAGCACGGAGCAGTTCATGTCGCGCGACGCGGCCATCGATCGGGCCATGCGGCTCTTCGACGACGGTACATTCCTGGAGATCCTCGGGCGCCGCGTGGCGATCCCGACGGAGAGCCAGAATCCCGACCGTCTGCCGGACCTCAAGCGCTATCTCGACGACGAGATCGGGCCATCCTTCGCGGCGATGGGCCACTCCAGCCGGGTGTACGCTAACCCGGTCGCGGGCGGCGGCCCGGTCCTGCTGGCGGAGCGGATCGAGGATGAGTCGCTTCCGACGGTGCTCGGCTATGGCCATGGCGATGTCGTCCTGGGTGACGATGCGAACTGGCGTGAGGGCCTATCGCCCTGGAAGATCCAGCGCGACGGCGAGAAGCTCTACGGCCGCGGCACGGCCGACAACAAGGGCCAGCATACGATCAACATGCTCGCTCTCGAAACGGTCCTCGCCGAGCGGGGCCATCTCGGCTTCAACTCCAAGTTCATGGTGGAGACGGGCGAAGAGAACGGTTCCGCTGGCGTGCGGGAGGTGATCGAGGCCAACAAGGCCGATTTCAGCGCCAACGTTTTCATCGCGTCCGACGGACCCCGCGTCGCCGCCGACCGGCCGACCATCACGCTCGGCAACCGCGGCGCGCGCAACTTCGACCTAGTGGTCGATATGCGCGAGGGTGGCCATCATTCCGGCAATTGGGGCGGCCTGCTGTCCAACCCCGGAATCATTCTTGCGCATGCGCTGGCGACCATCGTCTCGCCGAAGGGCAGGGTGCTGGTGCCCGGCCTGCTGCCGACACCCATCCCGAATTCGGTGCGCGCCGCACTGCGCGACGTCACCCTCGACGCCGGGCCGGGCGCGCCGGAGATCGATCCGAACTGGGGTGAGCCGGGCTTGACGCCGGTCGAGCGGCTCTATGCCTGGAATACCTTCGAGGTGCTTGCCTTCACCACGGGCACGCCTGGCAAGCCGGTCAACGCGGTGCCGCCGAAGGCGCGCGCCAACTGCCAGATCCGCTTCGTCGTTGGCTCCAAGCCGGACGAGTTCGTGCCCGTGCTGCGTAAGCATCTCGACGAGCACGGCTTCGGCATGGTGAAGATCGAGCCGCCGCCGGCGAGCAATGCCGGCGAGTTCGCCGCGACCAGAACCGATCCCGACAGCCCTTGGGCGAAGTGGGCGGCGGAGACGATCGCGTCGGTCAGCGGCAAGAAGACCGCCGTCGTGCCGAACAGCGCCGGGTCGATCTGCAACGACCTCTTCTCCGACTTGCTCGGCATGCCGACGATCTGGGTGCCCCACTCCTACAGCGCCTGTTCGCAGCACGCACCGAACGAGCACATCCTGCTCGCCGAGGCGCGCGAGGCCCTGGCGATCATGACGGGACTGTACTGGGACCTGGGCGAGAATCCGCCGCGAATGTGAGGGGAAGGCGGGACCGGACCGCGTCCCGGTCCCGCCTCGAAAGCCGAATGGAATGAGCGACCCGCGGCCGCTCAGCCCTTCGCCTGGGGGCGGATGATGTCGCGCGCTTCGGCCGGGCTCACGACGCCCTTGGTCTCGACGATCAGGCGGTAGCTCGCCGGCTCGCGGTGCTTGGCGAAGTTGAAGACGTTCGCCTTGTAGGAGTTACAGAGGTCCAGGTCGCAGCGGGCGAAGATCAGTTCGTCGCCCTGGGTCGCGGCCTGTGCGACGGTCTGGCCCGAGGGCGCGATGATCTGGGTACCGGCGATCATCGGCACGCCCTCCTCCGGCCCGGCCTTGGCGACGCCCACCACCCATGTGCCGTTCTGGTAGGCGCCCGACTGCATGACCAGCTGGTTGTGGAAGAGCGACAGGTCGTCGTGCTCGGGGGTGGGCGGGTTGTGCACCGGCGTGTTGTAGCCGAGGAGGATCATCTCCACGCCCTGCAGGCCCATCACGCGATAGGTTTCCGGCCAGCGGCGGTCATTGCAGATGCACATGCCGAGCCGGCCGCCGAATACCTCCCAAACGCCGAATCCAAGGTCGCCGGGTTCGAAATAGCGCTTCTCCAGGTGCTGGAACGGCCGATAGCTTTCGTGTTCAGCATGACCCGGAAGGTGGATCTTACGGTACTTCGCGACGAGGGCACCTGACTTGTCGACGATGACCGAGGTGTTGAAGTGGTGGCGGACGCCCGCCGCGTCGGGCGGCGTCAGTTCGGCATAGCCGAACGAGAAACCGATGCCGAGGCGCTTCGCCTCGTCGAACAGCGGCTGCGTCTCCGGCCCCGGCATCTCGGTCTCGAAAAAGCGGTCCATCTTGGCCCGATCCTCCGCGAACCAGCGGGGGAAGAAGGTGGTCAGCGCGAGTTCCGGATAGACGACGAGATCGCAGCCGGCATCGCGTGCCTGCCGCATCAGCGCGATCAGGCGAACGACGACGTCGGCGCGGCTCTCCTTCAGCGCGATCGGCCCCAGCTGGGCGGCGCCTACGGTCACGATACGGGGCATTCGACGATCCTCGGGCGGCGTGCGGTGGCGGTGAGCCCACTGTAGGGGCGCGTGCGGCCGGCTGCCAAGCGCGTCCCTGGCGCGGCTCCCCGCCGAGCACGAGTCATGCCGTGACGGACCAAGCCCCCATTCGGCCCTCGTATGGCTGGCATGCAATTCGCAGGGGCTGCCGCGAACGGCCTTGGGCCTCGGACGCGATAGGGGGAAGATCGCGATGTCGTTTCTCAGCAGGATGAGCCTCACCCTCGCCGGTACCACGGTATTCGCCGCCATCGCGTTGACAGGAGCTGCGCCCGCACAGGCGGAGAAGGTGCTTCGTGCGAAGATGCACTCGGACCTGACAGTGCTCGATCCGATCGCCACGACTGCCTACCAAGGCTTCTCCGGCGGTTGCCAGGATAGCGCCTCGTTCGGCTGGCCCTGCGACGAGACCATCGAGAAGCTCCGCAGCGACTTCGCTTCCGAGAGCGATCCGGAGAAGAAGAATGAACTCGCCGCGCGGGTCCAGGAGCGCGCCTACGAGATCGTCACGCACCTGCCGCTCGGCCAGTATTTCTCGCCGATCGCGTACAGCGACAAGTTGAAGGGCGTCTGGCCGTCGGTCGCGCCCGTCTTCTGGGGCCTCGATTTCGAATCCTGATCCTGCGAGCGGGCGGAACGGGCGATGTTCCTTTTTTCTGGTCCGGCGAATACTGTCGACCGTCCCGGTCCTGCTGACGGTCGCGGTATTCGTCTTCCTGATCCTTCGGATCGGGCCCGGCGACCTGGCCGCCGTGCTGGCAGGCGATACGGGTTCCCTCCAGCAGATCGAGGAGATCCGCACCCGGCTGGGGCTCAACGAACCGCTCTACAAGCAGTTCGCGATCTGGATGGGGCAGCTGGCGACCGGCGACCTGGGCGAGAGCTTCTTCTTCAAGATGCCGGGGAAGGCAGGCTGACATGACCTTCAGGTCATTGCGGGTCGTTTCGACCGTCCAGTTCGATAAACCGGCTCTACTCGACAAATCGGATTGTTCGATTGCCGGCAGACTTCTAAGCTTTCATCCCACGATAGTATCGCGGCGCAGCCGGAGGGACCTGCGCAAATGCGTGGAAGCCGACCGCAGAGTCGGCTGCCACAGCCGAACTGATGGTTCGGTGGCTTCAAAATCCATAACAAGGAGGCATTCGTGAAGGGTATCAACACCAAGGTGGCAGGACTCCTCGCGGCGACGGCGCTCGCCGTTCCCGCCGCGCTCCTCTCGGGCGCCAGCAGCGCGGAGACGGTTCTTAAGGTCATTCCGCACGCCGACCTGAAGAACACCGACCCGATCTGGACCACCGCCTACATCACGCGCAACCACGGCTACATGGTCTACGACACGCTGTTCGCGCTCGACGAGGACTTGAAGCCGCAGCCGCAGATGGCGGAGGGCTATACCGTCTCCGACGACAAGCTGACCTGGAAGGTCACCTTGCGCGACGGCCTCAAGTTCCACGACGGCGCACCGGTGAAGGCCGAGGACGCGGTGGCCTCGCTGCAGCGCTGGGGCAAGCGCGACGGTATGGGCCAGAAGCTGTTCGAGGCGATCGAGAGCATCGCGCCGGTCGACGACAAGAGCTTCGAGATCAAGCTCAAATACCCCTACGGCCTGGTCATCGATTCGATCGGCAAGATCAGCTCGAACGTGCCGTTCATCATGCCGAAGCGGCTGGCCGAGACCGATCCCTTCACCCAGGTCCCGGAGATCGTCGGCTCGGGACCGTTCAAGTTCGAGAAGGAGCAGTGGGTCCCGGGCAGCAAGGTCGTCTACACGAAGTTCGCCGACTACGTGCCGCGGAAGGAGCCCGTGAGCGCCGCCGCCGGCGGCAAAGTCGCAAAGGTCGACAAGGTCGAGTGGCTGTACATTCCCGACCCGAACACCGCGATGAACGCGCTCATCAGCGGCGAGGTCGACTATTACGAGCAGCCGCCGATCGATCTCCTGCCGATCCTGCAGCAGGCGGATGGCGTGAAGGTCGATCGCCTCGACCCGCTGGGCAGCCAGGGCATGCTGCGGATGAACCACCTGCATCCGCCGTTCGACAAGCTGAAGGCGCGCCAAGCGGTGCTGAAGGCGATGGACCAGCGCGAGTACATGCAGGCGGCGATCGGCAATCCGGATTACTGGAAGGTCTGCCAATCCTACTACTCCTGCGGCACTCCCATGGAGACGACCGTCGGCTCCGAGCCCTATCAGGGGAAGGACATCGAGGGGGCCAAGAAGCTGCTCGCCGAGTCCGGCTACAAGGGCGAAAAGGTGGTCATCCTGCACATGACCGACATTCCGGTGACGAACGCGGCGACGCTTGTGACGGCGCAGAACCTGCGTGAGGTGGGCTTCAATGTCGAGATGCAGGCGATGGACTGGAGCACCGTCACGTCGCGCCGCGCCGTGAAGGAACCGCCGGAGAAGGGCGGCTGGAACATCTTCCACACCTGGTGGATCGGCGGGGACATTGCGAACCCGGTGATCCATTCCGGCATTGGCGCCGGCTGCGAAAAGGCGTGGTTCGGCTGGCCGTGCGACGCCAAGCTGGAGGAGATGCGGACCGCCTTCGCCAAGGAGACAGATCCGGAGAAGCAGAAGGCGATCGCCGAAGCCATTCAGAAGAGGAACTACGAGGAAGTCGTCACCCACGGCAACTTCGGCACCTTCTTCACGCCGGTCGCCTATCGGGAGAACGTCTCTGGCATGATCAGGTCGCCGGTCCAGTTCTTCTGGAACATGGCTAAGAACTAGAAGGACGAGCGTTGGACGGGGGCCGTTCGGCTCCCGTCCGGGGAGGCGCGCCGAAACTTTCGGAGAGGAGTCTGGGGTATGGGGTCGATGTTCAGAACAGTCCTGCGTACGGCGGCGGCATTGTTGCCGCTTGCGCTCCACGTGTCGTCTTCGGCATCCGCGGAGACGACGCTCCGGGTCGTGCCGCATGCGGATTTGAAGAACATCGATCCGATCTGGACGACCGCCTACATCACACGCAACCACGCCTATCTCGTCTGGGACACGCTGTTCTCCCTCGACGAGAACTTCCAGCCGCAGCCGCAGATGGTCGACGGCTGGAAGACCAGCGACGACAAGATGGAGTGGACGTTCACCCTCCGTGAGGGGCTGAAGTTTCACGACGGCACGCCGGTTACGTCGGCGGACGTCATCACCTCGCTGGAGCGCTGGGGCAAGCGCGACGGGATGGGCCAGCAGCTTTTTGCTGCGACGGAGACTCTCGAGGCGGTCGACGACAAGACCTTTCGTCTGAAGCTGAAGTCGCCGTTCGGACTCGTGTTGGAGTCGTTCGCCAAGCTGAGCTCGAACGTGCCGTTCATTATGCCGAAGCGGCTGGCGGAGACGGACCCGTTCAAGCAGGTGCCGGAAGTCGTCGGCTCCGGCCCCTTCCGCTTCATGAAGGAGCAGTGGGTGCCCGGCAGCAAGGTCGTCTACGCCAAGTTCGCCGACTATGTGCCGCGCAAGGAGCCTCCCAGCAACGCATCGGGGGGCAAGGTCGCCAAGGTCGATCGCATCGAATGGCTCTACATCCCCGACCCGAACACCGCGATGAACGCGCTCATCAGCGGCGAGGTCGACTACTATGAGAACGCGCCTGCCGATCTCGTCCCGATCCTGCGCCAGGCCGAGGGCGTGAAGGTCGAAACGCTCGATCCTCTGGGCAACCAGGGCATGCTGCGGTTCAACCATCTCCATCCGCCGTTCGACAAGCCGGAGCTGCGCAAGGCCGTCTCCTATGTCTTCGACCAGGAGCAGTTTCTGCAGGCGGGCGTGGGCGATCCCGCCTTCTGGCAGAAGTGCTATTCCTACTTCGCCTGCAATGCGCCGGTCGGTACCGACGCCGGCGCGGTCAAGCAGCCCGACATGGCTAAGGCGAAGGAACTGATGAAGACCGGTGGCTATGACGGCACGCCGGTGACGATCCTGCAGGCGACCGATATTCCGGTGCTGAACGCTGCGGCGCTGGTGACCGCGCAGGGCCTGCGCGAGGCGGGCTTCACGGTCGACCTACAGGCGATGGACTGGGCGACGGTGACATCGCGGCGCGCAGTCAAGGAGCCGCCGGGGAAGGGCGGCTGGAACATCTTCTTCACCTGGACGCTGGCCGCAGACCTGCTGACGCCGCTGGCCACGAACATGAGCGCGGGATGCGACAAGGCCTGGTTCGGCTGGCCGTGCGACGAGAAGATCGAGACGTGGCGCGCCGCCTATCCGCGGGCGACGGACGATGCGACGCGCAAAGACCTGGTCGAGAGAATCCAGGAGCGGAACTATACCGAGGTGCTGACGCACCTGCCGATCGGCGCTTGGTTCAGTCCCGTCGCCTACCGCAGCAACCTGTCCGGCGTCGTGAAGTCGCCGGTGTCGCTCTACTGGAACATCGAGAAGAAGTGACGGTGGACCTGCGGTGCGTTCGCGCCGCCGGATCTTCCCCGAAGCCATAACCAGAGAACTGAATGTTCCGCTTCATCCTGCAGCGCATCTTCGCCACGATCCCCGTGATGTTCGTGGTGGCGGTCTTCATCTTCCTGATGCTCCGCCTCAGTCCCGGCGATCCGGCGACCGTGATCGCCGGCGACTATGCGACACCGGAGGCGATAGCGCGGATCCGCGCCAATCTGGGTCTCGATGAACCGCTTCCGGTGCAGTTCGTGGCCTGGATCGGCAACCTCCTCACCGGCGACCTGGGCATATCGATCTTCTCAAACCTGCCGGTGACGACCCTGATCGCCCAGCGCGTCGAGCCCACGGTGGCGCTGGCGTGCACCACGCTGATCCTGATCCTGGTCGTCGCCGTTCCCCTCGGCACGATCGCGGCGTGGAAGGCGAACACCTGGATCGACCGCACGATCATGATCGGGGCGGTGCTGGGCTTCTCGATCCCGGTCTTCGTGCTCGCCTACATCTTCATCTACATCTTCGCGATCCGCTTCGGCTGGCTGCCGGTGCAGGGCTATGTCAGCCCGTCCGTGGACGTGGTGAAGTTTGTGCGGCACATGGTGTTGCCGACGGTGGCGCTCAGCGGGTTCCTGATCGCATTGATCGCGCGCATGACCCGCGCCAGCGTCCGCGAGGTCCTGGACGAGGACTATATCCGCACCGCCCACGCGAAGGGCCTTACGGAGCGGGCGGTCCTGATGCGGCACGCGCTTCGCAATGCGGCCGTTCCGATCGTCACGATGATCGGCATCGCCGTAGCCATACTCCTGAGCGGCGTGGTCGTGACCGAGACCGTCTTCAACATTCCCGGTCTCGGACGGCTCGTCGTCGATGCGATCCTGAAGCGCGACTACCCGATTATCCAGGGCCTGATCATCGTGTTCTCGTTCGTCTACATCCTGATCAACCTGATCGTGGACATCATCTACACAGCCCTCGACCCGAGGATCAGATATTGAGCCAGCAGGCGAGCGCAACAGTGATGGGCGGCGCGAAACGGCCCGGTCTGGCGGTCATGGACCTGTTCCGCCGACATCCGACGATGATGCTCGGCGGCGCTATCCTCCTGGTGATGGTGCTGGGGGCGCTCCTTGCTCCCTGGATGTTCACCGTCGACCCGATCAAGTTCAATCCGATCAACCGCCTCAAGGTGCCGTCGGAGACGTTTTGGTTCGGGACGGACATGTACGGGCGCGACGTCTACAGCCGCGCGGTCTACGGCACGCGCATCTCGCTGGCAGTCGGCGTTGCCGTCGCGATTCTCAGCGTGGTCATCGGGCTCGCGATCGGCCTCGTCTCTGGCTACATGCGCACGCTCGACCACATCATCATGCGGGTGATGGATGGCCTGATGGCGATCCCGGCCATCCTGCTCGCTGTGGCGCTCGTCTCGCTGTCCGGCGCCAGCATCGTCACTGTCGTCATCGCGATCACCATCCCGGAGGTACCGCGCGTCGTGCGGCTGGTGCGAAGCGTGGTGCTGTCGGTGCGTGAGGAACCCTATGTCGAGGCCGCCGTGGCGGCGGGGACCCCTCTGCCGCTCATCCTGATCCGCCATGTGCTGCCGAACACGGTCCCGCCGCTCATCGTCCAGGCGACCTACATCTGCGCCTCCGCGATGATCACGGAGGCGATCCTCAGCTTCCTCGGTGCCGGCACCCCGCCGGAAATCCCGAGCTGGGGCAACATGATGGCCGAGGGCCGGACGTTCTTCCAGTTGGCACCCTGGATCATCTTTTTCCCAGGGGTAGCCCTGGCACTGATCGTGCTTGCCGTGAACGTCCTCGGCGACGGGCTGCGCGACACCCTCGATCCCCGCATCGCCAAGCGTGTTTAAGGAGCGCCCGCCCGTGACCGCATCGAACGGACCCTCCATCGAGCCGGTTCTGCGAATCGACGGCCTGACCGTGGCGCTGCCCGGCAACGCCGATCGCAAGAATGCCGTCCAGGACGTCAGCTTCGACGTGAAGCCGCAGGAAATCCTATGCGTGGTCGGCGAGTCCGGCTCGGGTAAGTCGGTCACCGCATACACCGTTATGGGCCTACTTCCGAAGCGCCAGCTGACGCCGACAGCGGGCCGCCTGCTGCTGCAGGGGGAGGATCTGCTGAAGGCGACGCCCGCGCGCATGCGCGAACTGCGCGGTAGCCGCATGTCGATGATCTTCCAGGAGCCGATGACGGCATTGAACCCGGTGATGCGGGTCGGCGATCAGATCGAGGAGGTCCTGAAGGTCCACAGCACGATGTCGCCGCAGGAGAGGAGCGAGCGCGTCCTGGGCATCCTGCGCGACGTGCACATGCCGGATCCGGCGAGTATCCGGAACGCCTATCCGCACCAGCTCTCGGGCGGCCAGCGCCAGCGCGTGATGATCGCGATGGCGCTGGTGATGGAGCCGGCCCTGCTGGTCGCCGACGAGCCGACCACCGCGCTCGACGTGACGACGCAGGCGCAGATCCTGCGGCTGATGAAGGATCTGCAGCGCGATCACAATACCGGCGTCCTGTTCATTACCCACGATTTCGGCGTGGTGGCGGAGATCGCCGATCGCGTCGTCGTCATGCAGAACGGCCTCGTCGTCGAGACGGGCGACGCGCGGAAGGTGCTGCGCAATCCGCAGCACCCGTACACGCGCATGCTCATCTCCTCGGTTCCGAGCATGACGCCGCGCGCGCGTCGACCCGATCCGACGTCGGCGACGGTTCTGAAGACGCACAATCTGGAGATGGTGTACGGCGGCAAGTCGTTCTTCCAGAAGTCACGGATCGTGCGCGCCGCGCATGAGGTGAACATCGACGTGAAGCGCGGCGAGACGCTGGGGATCGTCGGCGAGTCGGGGTCCGGAAAATCGACGGTAGCCCGCTGCATCGTGCGTCTGATCGAGCCGACCGGCGGCAACATCTATCTGGACGACGCGGATATCGCGCACCTGCCGACCAGCTCGCTCCGCCGGCATCGCAAGCGCGTGCAGATCGTCTTCCAGGATCCCTATCGGTCGCTTAATCCGCGCCGCAGCGTCGGCGACTCGATCGCCGAGGGGCCGATGAACTTCGGCCTGTCGAAGGCCAAGGCCTGGGACCGCGCGAAGGACCTGATGACACTCGTCGGACTCGATCCCAGGGCCGTCGACCGTTACCCCTACCAGTTCTCGGGCGGGCAGCGGCAGCGCATCTGCATCGCGCGCGCGCTGGCAATGGAGCCCGAACTGCTGATCGCCGACGAGGCCGTGTCCGCCCTGGATGTCTCCGTGCAGGCGCAGGTCCTGGAACTGCTCGACGACGTGCGCAAGAAATTCGACCTCGCCATGCTGTTCATCACGCACGACCTGCGCGTGGCCGCTCAGGTCTGCGACCGCGTGGCGGTGATGCACAAGGGCGAGGTGGTGGAGTACGGTACGGCGACGGAGGTTTTCGCCGCACCTCGTCACGCCTATACCCGTTCCCTGTTCGACGCGGCACCGGGGAAGGACTGGGAGTTCGGAAAGTTCGAGGCTGCCTGAGGCCTCCGCGGCGTCAGTCGGCCCTGCCGGGAGCCGCAAAAACCTCGACGAGGCGGGGGCACATCTGCTCCAGGTCGCCGGGGTTGCGGCTGGTGATCAGGTTACGGTCTATCACGACAGGTTCGTCACGAACGGTGGCGCCGGCGTTCTTCAAGTCGACCTGGATCGCCTTCCAGCCGGTCATCGTCCGCCCGCTTGCGAGGCCGGCGCTGATCAGGACCTGCGGGCCGTGGCAGATCGAACCGACGGGCTTGCCGCTGCGGAAGAAGTGCGTAACAAAATCGATCATCCCCTGGTCGCTGCGCAGCGCGTCGGGGTTGTAGAGACCGCCGGGAATAAAGAGTGCGTCATAGTCGTCGGCGCGCCCAGCCGTCAGCGGAACGTCCACATCCATCGCCTCTCCCGGCTCCAGGTGACGATAGCCGCGCACTGTCCCAGGCTTCAGCCCGACGATATGGACCGTCGCTCCCGCCTGCTGCAGCGCCGCGCGAGGCTCCGTCAGTTCGACCTCTTCAAATCCGTCCGCCGCGATGATCGCAACCTTCTTTCCCGTCAGTTCGCCCGACATTCTGCGTTTCCTGTTCCAAGTGGCGCGGGCCAATGCCAGCGCCGGAGGAACATTCATCAAGCGCTACAGTTCCGGCGGCCGGAACACGCTGCCGGCAGCCGAACTGATCGTCAGGAGGAAAGGTCCTCAGCCCGCGTCGGCGCCGGGTCCACGATGCGAAGGCCTCCGGGCACGACCTCCATAATGGCGAGACCGCGGTCGGCCGTACCGTCAGGCCGGAAGCGGAAATAGCCGTCGGCGCCGGCGAAGCCACGCGGATTGGTAATGGCCTGCTGGTCGAAGCGCGCGTTCGGCGACTTGGCGATGAGTGCAGTCAGTGCCGTCGCATCATAGGCGAGAGTCGCGATGCGCGGAGGCTTGCCGCCATAGTTGCTGGCGTAACGCCGCTCGAATTCGGCGCGCTTTTCCGGTGGCACGAGGGCGAACCATCCGCCGTTCAGCAACGGCTCCTGGTAGAGGGTGTTGCTGGGATGGTCCCACTGGCTGGTCCCGAGGAACTTCGTGCGCGACGGCTCGATGCCGGCCGATTGAAGCTGCCGAGCCACGTCATTGAGAGCAGGGCCGCTGAAGGGCAGCAGGATCGCGTCGTAGCTGTCACCTTGCGCGAATTCCCTAGCACCGCTGGCCACGGAAGCCGGATTCTCCGGTACGATGATGGTTCGTGCCACGGTGCCGCCATAGCGGCTGGCGCTCGACTGCAGCGCCCCTACGGCGAGGCGGCCATAGGGGCTGTCCGGCGCGAACGCGCCCATGCGGCGCAGGCCACGGCTGCCGGCATAGGCGACAACGCGCTGCACCTCCTGGCCCGGCAGGAAGCCCATCAAGTAGACGCCGTTGCCGGCGACCATCTGGTCGTTGGAGAAGGCGATGATGTTAACGCCGGTGCCGCGGGTCGCGTTGGATGCCGCGCGCACCGAAGTACTCAGCAGCGGGCCCAGGATCAGCTTCACGTTCTGGCGCAGCGCGGTGCGGGTCGCTTCCGCGGCGCCGTCGGGAGTGCCCTGGGTGTCCAGCGGGACCAGCGTGAAATTATCGTCCGCCACATCGAACACCGCCATCTGCGATGCCTTCAGGAGGGCCTCGCCAATGGCGGCATGTTGCCCGGACAGCGGCAGCAGCAGCGCCACCTTCACCTTCTCGGCAGGCTTGCTGGTGTCGGTCAGCAGGTCCTTCGGGAGGTAGGGCGGCACCTGGCTGGTATCGTAGCGGGGGGCCGGCTGTTGTACGTTGCCGCCGCTGGTGCCGCTGCTGCCGCATCCGGCGAGGAGTGCCGCGGCGCAGACCAGCGCCGCAGCGGCAATACCGCGGCTCCTCGCCTTGACTGCAGCGGCGACCGGTGCCGGTCGGTTGGCGGGGCAGGGGGGTGTGTTCACAATCTTCCTCCACGAACCGACGGCCGAACGGGATCAAACCTAGCTAACGGGTCCGGCGGGAGCAAACGGCAATGGACAGCAGGGGTTCCGAATCCCCGTGCGATGCAGCTTCGATCACGCCCGGCCTCTATCTGGTCGCGACGCCGATTGGAAACGCGGACGACATCACGCTACGCGCGCTGCAGGTCCTGCGCGGTGCTGACGTTGTCGCGTGCGAGGATACGCGTCATACGGGCCGGCTGATGCAGCGCTACGGCATCGCCGCGCGACTGATCCCCTATCATGATCACAACGCGGACGAGGCTCGGCCCCGCCTGCTGTCGCGTCTTGCGGAGGGCGGCAGAGTGGCGCTCGTCAGCGACGCCGGGACGCCCCTCGTCTCCGATCCCGGGTTCAAGCTGGTGCGCGAGGCGCGGGCGCAAGGAAGTGCCGTGACCGCGATCCCCGGTGCGTGCGCCGCAGTGACGGGACTTCAGCTGTCGGGGCTGCCGCCGGACAGGTTCATGTTCGCCGGGTTTCTGCCGCCGCGCCAGTCGGCGCGCAGGACCGCGCTGGGGGAGCTGCGCGCCGTTCCGGCCACTCTCCTGTTCTACGAGAGCCCCAACCGCTTGGCGGATGCGCTTGTCGACATGGCTGAGGTCCTGGGGGACCGGCCGGCCGCGGTCACACGCGAACTGACGAAGCTGTTCGAAGAGGTGGTGGAGGGTCGCCTATCGGAACTGGCGACTCGCTACCGGAACGACCCTCCCAAAGGCGAGATCGTCGTCGTGGTCGGCGGTCCGGAGGCGCCGGCTGTCGATGCGGTGGACGTGGACGGGATGCTGACGGCGGCTCTCGCCACCTCGGGCGTGCGCGATGCGGCCGCCGCCGTGGCCGAGGTCACCGGCCTGCCCAAGCGTGAACTTTATGCCCGCGCCCTGGCGCTCGGACGTCGCCAGTAGTCATGGACGACCCCGCGCGCGCCCTGCGGTCGGCGCGGCGCCGCGACCGGGAATCCGCCGGGCGCCGCGCGGAGACGGTCGCCGCGCTCTATCTGCGCTGCAAGGGCTATTGTATCGAGGGTCGGCGCGTCCGCACGCCGGCCGGCGAGATCGACATCGTCGCTCGCCGCGGATTGATGCTGATCTTCGTGGAGGTGAAGGCTCGCGTCGCCCACGAGGCCGCGCTCGAGGCGGTCACTCCGCGGCAGCAGCGACGCATCGAGCGGGCGGCCGCATGGTATGCCGTAAGGCGCAACCATCTCGCGGCACCGACGATGCGCTTCGACGTTGTCGTCGTTCGGCCTTGGCGTCTTCCATCGCACCTACGCGACGCATGGCGGCCGCCGGGCTGAACCGAAGGGGCTTGAACGCGGCGCTGTCCGCGAGGAACCTGTGACGATGGATCTGGATATCGATGCCGAGACTTACCTGCGCGGCCTCGCGCAGCAGCCCGACGCCGAGATCGATATCGGCGAAGCTGCGCTGGTTCTCGCCGCCTGCGACCGGCAGCGCGTGGCGCTCGATCGCTATCGCGACCACCTCGGGACCCTGACCGAGGAGGTCGGCGCGGCCGCGATGGCCGTCGACGGCTTCGAGGGGCGCGTTGCGGCGTTACGTGCCGTCTTCGTGGAGCGGCACGGCTATGCCGGCGACACGCTCACCTACGACGACCTGCAGAACGCCAACCTGTTGCGCGTGATCGATCGGCGGAAGGGACTGCCCGTAGCCCTCGGCATCCTGCTGCTGACGGTGGCGCAACGCCTCGACTGGGACATGGTCGGTCTGAACTTCCCCGGTCACTTCCTGCTCAGGCTCGACTGCGGCGGTGCCCGAGCGATTCTCGATCCGTTTGAAGGCTGCCGAGAACGGTCAGTGCCCGACCTGCGCGAACTGCTGAAGGCCGGCGGCAGGCCCGATGCCGAGCTGCTGCCGAGCCATTATGCGCCGGTCGGGCGACGCGACGTGCTGCTGCGCCTGCAGAACAACATCAAGCTGCGGCTACTGCAGTCCAAGGATGCCGCGCGTGCCCTTCGCGTCGTCGAACGGATGCTGTGGATCGCTCCGGGCGTACCCGAGTTGATGCGCGAGGCCGCGTTGCTGAACGTTCATCTCGGCCGCCTGCAAACCGCGATCGCCCAGCTGGAGGCTTATCTGGAGGTCGAGCGCGGACAGCAGGCGCGGCACCGCATGGCGACCCTGCTCCAGGATCTGCGCAATCGCCTGAACTAGGATGGTGCTCTCGATTGAGGCCGGCCCGTTCGGCGGGCTATAACCGCGGTCGCCCAACCCGCGTGCGAAGGGACGTATCCGCGATGAGCCTTGCCGTCGCCATCCAGATGGATCCGATCGAGACGATCGACATCGACGCCGACAGTACCTTCGCGCTCGCGCTCGAGGCGCAGAAGCGGGGATACGGTCTGTTCCATTACCTGCCGCAGAACCTGGTTTTCAAGAGCGGCAGGCTCTATGCCCGGGTCAGGCCGCTGCGGGTGAAGCGCGAGCGGGGTCGGCATTTCGAGTTCGGCGACTCGTCGGTCGTGGACTTGGCGACTATGGACGTGATCCTGATGCGCCAAGATCCGCCATTCGACATGGCTTATATCACCGCCACCCACCTGCTCGAGCACGTCCATCCGCAGACCCTGGTGGTGAACGATCCCGCGAGCGTGCGCAACGCACCGGAGAAGCTGTTCGTCACGCATTTCGAAGGCGTCATGCCGCCGACGCTGATCACCGCCGACCGGCAGGAGATCATCGCGTTCCGCGAGGAGCACGAAGACATCATCATCAAGCCGCTGTTCGGCAATGGCGGCGCCGGCGTCTTCCACATCACGCCGGGCGACGAGAACCTGACGGCGCTGCTGGAACTGTTTACGACGCTGTATCGCGAGCCGGTAATCGTCCAGCGCTATGTCCCGGAGGTGCGCGCCGGGGACAAGCGGATCATCCTTGTCGATGGCGAGCCGGCCGGCGCGGTGCTGCGGGTTCCGGCCAGGGGCGAGGCGAGGGCGAACCTGCATGTGGGGGGCAAGGCGGTAAAGACGACGCTGACGCCGCGCGAGGTCGAACTCTGCCACGCCATCGGACCGACGCTACGCGACCAGGGCCTCGTGTTCGTCGGCATCGATGTCCTTGGCGACTGGCTCACCGAGATCAATGTGACTTCGCCGACCGGCATCCAGGAGATCGAGCGGTTCGACGGAACGAACGTCGCCGGTCTGATATGGGACGCGATCGAGCGCCGCTACCAGGAGCAGCGCTCGTCGCAGTCCGCGTAGGAGGGCGGCGGAGCGTCAGAAGCGGTAGCGGATACCTGCACCGACGATCCACGGGTCGAGGCGGGTCGTCGCGTTGATGGCGCCGTCGTTGACGCGGACGTCCGGGCGCAGCCAGAGGTGCTTCACGTCGAAGTTTGCCACCCAGTTCGGCGCGATCTCAATATCGAGACCGGCATTCAGGGCCACGCCGAACGCATTCTTCACGTCGACGTCGGTCACCGGCGCACTGCGGCCGCCGCCCTCGGCATAGAAGACCGTGTAATTCACGCCCACCCCGATATACGGGCTGAAGCGCTCCCGGGGCAGTGGGTGATACTGCAGCGTCAGTGTCGGCGGCAGGGCCCAGACGCGGCCCAGGTCGACGTCGCCGAGCGCGGAATCCTTCACGTCGAGCTCATGTCGCGTCGTGGCGGCGATCAGGTTGAGCGACAGGGTGTCCATGAGGAAGTAGGTGAAGTCGATCTGTCCGGTCCAGGAATCGGACGCGTCGGGCTCGCCGCCGATCGTTTCGACATGGCCACCGGAATGCGGCAGCACGCCGATCACGCTGGCGCCGATCAGAAAATCGCCCGCATGCTTGCCGCGGACAGCCTCCTGGGCGTGCGCGGGAACGGCGGCGGCAGCGATCATGGCGGCACCGGCCATAAGGCCGAAAAGGCGGTTCATTGTCTCGGTTCCAGTCTCCAGGGTAGGTGGCCGCACGCTAGGCGGACGGCCGACGCACCGGCTTGATCCGGATCAAATTTCCAAGGTGCCCTCGGGCGAATGCCGAAATGTCGCAGGCAAGCCGCGCGCTGGCACGGCAGTCGCGTCCCTTGGCCGACATGCCGCTTCGCGCCTACGATCGCGGCGGTGCTTGAAAGGGATGAATGTGATGGGCGATACCGAACTCTGCTTCACGTCGGCGACGAACCTGGCGGCGATGATCCGAAGCAAGGAGGTATCGCCGGTCGAGACGACGCGGGCCGTGCTGGATCGCATCGCCGCGGTCGACGGCAAGGTGAATGCCTTCGCAGCACTGGATGCCGAGGGCGCGATGGCGGCGGCGCGCGCCGCGGAGGCGGCAGTGATGGCGGGCGGCGCTCTTGGCCCGCTGCACGGTGTCGTCGCGACGGTGAAGGATCTGGCGGACGTGGCCGGCCTGCCGACCGAACGCGGATCCTACACCGCCAAAGGCAAGATCGCCGACGTCGACACGCCGTTCGCGGCGCGGCTGAAAGCCGCCGGCGCGGTCATCCTAGGCAAGACGACGACATCCGAACTCGGCTGGACCGGCGTGAGCCGCAGCCCGCTGACCGGGATCACACACAATCCCTGGCGGCACGGACACAATGCGGGCGCTTCCTCCGCAGGGGCAGGGGCCGCCGCGGCCGCGGGCTTCGGGCCGCTGCACCAGGGGTCGGACGGTGCCGGCTCGATCCGCATGCCAGCCCACTTCTGCGGCGTCTTCGGCCTGAAGCCGACGTTCGGGCGGGTGCCGAACTGGCCGGTCCCGAACAACGACCAGACGTCGCACAACGGGCCGCTGACCCGCACTGTGGCCGACGCCGCTCTGATGATGAAGGTGATGGCCGGCCCCGCGCCGCTGGACCACTGGACGCTGGAGGCGCCGCCAGCCGACTACAGCGCCCGCCTTCGTGAAGGGATCTCTGGCCTCAGGGTCGCCTACAGCCCTGATCTAGGTCACGCGCGCGTCGATCCCGAGATCGCCACCCTCGTCGCGGACGCAGTGAAGGCGTTCGCCGGGCTGGGCGTGACCGTCGAGGAGGTGACGCCGCCCTTCGAGACGGACGGGCCGGACCTCGTCCGCTTCATGTGGTCGACGCAGATGGGAACCTACGCGCCGTTCCTGGCCGAGTATCGCGACCGCATGGATCCGGGGCTGGTCGCCTGCATGGAGGAGGCGGAGGGACGCAGCGCCGCGGAGTATCTGGCGGTTCGCGGACGCAAGCTGCGCTACATCGAGAGCGTGAACCGCTTCTTCCAAGACTGGGATCTGCTGTTGACGCCGACCGTGTCGGTTGCGGCTTTTCCGGCGGAGCGCCTGCAGCCGGCGCATTGGCCGGAGCATCCCTGGGACTGGATCAGCTGGGCCGAATTCTCCTGGCCGTTCAACTTCTCCGGCACCCCTGCCGCCAGCGTTCCGTGCGGCTTCACCAAAGACGGGCTACCCGTTGGCCTCCAGATTGCCGGCCGCCGCTTCGCCGACCTGACCGTGCTGCAGGCAGCCGCAGCGTTCGAGCAGGCTCGTCCCTGGGCGGACAAGCGACCGCCGCTTTGAAGCGAAACGGGCCGCGCCGATCCCGGCGCGGCCCGCAGTGCCTGACGGCCGCGTGCCGCCGTTACGAGCGCTTGCGGCCGGTGATCGCGCCGAAGATCAGGAGCACGATGACCGATCCGACCACGGCGCCGATGAGGCCGGCGCCGTCGGCAGGGCCGTACCAGCCGATCGCGCGGCCGAGGAAGGTGGCGACGAAGGCGCCGACGATGCCCAGCACGATGGTGAGAATGATGCCGCCCGGATGCTTGTCGCCGGGAATGAGGAAGCGCGCCAGGGCACCCGCGATGCCGCCGATGATGATCATCCAGAGTATCGACATGTCTTTATCCCCCCTCAGATGGCGCCGGGCGCGATCTCGCCGCGGCTGTCGTCGACGATGCCGCTGTCGGCGATGGCGGCCTTGAGCGGGCAGTAGCCGGTCGCGCCGCGATAGGCGAGATAGGAGCCGGCCGCGACGGCGAGCGCGCTCAGGAACATGTTGGGGCGCGGCTGCGTGCCGGCCGCCGCCAGCATCAGTCCGCCGACCACGCTCACCGCCCGTTCGCCCATCGAGAGCTCGGGGCCGCTGTTCAGATAGTCCGTGATGCTGGAGTTCATGCGTTCATCCTTGGCTGGTCGACACGGACAAACGCATCTCCCCCGGCATCGTTCCGATCGAACGGACCGCCCGGCCGCCGACGCAGCCGCCTACTCGAACGTCCGCTCCTTCCAGAACGGGTACCAGTCGGGCATCTCGCTGCTCGGCTTCATCGCGAACTTCGCCGGGCGCTTCTCCAGGAAGGACTCGATGCCTTCGCGGGCGTCGGCGTTGGCGCCCATGTAGCGGATGCCGCGGCTGTCGATCTTGTGCGCCTCCATCGGGTGGTCGGCGCCGGCCATCTTCCAGAGCATCTGCCGGCAGAGCGCCACCGAGACCCCGGACGTGTTGTCGGCGATCTCGCGCGCCAGCGCCCGGGCCGCCGGAAGCAGGTCGTCCGGCTCGTGGATCGAGCGGACGAGGCCGCCCGCCTTCGCCTCCTCGGCGTCAAAGATGCGGCCCGTGAGCACCCACTCCTGAGCCTGGCCCATGCCGACGAGGCGCGTCAGGAACCAGCTCGAGCAGGCCTCCATGACCAGGCCGCGGCGGCTGAAGACGAAGCCGAAGCGCGCCTTGGTCGAGGCGAGGCGGATATCCATGGCCAGCTGCATGGTGACGCCGATGCCGACCGCCGGGCCGTTGATGGCGCCGATGATCGGCTTCTTCATGTCGTACATGCGCAGCGTCATGCGCCCGCCGCCGTCGCGCAGCCGGTCCTCGCCGTCGACGAAGTCCTTCTTCGCCGCGTCGAACGTCTCGCCGCCGGCCGACAGGTCGGCACCGGCGCAGAAGGCGCGGCCGGCGCCGGTGACGACGATGGCCCGCACCGCGTCGTCCCTGTCCGCCCGGTCGAGTGCCGCGATCGACTCCTCGCGCATCGTGGCGTTGTAGGCGTTCAGCTTGTCCGGCCGGTTCATCGTGAGGGTGAGGATGCCGTCCTCCACCTCGTACAACAGCGTCTCGTAGCTCATGGTCGCGCTCCGTTCAGGGATCGCAGCGAGTAGTGCCGCAGGCCGAAGCGGCGTGCAATGCGGGTGCGTGACGGCGTATAATTCACGCCGGAGGTGACGCGATGCCGACCGAACGCCTGAGTGTCGATCTGCCCCCCGATCTGGCGACGCTGGTCGATGACCTCGTCAAAGCCGGCACGTACGGCTCGGGCAGCGAAGTCGTCGAGGCTGCGTTACGCCTGCTCCGTGATCGCAGCCGCGAACGAGCGACACGGCTGGACGAGATCCGCAGGGAACTCGACGAGGCTGCAGCCGACCCGGTCGTGTTTACGGATGACGAGGTGCGCCGCCACTTCGAACGGCGCACCGCCGATCTGCTGGGCAAGCGCCGCGCTTGAGGCTGCCGGTTCTATTCGCCCGCGCGGCGCTTCATGATCTCGACCGCATCTTCGACTTCATCGCCGAGGACAACCCGCGACGCGCCCGGAGCTATGTCGCCGACATTCGCGCCGCTTGCCAGCGCCTCGGCACGACACCCTTCATGGGCGTCGATCGCGCCGACATCCGCACCGACCTGCGTGTCATGCCGCTTTGGCGCCGCCTCGTCGTCGCCTACCAAGTCGAGCCGGACCGTGTGAGGATCCTCCGCGTGTTCGCCGCTGGCCAGGACTACGAGGCCATCATGCGGGACGGCTAACCCCGCCCCTCACGCCTCCCACTTCCGCGCCCGTTCCGTCAGCAGCTTGCGGTCGATCTTGTTGGTGCTGGCGAGCGGCAGTTCGTCCATGAACTCGACGTGGCGGGGGTGCTGGTAGGGCGGGGCGTTGGCGAGGGCGTAGTCCTTCACTTCGCGCTCCGTGATCTCCGCACCCTTGGCGGGCACGATGAAGGCGGCGGGCTTCTGGCCGCGGATCTCGTCGGCGACGGGCACGACGCAGGCCTGCTCGATCGCCGGGTGGCGCTCCAGCATCTTCTCCACCTCGCCCGGATAGATGTTCTCGCCGCCGCAGACGAACATGTCGTCCGCCCGCCCGACGAAATAGTAGAAGCCGTGCTCGTCGCGCCGGAACACGTCGCCGGTGATGTAGTAGCCGTCGGGCGTGATCGCCTCGGCGGTCTTCTCGGGCATATTGTGGTAGCCCGGCATGCGCGCCGGGTTGTCCTGGTGCAGCACGCCCTGGTCGGCGTCGTAGTTATCGCCGTCGACGAGGCGGACGCGCACCTCCGGGTCGGCGAGCGGATATCCCACGCACAGGTCCGGCGTCGGGATGCCGTCCGGGTGCGGGCCGAAGCTGGTCGGCCCCGCCTCGGTCGTGCCGTAGCCGTAGGCGATGCGGCTGCCGGCGAAGGTCGCCCGGACGCTGTCGATCAGCGCCTGGGTCGCCGGCGCCGAGCCCATCGCCACCACCTTCACCGAGGAGAGGTCGAGGGTCGCCAGCAGCTCCTTCTCCTGGAGGATCAGCGCCAGCATGGTCGGCACCGAGGTCAGCCACGTCGCCTGGTGGTCGGCGATGGCGCGCAGATAGGCGGGCGCCTTGAACTGCGGCATCAGCACGATGGTCGAGTGCGACCACAGGGCGTACTTGCTGATCGCCAGCGCGTTCATGTGATAGAGCGGCGCCGCCACCAGGAAGCGGTGGGCGCTGGCGTCGGCGCCGCGGCCGCGGGTGCGGATCACCCAGAGATGGCCGAAGTGGGTGAGGGGCACGCCCTTGGGCCGGCCGGTCGAGCCCGAGGTGTAGAGGAACATCGCCACCTCGTCGTCCGCCGGCCGCACCGTCTCGAACGGGCCGGGGTCGAGGAAGGCGCGGTAGCCGGCGGGACCCTCGTCGTCGAACGAGACCGTGGTCAGGTGCGTCGGCACCATCGGCGCCCGCTCGGCGTCGGCGAACACCAGCTTCGCGTCGCAGTCGGCCAGGATGAAGCCGATCGTCTCGCGCGGGAACTTGTGGTTCACCGGCACGGCGACCATGCCGGCGCGCATGATACCGAGATACGTCGCCAGGAATTCGGTGCGGTTGGTCGCCAGGATCCCGACCCGCTCGCCGCGCCGGATGCCGCGCCCCACGAGCCCCCGCGCCACGGCGTCCGCCTCGGCGTCGAGCTCGCGATAGGTGAGGCGCCGCGGCCGCGCCTCGTCGAGCAGATCGATCAGCGCCAGCTTGTCGAGGTCCCTGCTGCGGTCGATCAGGTCGCCGAGATTGCCGGTGTGCGCCATGCGCCAGTCCTGTGTGCGGTCGGAGGGAAACGGACGCGCATCAGAATGCAGGACCCGCGCCATGCGCAAGAGGCTGGATGCCGGACCGGGCACGAACGGCGCGCGCCCCGCTCGCCGCGGCGGGGGCCGGTCGGGGCGAAGCCGGGGCCAGGCGAGGGCCAATTGGAGCCAATTCGAGCCAAGTGGCGCTTGTTCCGGCCCGTGGAGGCCGATCCCGCGCGTGACGAGAATCGGTCAGTATTTTGATTTTATTGGGAAATCGCGGATGCGGCGGTCGCGGTGCGCGATTTTCTGCTCGATGCGTCAGGCGGAACGGGTGCGAGCGGTGACCCTTCCGTTCCGGCAGGGCCGTGTGCCGACCCCTGTTCCCTTTCATTCCCTTTCCTTCCTTTTCGTGGGGCGAGCGCGGGCCCGGCGGATGCAAGGCGACCGCCTGTCGGCGGGGGAGCCCTCCCGATGTCTTCACGGCGTGCAACAGCGATCCCCGCCCAGACGGGGTTATCCATGTAAGGAGTAATTTCCTGCGGACAATGCGGGCTGGAAGCGTCCGCCGGCCGGGACTGTCGGATTGCGGCCAGCCATCCACACCGAGCGAAAGGGATTGCCTATCCTATCCCCCCGGGTAGGATGCCTTATGAAACACACGTCGCACCCGGACATCGTCAAACGGCTGAAGCGCGCCACCGGACACCTGACCTCGGTCATCGCGATGATCGAGAACGAGCGCCCCTGCCTCGATCTGGCGCAGCAGCTTCATGCCGTCGAGCACGCCATCGGCAATGCGAAGCGCGAGTTGATCCACGACCATATTGACCACTGCCTGGTCGATGCGACGGAGGGTACGGGACGAGCGGCCCGAGAGGCGCTGTCCGAGTTCAAGGCCCTCACGAAGTATCTCTAGGAGGCCGGGTGGCTTCGTTCACCGATCTTCTGCAGCAGGGCGCCGGGCACGCGTGGCTCTTCATTCCGGGCGCCATCCTGCTCGGCGTGCTGCATGGTCTGGAGCCGGGGCACTCCAAGACGATGATGGCGGCCTTCATCGTCGCGATCCGCGGGACCGTGGCGCAGGCGGTCATGCTGGGTCTGGCGGCGACAGTGTCGCACACCCTGGTCGTCTGGGCCGTGGCCATGGGCGGCCTCTATCTGGGACGGCAGTTCGACGCGGAAACGACGGAGCCGTATTTCCAGATCGCTTCCGCCGTCGTCATCATCGCCGTCGCGGCCTGGATGATCTGGCGAGCCCGGCCGCGCGAGCGCAGCCTGCATCCCCACGCCCATTCCGGTCATCACCACGGTCACGGCCATCGTCACCATGACGATCATCATCACGAAGACCATCATCGTCACGAAGACGAGCACGCACGTGCGCATGCGCAGGAGATCCAGCGCCACTTCGCCGACGGCAGGGTGACGAACTGGCAGATCCTGGTGTTCGGCCTGACGGGCGGCCTGATACCGTGCCCAGCGGCGATCACCGTCCTGCTGCTCTGCCTGCAACTGAAAGAACTCGCCCTCGGCGCGACCATGGTGATGGCGTTCTCGGTCGACTGGCCATTACCCTGGTCGCGGTGGGAAGCATGACCGCCCTGAGCGTGCGTCACGCAACGCGCCGCTGGACGTGGCTCGCCACCGCCGCACGGCGTGCGCCCTACGCCTCCGGAGCCCTCATCATCCTCGTCGGCGTCTATGTCGGCGTGCAGGGCTGGCTGCACTTGTCCGCCGCCCCTTTTTCCTGAGCCGCGGCTCGGTACCGCTCGAACGGAGTAACCAATGGTTCCGCATGGCCCGCGATGGTCCCTTCTCCTCGGTCTGCTCGCCGCGCTGTGGGTGCTCCCGACGGCCGTGGCGGCGCATGCCGTCGCCGAAGGCGACAAGGGCTACATCCAGGAAATAACCGGCGTCCACCTGATGCCCTTCGTGTATCTGGGCGCAAAGCACATGGTCACCGGCTACGACCACATCCTCTTCCTGCTGGGCGTCATCTTCTTCCTCTACCGGATGAAGCATATCGCGGTCTATGTGAGCCTGTTCGCGATCGGGCACTCGACCACGATGCTGCTCGGCGTCTATTTCGACATCGGGATCAACAGCTACCTCATCGACGCCATCATCGGCCTGTCCGTCGTCTACAAGGCGCTCGACAATATCGGCGCATTCCAGCGCTGGTTCGGTTTTCAACCGGACACGAAGGCCGCGACGCTGATCTTCGGCCTGTTTCACGGCTTCGGCCTCGCCAGCAAGATCATCGACTACGACATCGCCAGCGACGGGCTGGTCCCGAACCTCCTCGCCTTCAATGTCGGCGTCGAGATCGGCCAGCTTCTGGCCCTGGGCGCGATCCTGATCGCGATGGGCTTCTGGCGGCGGCACCCCAGCTTCTGGCGCCACGCCTATACCGCAAACGTCGCGATGATGGCGGCCGGCTTCATGCTGATCGGCTATCAGCTCACCGGCTATGCCGTCTCCTGAACGATCGAGAGGAACCCTCATGTACAACACCGATATGCCCACCCGCGCCGAACTGCCCACGTCCCGGCAGCTCCTGCGATCGACCGGCATCGCGATCGTGACCGCGGCGGTGCTGCTCGTCACTGTCGTGCTGCCGTCCGAGTACGGCATCGATCCCACCGGCGTCGGGGGGGCGCTCGGCCTGACGGAAATGGGCGAGATCAAGTCGCAGCTCGCCGACGAGGCCGAAGCCGACCGCCTGCGCGACCTGCAGAACGCTCCCGCGACAGCCCCGAACCCGGATCGGCGCTCCGGTACCATCGGTAGTGTCTTCGCCTCACTGCTGATCCGTCCGGCGGCGGCGCATGGCCCCGGCGCGATGCACGGCCACGATGCGAGCACCGTCCAGAATGCCTCGGCGGCCCGGTCCGACGAGATGTCGGTCACCCTGAAACCCGGTGAGGGCACCGAGGTGAAGCTCGAGATGACGAAGGGCAGCGAGGCGACCTATTCGTGGCGGGCCTCCCGCGGTATCGTGAATTTCGACCTGCACGGCGACGGCCCGGGGAACGCCGTCAGCTATGAGAAAGGGCGGGGCGTCAAGGGCGACGAAGGTGTCCTGAAGGCGGCCTTCGACGGCAATCACGGCTGGTTCTGGCGCAACCGCACCAAGGCCGACGTCACCGTCACGCTGCAGGTGCAGGGGGAGTATTCCAGCCTCAAGCGCATGGATTGAGAACGCGGGCCGGCGGTGAAGCCCCGGCCGACGTTCAAATGCCAAGGGCGAACCGCACTACCAGCCCCAGCGCCGCCGTGATGCCCAGCGTGCGCAACACCCCGAGCCTGAAGGCGAACAGGCAGGCGGCGGCGGCGATCGTCAGCGCGAGCGCCGCGGCATCGAGGGTCGCCACGATTGGCAGATCGAAAGCCAGCGGCCCTGCCTCTACCCGGTGTTGTTCGCGAAACAGCACGCGCAGGCCGAACCAAACGGCAAGATTGGCGACGACGCCGACAACGGCGGCCGTGATCGCCGCCAGTGCGCCGGCGAGGGCCTGGTTTGCCTGCAAGCGTTCGATCAGTGGCGCGCCTAGAAAGACGAACACGAAACAGGGCGCGAAGGTCACCCACACCGTGAGGATCGAGCCGACGATGCCGCCCGGCACGCCGCTCAAGGCTTCCGGGGCACGGTAGCCCGCCAGGAAGCCGACGAACTGCAGGACGAGGATGAGCGGCCCGGGGGTCGTTTCGGCGAGGCCGAGCCCTGCCAGCATCTCCGGCGCGGTCAGCCATCCATAGGCCTGCACCGCGTCCTGCGCGACATAAGCGAGCACCGCGTAGGCGCCGCCAACGGTCACCACGGCCATCTTGGAGAAGAACCAGGCGATGTCGGCATAGGTACCGCCGACCACCAGCATGAGCAGCGCGACCGGCACCAGCCATAGCACCAATCCGATCCAGCCGGCCCGGCGGGCGCGGGAGGCCTGCCGGTCCAACCGACCTGGATCGGTGGCGAGCACCGCGTCGATTAGCGCCGGGGCATCATCCTTCGCGTCGCCATGGCCGCCGGCCGTGAACGCCTCGGGCCGGAGATAGCCGACGACGCCGGCCCCCAACACCACCAGCGGAAACGGCAGACCGAGAAAGAACAGGGCGATGAAGGCGGCCCCAGCCAGTGCCCAGCCTGCCGTGCCTCTGAGGGCGCGGCGGGCGATCCGCAGCAGCGCCTCGACCACGATCACCAGCACGGCGCATTTGAGGCCGAAGAACAGGGCGTCGACCACCGGCACATCGCCGAGGGTAGCGTAGATCAGGGACAAGGCGAGCATGACGAGCGCGCCGGGAATGACGAACAGCAAACCAGCGACGAGGCCGCCGCGCACGCCATGCATGGTCCAGCCCAGATAGGTCGCCAGTTGCTGCGCCTCGGGTCCAGGCAAGAGGGTGCAGAAGTTCAAGGCATGCAGGAAACGGCGCTCGCCGATCCATCGGCGTTCGCTCACCACCTCTCGGTGCATCAGGGCGATCTGTCCCGCCGGGCCGCCGAAGGAGAGCAGTCCGATTTTAAGCCAGACATGGAAGGCTTCGCCGAAGCTCGGCAAACGTGCTTCCGCCGCGACATGCGCCGGTATCGAGGCCACGCCGCCAGTCGCTTCCAGGGCGCCGTCGCTCATGTGCCTGCCCCTGCGGCCGGGCGTATCGGCGGCGACGGCCAGTTGTGGGTTTCCGCTGTCGCATCGCGCGCCCAACGGTAGAAGGCATCATAGACGATCATTGCCGCATCGAGCTGGGCGAGGTCGTCGCGATAGAGGCGTGACAAGCCCAGAGACACGGCCAACAGCCCAGCAGCCTGGGGAGCGAGATCAAGCCGGTCCGTATCGGCGCCGCGCACGATCAGCGCGAGGCGGTCCAACGCCTTCGAGCGCAGCCCGAAGCTGTCGACCATCACGTCAAAGGTGCATTGCTCACCGCGATGGCTCCAGAACACCCCCTCGATATCGAAGGGTGTAGCGCCGAAACGCTCCGCCACTGCCTGCACCTCGGGCGCGGCAACGAACAGGAACATGGCGGAGGGGTCGATGAACCGGCGGATCAGCCAAGGGCAGGCGATACGGTCGATCTTGGGTCGCGCACGCGTCACCCACAGAGTGGACCCCTCGGCATCGCGCGACGGCAGATGCTCGGGCCGGACGAGAAGGCTGCCGGTGGCGGCCCACGCCTCGAACCCGCCTTCCAGCGTTTCCGCCTGGGCGCCGCTCTGGCGCAGCCACGCGGCCACCCCTTGGCTCAGCTTCTGTCCCCGCTGGCAGACGACGACGGCGGATTTGCCGGCATAGGCGGACGCCCATGCCGCAACGGCGCGATAGTCACGGCGGATGGCGCCGGGAAGTTCGCGGGGATCGGCCGCATGGTCTTCCTTGGTGCGCACGTCGATGATGACCGGCGCTTCGGGCGTACCGACCAGCCGAGATAATTGTGCAGGGGTAATGACATCCGGGGCGGCCATAAGCGTCCACTCCTGAAGCTGGAGATTGGACGCGATGCTTCGGCCGAAGCCTCACGGGGTGATCGCGGACGCCCCCTTAGAGAAGAGGATCGCACGGTTCTGACGGGCGTCAAGATGCAATCTTGCGGACCGTCCGGCAGCGGCACTGCTGCGTCCAGCACCACGCTGAACCTTTCGCGAATCAGGCGGGGATTGGCCCGCTTCACGTTGACCGACAAGCGCCGGTGCGGTCGCGGCGTCAGCGGCCGGAGATGTCCTGCTCCATCAGCCTGCGGATATAGCGGGTGTAGGGTATGCCGCTCTCGCGGGCGCCTCCGAGCCGTTGGCCCGGAACGCCTCGTCCTTCGAGACGCGGCCTTGGGGCCGCTCCTCAGGATGAGGCGTTCCTGGTGGGGCGGTTGTTCCGGGTGTGACGGTGCGGTAGGCCCTCGTGCTGAGGAGGGCAGGCCGGAGGCCCGTCCTTCGACGGGCTCAGGACAGGTTCTGGAAGCGGGGTGGGCACGATCCCATCGATGCCTCCGTGCCGACGTCTTTGCCCCTGGACCCGCGGGTCAAGCCCGCGGGCGACAATGGAGAGAGGGGCGACAATGGAGAGAGGGGCGACGGTGGAGAGGGGGCGGCGGTGCGAAACGACTGCGCGCCGCGGCGCGCGGTGCGCGGTGCTCCGCCCCCTGCGGCTTGCCGCTTGCATCGCTTGCTGCTACCCAAGCCCCATCCTCTCGTCTGACATTTCTGCGCGCCAAGGAGATCAGGTATGAAGGCCGTCGTCCTCCACCAGCACGGCTCGGTGGATAATCTCACATTCGAGCCGTCCTACCGCGACCCGCAGGTCACCGAGGGCCATGTCGTCCTCAAGGTCGGGGCGACCTCGATCAATTATCACGACGTGTTCACCTGCCGCGGCATGCCGGGCATCAAGGTGCCGCTGCCGATCATTCCGGGGCTGGACGTCGCGGGCGAGGTGGTCGAGGTCGGGCCGGGGGTCGAGGGCTGGAAGGCCGGCGACCGGGTGCTGGTCAACCCGATCCATCCGCAGAAGGGCCTGATGGGCGAGATGCTGGACGGCGGCATGGCGGAATACTGCCTGGCCTCGGCCAAGCAGCTGATCCGCATCCCCGAGGGCGTCACCTTCGAGCAGGCGGCGTCGCTGCCGGTCGCCTACGGCACGGCGCACCGGATGATGTTCACCAACGGCCACATCAAGGCCGGCGAGAAGGTGCTGATCCTGGGCGCCAGCGGCGGCGTCGGCACCTGCTGCCTGTTCCTGGCCAAGATGGCGGGCTGCGAGGTCATCGTCGCGTCGCAGGCGCAGGACAAGCTCGACAAGCTGAAGGAGCTGGGTGCCGACCACGGCATCTTCTACGACGGCTTCGAGAAGAAGATCTGGGAGATGTACGGCAAGCCGCACCGCCGCACCTTCGACGGCGGCGTCGACGTGGTCGTCAACTTCACCGGCGGCGACAGCTGGGTGCCCTCGATGCGCGCGCTGAAGCGCGGCGGCCGGATGCTGACCTGCGGTGCGACCGCCGGCTACGACCCGAAGACCGACATCCGCTTCATCTGGACGTTCGAGCTGAAGATCCTGGGATCCAACAGCTGGACCGTGCAGGACCTGGAGACGCTGATGGAGATGATCGCCGACGGGCGGCTGACGCCGGCCATCGACCGGGTGCTGCCGCTGGAGCAGGGCCGCGAGGCGGTGAAGATCCTCGAGGACCGCGCCGTCCTGGGCAAGGTGATCGTGCGGCCGTAAGGCTGACCGTAAGGATCGGGGCCGGCAACCCGTCGCGCCGAGGCATGACCATGGTCGTCCGATGAAGCTGAGCGTCCTGGACCAGTCGCCGATCCGGGTCGGTGCCACCGCCGCCGATGCGCTGCGCGAGAGCGTGGCGCTGGCGGTGGCGGCGGACGGGCTGGGCTATCACCGCTACTGGGTGGCCGAGCATCACGGCAGCGGCGGCTTGGCGGGCTCCGCCCCGGAGATCCTGATCGGGCAGATCGCCTCGGCGACGACGCGGCTGCGCGTCGGCTCCGGCGGCGTGATGATGAACCATTACAGCGCGCTGAAGGTGGCCGAGACGTTCCGCGTGCTCGACGCCTTCCATCCCGGCCGCATCGACCTGGGCCTGGGACGGGCGCCGGGCAGCGACCAGATCACGGCGGTGGCCCTGTCGCCTGCCTACCAGCCGATTTCGATCGAGCATTATCCGCGGCAGATCCGCGACCTGCTCGACTTCCTGCACGGCAGCGTGCCGGGCGACCATCCCTTCGCGCGGATCAAGGTCATTCCGGACGGCGCCACGGTGCCCGAGGTCTGGCTGCTGGGCTCCAGCGACCAGAGCGGCATCCTGGCGGGCTTCCTGGGGCAGCCCTTCTCCTTCGCCCACTTCATCAACGGCGAAGGCGGCAGCGAGGTGATGGAGGCCTATCGCCGCAACTTCCGCCCGTCGCCGCAGCTGGCGGCACCGAAGGGCAGCATCGGCGTGCACGTCGTCTGCGCCGAGACGATGGAGGAGGCGGACCGCCAGGCGAAGCCGCGCGACCTGTGGCGGGTGCGTGCCGACTACGGCAACCGCGGCTCGATCCCGACGCTGGAGGAGGCGCTGGCGCACGACTATGCGCCGCACGAGATCGAGCGCATCGCCTTCAACCGGAAGCGGCAGGTGATCGGCGATCCGGCCTTCGTGCGCGCCCGGCTGGAGGCGATGGCGGCGGAATACGGCGTCGACGAGGTGGTGGTCGTGACGATCACCGGCAGCTGGGAGGCGCGGTTGCGCTCCTACGAGCTGCTCGCCGCGGCGTTCGACCTGCCGGCGGCGGCGGCGCGCGGGGCGGCGTAGCAATTCCGTCGCGGAAGCGTAAAGTCTCCTGGGGGAATACAACCCGCCAAGGAGGGAGAGATGCTCGCCGGCTTGCAGGACTGCATCTCGCAATCGGAACTGACCGAGGAAGAAATCGAGGCGATCGCCGAGCACGAACACCTGCCGGAGATGGCCGCCCTCGAATACGGCAACTATCTGCTGCACCGGCCGGACGGTCCGCCGGCGATCAAGAAGATCATCTTCGAGGACATCGAGGCGGCGAAGCGGCGCGGCGACCGCGACCATGCCCTGGCGCTGAAGCTGGTGCTGCGGCGGTTCGTCCAGGAGCATCCGGACGCGCAGTAGCGGCAGCGCCCTTGGCCGCGGAAGGGTTCCGCTATTCCTTCTTCGCCGCCGGGTCGAGCAGGTCCTCGCTGTCCGTCTGCGACCGCTCGCGCGCGATCTCGGCGTCGAGATGGGTGTCGGGCGTCAGGTCGACCCCGGCCGCGGCGGCCGTGCCTGCAGGTTTCGGGGCGGGCTTTGGCGGGCGCGCGGGCGGCCGGGCCGCATCGCCTGCCGTCGCCAGCGCAGAGGTCAGGTTGACGCGGTAGATCGGCTCCGGCGTCTCGATGCCGGCGGCGCCGAAACGCGCCAGCACCTGGCGGATCGCCTCGCTGCGCACCTTGGGGAAGGCGTGCCGGCGCTGGTCGACCCAGGCGATGATGTAGAGGGAGAGGCTGGAATCGCCGACGGCGGAGATCCAGGCATCGGGCGCCGGATTCTGCAGGACGCCTTCGACCGCGCCGACGGTCTCGATCGCCAGCGCCTGCGCCGCGGCGAGGTCGGTGTCGGTGGCGAGGCCCAGGGTGAAGTCGAAGCGCCGCTCCGGATTGCGCGTGAAGTTCACGATCACGCCCTTGAAGACCAGGGCATTCGGCAGCCGCACATGGTTGCCCTCGGGCGTCAGCAGGATGGTGGCGCGCGAGGTCAGGCGGACCACATGCCCCTCGCGTCCGTCGATCTGCACCAGGTCGTGCGGGCTGAACGGCTGGCGCAGGCTGAGCAGGACGCCGGCGACGTAGTTCTCGACCATCTCCTTCAGCGCGAAGCCGACGACGAGGCCGGTGACGCCGGCCGCACCCATGACCGCGCCGATCAGCGCCGTCGCCTCCAGGATCTCCAGCGCGAAGACCAGGCCGACGATGACGACGACGGAGCGCACGACCTGGGCGACCAGCTGGCGCACGAAGCGGTTCGGGCTGACCCGCCGGTAGAGCGCCTCGCGCGCCGAGAGCCAGCGCGCGACGAACCAGAACAGGACGAAGACGGCCAGCGCCAGCGCCAGCACGGGCATGTAGACCAGATAGTCCTCGGAGCGCGCGGCGATGCGGTGCCAGGCGCGGCCGGCCTGGCGGGCGACATCCTCGCTGACGCGCAGGTCGTTGCGCACGTCGAGCACGCCGTCGATGCGGCCGGCGAGGGCGGCGGCGCGCTCGCGCTCGCCGGGCGACGGCACCTCGCCGCTCAGCCGTGCGACGCCGCCCTGCACCGACACCTGGACCTGCTCGAACGTGTCGTAGTTGCCGAGCGTCGCGCCGATGCGGCCGGCGATGGTCGCGTCGGTCGGCGGCGCCGCCGGTTCCGCGGGGGCCTCGGCCGCGGGCGGGGAGGGCGCCGGCGTCTGGGCATCCGCCGCCGTGCCGCCGACGGCCAGGAGGACGGCCAGCAGTGCCACGCGCAGCAGCCGGCCGGCCTCGTTCGTTCGCAGATGTCCCGAGATCACCCCGTCAGCCCCCGCATGCGCACCGCTTCGTCGTCGTCCATATAACCGCCGCGGCGCGAAAGGGCAGGGCGGGCCGCCTATCCCCGGCCGCCCGCCAGCTTCGCCGCGTCGGGGCTGCGCCGCAGCCGCCACATCGCGATGCAGCCGAGCAGCGGCCCGACGGCGAGCGGCGCGAAGGCCCAGCGCCAGCCGACGGCCTCGACCAGGCCCGGCATCATGTGGATCGTCGGCAGGGTCAGCAGGAAGCCCAGGCAGGTCTGCAGCGTCAGCATCGTGCCCACCCGCGCCGGGTCGGACAGTTCGGCGACGCTCGCCGAGAACTGCGCGGAATCGCCGACGATGGTCACACCCCAGACGAGGCAGAGCGCGGTCAGCAGCAGCGGATGCGCGCCGAACAGCAGCCCGGCGGCGATGCAGCAGGCGCCGCTGACCGCCATCGCGCCGATGGTGAGCGTCGTGCGCCCGATCCGGTCGGCGATCAGCCCGCCGCCGACGCCGCCGATGCTGCCGGCGCCGATCATGGCGAAGGTGGCGAGGCCGGCCCAGACGGCGGTGCCGGTCGTGGCGCCGCCGGCCGCCTCGGCGAAGCTGGCCGCCAGGAAGACGCCGATCCAGGCCCAGACGGCGTAGAGCTCCCACATGTGGCCGAGATAGCCCAGGGTCGCGAGGCGCGCGCCGCGGTTGCGCCAGATCTCCAGCACGGCCGCCGGGTCGAAGCGCGGCGCCGGCCGGTGGTTCGGGCCGAGGCGGAACAGGCGGATCAGCAGCGCCGCAGCACCGGCCGACAGGGACGCCGCACCGATCGTCAGGCGCCAGTCGACGCCGCCGAGCGCGTTGAACAGGTGCGGCACCGCCGACCCTACGGTCAGCGCACCGACGAGCAGCCCGACCATCAGGCCGAGGTCGCCCTTCGCCCATCCCGCCGCCAGCTTCATGCCGACGGGATAGACGCCGGCCATGGCGATGCCGGTGACGAAGCGCAGTGCGACGACCGACGCCCCGTCCGGCGGGACCACGAGGATCAGCGCGTTGGCGGCGGCGCCCACCAGGGCTGCCCACATGAACAGCGCGCGCGGGTCCCAGCGGTCGGGCAGGCCGAGCACCGCGCTGATCAGTGTGCCGGCGACGAAGCCCACCTGCACGGCGCTGGTGAACAGCGACTGGGCGAACGGACTCAGCGCCGCCTCGGCCTTCAGGGCGGGGACGATCGCGGTGCCGGAGAACCACAGCGCCAGGGCCAGCACCTGAACGGCGGCGAGAAGGGCGAGGTTCGGCCACTTGGCCGCCTCGTCCGGAGTGCCCGCCGGTTCCGCATCCCGAGACATCGTCGCTCCCCCGTCCGCCGGTGGTGGCGGCGGGCCAGTCTGCTGCGGGACGCGGCGCGCGTAAACGCGTCGGAACCGGTGCCGCCGCCGCGGGTTGGGCGTGCTGGACAGCCATACGGAGCCTCGACATGAAAGCCATCGCTCTGAACGCGACGCTGAAATCGTCGGACAAGCCGTCCTCGACCGAGCGGCTGCTCGGCGACGTGCTGGCCGAGATGCGCCATCTCGGCGTGACGGGGGAGATCGTCCGGCTGGCCGACCTGAACATCAAGCCGGGCGTCACCTCGGACGAAGGCGAAGGGGACGAATGGCCGGCGCTGCGCAGGCGGATCCTGGATGCCGACATCCTGGTGATGGGCACGCCGATCTGGCTCGGCCAGCCGTCGAGCGTCTGCAAGCGGGCGCTGGAGCGCATGGACGCCTTCCTGGGCGAGACCGACGACAGGGAGCGCATGCCGTCCTTCGGCCGCGTCGCGACCGTCGCCGTGGTCGGCAACGAGGACGGCGCGCACCATGTGACCGCGGAGCTCTACCAGGCTCTGTCCGACGTCGGCTTCACGATCCCCGCCAACGGCGTGACCTACTGGGTCGGCGAGGCGATGGGATCGGTCGACTACAAGGACCTCGACGCGCCGCCGGAGAGCGTCGCCGCGGCGACGAAGATGCTGGCGATCAACGCGGTGCACCTGGCGCGGCTGCTGAAGCAGACTCCGTACCCCGGGAAAGGCTGACCGCACGGCTGACTGGGCGGGCCGATACTCGACATGACCGTGCGCCGGGATACTGTCGTCTCTCGGCACATGCCGCCTGCCGGCGGGGCGGCGCCAGGATCTTCGGCCGGAGGACGCGCGGCATGAGCGAGTATCCACCCCTCAGCCTGAAGGTGCCGGAGCCGGAGGTGCGGCCGGGCGGCAAGCCCGACTTCAGCGGCGTCGCCATCCCGCGCGCCGGTTCGGTGCGGCGGCCGGCGGTCGACGTGGCGCCCAGGGACATCCGCGACCTGGGCTACACCATCATCCGCGTGCTCAACCGCGACGGCGAGGCGGTTGGGCCGTGGGCCGGCGGGCTCTCGGACGAGGCGGCGCTGCAGGGGCTGCGCGACATGATGAAGGTGCGCGCCTTCGACGCGCGCATGCTGATGGCGCAGCGCCAGGGCAAGACGTCCTTCTACATGCAGTGCCTGGGCGAGGAGGCCATCGCCTGCGCCTTCCAGCACGCGCTGTCGCCGGGCGACATGAACTTCCCGACCTATCGCCAGCAGGGGCTGCTGGTCGCCGGCGGCTACCCGCTGGTCGACATGATGTGCCAGATCTACTCGAACGAGCGCGACCCGCTGCACGGCCGGCAGCTGCCGGTCATGTACTCGTCGAAGGCGCACGGATTCTTCTCGATCTCCGGCAATCTCGGCACCCAGTACATCCAGGCTGTGGGCTGGGCGATGGCGTCGGCGATCAAGGGCGACACGCGCATCGCCGCCGGCTGGATCGGCGACGGCTCGACGGCGGAGTCCGACTTTCACGCCGCGCTGGTGTTCGCCTCGACCTACAAGGCGCCGGTGGTGCTCAACATCGTCAACAACCAGTGGGCGATCTCGACCTTTCAGGGCATCGCCAAGGGCGGCTCCGGCACCTTCGCCGCGCGCGGCCACGGCTTCGGCATCCCGTCGCTGCGGGTCGACGGCAACGACTATCTCGCCGTGCATGCCGTGGCGCAGTGGGCGATCGAGCGGGCGCGGCGCAACCTGGGGCCGACGCTGGTCGAGTACGTGACCTACCGCGCGGCGGCGCATTCGACCTCCGACGATCCCTCGGCCTACCGGCCGAAGGAGGAGTCCGACGCCTGGCCGCTGGGCGATCCGATCGAGCGGCTGAAGAACCACCTGGTCGCGCGCGGCGTCTGGTCCGAGGAGCGGCACGCCCAGTATGCCGCCGAGGTCGAGGCCGAGGTGATCGCCGCCCAGAAGGAGGCCGAACGCCACGGCACGCTCCACTCCGGCGGCAAGCCGTCGGCGCGCGACATGTTCGAGGGCGTCTACAAGGAGATGCCGCCGCACCTGCGGCGCCAGCGGCAGCAGGCCGGGGTCTGACATGCCGCGCATGACGATGATCGAGGCGATCCGCGATGCGATGCACGTGTCGATGGAGGCCGATCCGAACGTGGTCGTGTTCGGCGAGGATGTGGGCTATTTCGGCGGCGTCTTCCGCTGCACCCAGGGCCTGCAGCAGCGGTTCGGTGCCGCGCGCTGCTTCGACACGCCGATCAACGAGAGCGGCATCATCGGTGCCGCCATCGGCATGGCGGCATACGGCCTGCGGCCCTGCGTCGAGATCCAGTTCGCCGACTATGTCTATCCCGGCTACGACCAGATCGTCTCCGAGGCGGCGCGGCTGCGCTATCGCTCGAACGGCGACTTCACGGCGCCGCTGACCATCCGGATGCCGACCGGCGGCGGCATCTTCGGCGGCCAGACTCACAGCCAGAGCCCGGAGGCGCTGTTCACCCACGTCGCCGGCATCAAGACGGTCGTGCCGTCCAATCCCTACGACGCCAAGGGCCTGCTGATCGCCGCGATCGAGGACGACGATCCGGTGATCTTCCTGGAGCCGAAGCGCCTCTACAACGGGCCGTTCGACGGCCATCACGAACGGCCGGTGACGCCCTGGGCGAAGCATCCGCTGGGCGAGGTGCCGGAGGGCCGCTACACGGTGCCGCTCGGCAAGGCGGCGGTGCGCCGGCCGGGCGCCGCGGTGACGGTGCTGGCCTACGGCACCATGGTCTTCGTCGCCGAGGCGGTGGCCGAGACCGGCATCGACGCGGAGATCATCGACCTGCGCACCCTCGTGCCGCTCGACCTCGACACCATCGTCGCCTCGGTGAACAAGACCGGGCGCTGCGTCGTCGTGCACGAGGCGACGCTGACCTCCGGCTTCGGCGCCGAACTCTGCGCGCTGGTGCAGGAGCATTGCTTCTATGCGCTGGAGCGGCCGGTCGTCCGGGTGGCCGGCTGGGACACGCCCTATCCGCACGCCCAGGAGTGGGACTATTTCCCCGGTCCGAAGCGGGTGGCCGAGGGGCTGCGCCTGGCGCTGGAGGACTGAGATGGGCGAGCGCATCGTCAAGCTTCCGGACGTCGGCGAAGGCGTCGCCGAGGCGGAACTGGTGGAATGGGGCGTGGCCGTCGGTGACATGGTGCGCGAGGACGCCGTCCTCGCCAGCGTCATGACCGACAAGGCGACGGTCGAGATCCCGTCGCCGGCCGACGGCAAGGTGGTATGGCTGGGCGGCGAGATCGGCGAGAAGCTGGCGGTGGGATCGCCGCTGGTGCGGATCGAGGTGGCGGGAGAGGGTGACGCGCCTGAGGCCGAGGTCGAGGAAGGGGATTCGAAGACAGCCGCCGCCGAGCCCGGCGCGCCGGAAAAACCCGGCCCTTCGAGACGGCCCTCCGGGCCTCCTCAGGACGAGGTTTTTCCACTGAACCAACAGGATGGGCCTCGTGCCGAGGAGGCCGCGCCAGCGGCCGTCTCGAAGCGCGAGGCCGGCCCCGCACGCCGCACGGGCGGCCGGCCGCTGGCGTCGCCCGCGGTGCGCCAGCGGGCGCGCGACGCCGGCATCGACCTGCGCCAGGTCCAGGGCAGCGGCCCGGCCGGCCGGATCGGCCACGGCGACCTCGACGCCTTCCTGGAAGCCGGACCGGAGGCGGCCGTAGCGCCGGGCCTGCGACCGGACCATTCGGTGCGCGAGGTGAAGATCGTCGGGCTGCGCCGGCGCATCGCCGAACGCATGGCGCTGGCCAAGAGCCGCATCCCACACATCACCTATGTCGAGGAGGTCGACGTCACGGCGCTGGAGGAACTGCGCGACCGCCTCAACGCATCGCGCGGCGATCGCGGGCCGAAGCTGACCGTGCTGCCCTTCCTGATGCGCGCCATGGTCCGGGCGATCGGCGAGCAGCCGATGGTCAACGCGCATTTCGACGACGAGGCCGGCATCGTGCACCAGTATGGCGGCGTCCATGTCGGCGTCGCGACCCAGACGCCGCGCGGCCTCGTGGTGCCGGTGGTGCGCCATGCCGAGGCACGCGACCTGTGGGGCTGCGCCGCCGAGATCGCGCGCCTCGCCGAGGCGGCCCGCGCCGGGACGGCGTCGGGAGAGGAGCTGGCGGGCTCGACCATCACGATCACCTCGCTGGGGGCGCTCGGCGGGTTGGTGACGACCCCGATCATCAACCGTCCGGAGGTCGCCATCGTCGGCGTGAACAAGATCCAGGTGCGGCCGATGTGGGACGGGCATGCCTTCCAGCCGCGCAAGATGATGAACCTGTCCTCGGGCTTCGATCATCGCGTGGTCGACGGCTGGGACGCCGCGGTCTTCGTCCAGCGCGTGAAGGCGCTGCTCGAGACGCCGGCGATGATTTTCGTGTGAGGCGGCGATGAAGGACATCACCTGCACCGTCCTGGTGATCGGCGCCGGCCCTGGCGGCTATGTCGCCGCGATCCGCGCCGGCCAGCGCGGCCTCGACACCGTCCTGGTCGAAGCGGCGAAGCCCGGCGGGACCTGCCTCAACGTCGGCTGCATCCCGTCGAAGGCGCTGATCCACGCCGCCGACGAATTCCACCGCATCGGACAGATCGCCGCCGGCCGTCGTACGCCCGGCATCGGCGTGGCCGCGCCGACCTTCGACCTGGCGGCGCACCGCGACTGGCGCGGCGGCGTGGTGAACCGGCTGACCAACGGCGTCGCCGGCCTTTTGAAGCGGGCGGGGGTGAAGACCGTCGAGGGCCGGGCGCGCTTCCGCGACGGCAAGACGGTGGCGGTCGAGACCGGCCTGGGGACCCAGACCGTCCGGGCCGAGCACGTGATCATCGCGACCGGCTCCGAGCCGGTGGCGCTGCCGTCGCTGCCCTTCGGCGGCCGCGTCGTCTCGTCCACCGAGGCGCTCGCCCTCGACGACCTGCCGGGGCGGCTCGTCGTCGTCGGGGCCGGCTATATCGGCCTGGAGATCGGGACCGCCTACGCCAAGCTCGGTGCCGAGGTCACCGTCGTCGAGGCGGCGGATCGCATCCTGCCGGCCTACGACGCCGAGCTGACCGCCCCGGTCGCCGCGCGGCTGCGCGCACTGGGCGTCGCCGTCCATCTGGGCGCGAAGGCGCGCGGCATGGCGGGTGGGGAGGCGGGCGGAGAGGCGCTCCTGGTCGAGACGGCCGACGGCACGGAGCTGCGCCTGCCGGCCGACCGGGTGCTGGTTGCCGCCGGCCGCCGGCCGCGCACCGAAGGCTGGGGCCGCGAGGAACTGGTGCTCGACATGGACGGCCCGTTCGTCGCGATCGACGACCGCTGCCGCACCTCGATGTGCGGCGTCTACGCCGTCGGCGACGTGACCGGCGAGCCGATGCTGGCGCACCGGGCGATGGCGCAGGGCGAGATGGTGGCCGAACTCATCGCCGGCACGAAGCGCGCCTGGGACAAGGTCGCCGTCCCCGCCATCTGCTTCACCGACCCCGAGATCGTCACCGCCGGCCTGTCGCCCGATGCGGCGCGCGCCGCCGGCATCGAGATCCGCACCGGCCTCTTCCCGTTCCAGGCGAACGGGCGTGCCATGACGATGGAAGCGGAGGAAGGCTTCGTCCGCGTCGTCGCGCGCGCCGACGACCATGTCGTGCTCGGGATCTCGGCGGTGGGATCGGGCGTGTCGGAACTGTCGGCGTCCTTCGCGCTGGCGCTGGAGATGGGCTGCCGGCTGGAGGACGTGGCCGCGACGATCCATGCCCATCCGACCCTGGGTGAAGCGATCCCCGAAGCCGCCCTGAAGGCGCTCGGCCATCCGCTGCACGTCTGAGCCGGCGGGGCAGGGCGCGCACGCATGAAGATCGCCACCTTCAACATCAACAACGTCGTGCGCCGCCTGCCCAACCTGCTCGACTGGCTGGAGGAGGCGCGGCCGGATGCGGTCTGCCTGCAGGAACTGAAGGCGGAGGACGGGCGCTTTCCGGCGGCGGCGCTGGAGCGGGCCGGCTACGGCGCGGTGTGGTGCGGACAGCGGACCTGGAACGGCGTCGCGATCCTGGCGCGCGGTGCCGAGCCGGTGCCGACCCGGCACGACCTGCCGGGCGATCCCGCGGATGCCCAGGCGCGCTACATCGAGGCGGCGGTGAACGGCGTGCTGATCGCGTCGCTCTACCTGCCGAACGGCAACCCGCAGCCGGGCCCGAAGTTCGACTACAAGCTCGCCTGGTTCGAGCGGCTGATCGCCCATGCGGCGGAGCTGATCGCCGCCGACGTGCCGGCGGTGCTGGCCGGCGACTACAACGTCGTGCCGACCGACCGCGACATCTATCCGACGACATCCTGGGCCGACGACGCTCTGCTTCAGCCCGAACCCCGCGCCGCGTTCCGCCGGCTGCTCGACCAGGGCTGGACGGATGCGCTGCGCGCGCTGCACCCCGACGCGCCGCTCTACACCTTCTGGGACTATAAGCGGAACCGCTGGCCGCGCGACGCCGGGCTGCGCCTCGACCACCTGCTGCTGAGCCCGCTGCTGGCGCCGCGGCTTACGGCCGCCGGCGTCGACCGCCATGTCCGCGGGGCGGACGGCGCCAGCGATCATGCCCCGGCGTGGATTGTGATCGCCGATACCTGAACGCGGCTTTCCTGGATTCGCCCGAAGAGCCGACTGTATTTTCAAAAAATCGGGCCTACGGTGGTGCCGCGGCTTCAGTGGAGACCGATCATGACCAAGGATACGCAGCGCAGGGTGACGGCGGAGTTCATCGGGACGTTCTGGCTCACCTTCGGCGGATGCGGCGCCGCCGTGCTGGCCGCCGCCTTTCCGGACCTCGGCATCGGCTTCGTCGGCGTGTCGCTCGCCTTCGGGCTCACTGTCCTCACCATGGCCTATGCGGTCGGCCACATCTCCGGCGGCCACTTCAATCCCGCCGTTACGATCGGCCTGTGGTCGGCGGGGCGCTGCGCCAATCACCACGTCGGCCCGTACCTGGCGGCACAGGTGCTGGGTGCCGTCGTGGCGGCCGGGCTGCTGTACCTGATCGCGTCGGGACAGGCGGGATGGGTGCCGGGCGGCTTCGCGTCCAACGGCTATGGCGACCTCAGTCCCGGCAAGTACAGCCTCGCCGCCTGCTTCACGGCCGAGGTGGTGCTGACCTTCTTCTTCGTCTTCATCATCATCGGCACGACGTCGAAGGGTGCCGCCGTCGGCTTCGCCGGCATCCCGATCGGCTTCGCGCTGGTGCTGATCCACCTGATCTCGATTCCGATCACCAACACCTCGGTCAATCCGGCGCGCAGCACCGGACCGGCGCTGTTCGCCGGGGCGGAGTATGTCGGCCAGCTCTGGCTGTTCTGGGCGGCCCCGCTGCTCGGTGCGGCGATGGGCGGCATCCTCGGCCGCTGGATGTACGAACCGGCCGACGTGGTGGAGACGGAGGTCGTGGAGACACCCCAGGCGCCGCAGACCTGATCGGCGTCGCCCGCGACGTGCGCGGCGGCGTCAGCGCAGCAGCAGTTCGCCCTGCCAGACGCCGTCGCGGACCATGTCCGTGGCCTCGGCCTTGAGCGTGTCGGTGAAGCGGCGCACGGCGTTCGAGGCCGGCGTCACCAGCGAGCGCGCCAGCACCAGCCGGCGCGTCAGCGCGGGCCGGGCGATCGGCGCGGCGCAGAGCGATCCGGCCTGCAGTTCGGCGTGGATGACGGCGAAGGGCAGGACGGTGAAGCCCAGGCCGCGCAGCACCAGGTCCTTCAGCGTCTGCAGCGCGTCGGCCTCGACCGCGACGTGAAGTGCGATGCCCGCACGCCGCGCCTCGCCCTCGACCAGCCGCCGCAGGCCCTGGCGCGGCCCCGGCAGGATCATGGCGCGGTCGGCGAGGCCGGCGAACGGCACCGGCCGCTCCATCGCGAGGCCGGCGCAGCGCGCCCCCACCAGGAACAGCTCCTCGACGATCAGCGGCTCGACGCGGATCTGCGGCGTGACCGGCGTCTCGTACATCACGGCGAGGTCGACCTCGCCGCGCTGCAGCAGGTCGTGCAGGTAGCCGCTGAACGCCGGGACGATCCGCACGGTGACGGCCGGATGCTGCTTCACGAAGCGCTCGACGAGCCGCCCCGCCAGCACCTCGCCGACGGTGGGCGGGACGCCCAGGCTGACCGTGCCCTTCACCGCGTCGCGCTCGGCGATCAGTTCGGCGCGGGTGTCCGCCACCAGCCGCAGGATCGCCGATGCGCGGTCGGCCAGGATGCGGCCCGCCGCGGTTGGCGCCATGCCGCGCCCGTGCCGCGCGAACAGGGCGACACCCAGTTCCTCCTCCAGCAGCTTCATCTGCCGGCCGAGCGCCGGCTGGGCGACGCGCAGCCGCTCCGCCGCCTTGCTGAGGCTGCCGAGTTCGGCGACGTGCAGGAAGGTCCTGAGCTGGCGGAGGTCCATGAACCCATACAATCAGGGCATAGCTGAAAGAGAAACATGCTTTTCCGCGATGGCGGCACTTTCCGCTATCTCATGGCCAGCCGGCGGGCCATCGGTGCCCGCGGTAGCGACGAAGGCGAGGGGACGACCCGCATGACGGAGACCGAGGACACCATCCGGGACTGGCGGCACGAGGTGCTGCCGATCCTGAAGAGCTTCGACGTGAAGCACGTCGTCTACGTGCCCGACGCGGGCCATGCCGTCGCGATCCGCACGGCCGAGCAGGACAACGACCTGGTCACGCTGGCGCTGACCACCGAGGAGGAGGGCATCGGCTACCTCGCCGGCTGCTGGCTCGGCGGCGAGCGCGGCGCGCTGCTGATGCAGTCGAGCGGTGTCGGCAACTGCATCAACACGCTGGCGCTGCAGACGATGACGCGCTTCCCGCTGCTGATGCTGGTGACGATGCGCGGCGACTGGGCCGAGTTCAACCCGTGGCAGAACCCGATGGGCCAGGCGACCGAGGCGTCGCTGAAGCTGATGGGCGTGCGCACCTGGCGCGCCGACAGGGGCGAGGACGTCGGCCCGCTGCTGCGCGGCGCGGCCACCATGGCCTTCAACGGCGACGAGGCGTGCGCGCTGCTGCTCGGGCAGCGCCTGATCGGCGAAAAGAAGTGGGTGAAGTGATGAACCTGGGAACCCTCGACCGCCGCGCGGCCGTCGCGACCCTGCTCAAGGACCGCGGCGACCTTCTGGTGGTGACCGGCCTCGGCTCGCCGTCCTACGACTGCTTCGCCGCCGGCGACGATCCGCTGAACTACTATCTCTGGGCGGCGATGGGCAGCGCCTGCACCGTGGGCTTCGGCCTCGCCATGACGCAGCGGGAGCGGCCGGTGCTGGTGGTGACCGGCGACGGCGAGATGCTGATGGGCCTGGGCGCCATCGCCAGCATCGCGCAGAAGCGGCCGCCGAACCTGACCATCGCGGTCATCGACAACGGCCATTACGGCGAGACCGGCATGCAGCTCAGCCATTCCGGCCGCGGCATCGAGCTCAGCCGCATCGCCGGCGCCTGCGACTTCCCGTGGAGCGGGGCGATCACCGACATGGCCGGCGTCGAGGCCCTGCGCGGCCGCATCCACGCGAAGAGCGGGACGGCGTTCGCGACCATCAAGGTGGGATCGGACGAACTGCCGCGTGCCCTCCCGTCCCGCGACGGCGTCGCGATCAAGAACCGCTTCCGCGCCGCACTGGGTCTGCAGACGATCTGAGTCCGTAAGGGCGGGCTTCGGCCCGCCCTTACGCCTCGTCCGCGGCGCTGCTAGCTTCCTCTCCGGACCCAGCATCCGGAGGCTCCCGTGCCTATTCGCATCGTCGGCATGATCGGCGTCTCGCCGCCGCAGAGCGAGGCGACCCTCGTCATCATCGAGGGCGCCATATCGCCGCCCTTCATCGCCGATTTCGCGCGGGCGCACGAGGCGGCCGGCTACGACATGGCGCTGGTTGGATATTCCTCCTCCTCGGCCGAGGGTTTCCTGGTGGCGCTGCACGCCGCCCAGCGGACCGAGCGGCTGTCGTTCCTGATCGCGCACCGGCCGGGCTTCGTCTCGCCGACGCTGTTCGCGCGCAAGGTGGCGACCTTCGACCACCTGACCGGCGGGCGCGTGGCGCTGCATATCATCACCGGCAAGACCGACGCCGAGCAGGAGGGCGACGGCGACTTCACGCCGAAGGACGAGCGCTACCGCCGCGCCCGGGAGTATCTGCACCTGGTCAAGCGCACCTGGACGACGCAGGAGCCGTTCGATTTCGCGGGCGATTTCTACCGCGTGCGCGGCGCCAGTTCGGACGTGCATCCGCTCCAGCAGCCGCACCCGACCATCATGTTCGGCGGCGCCTCGGAGGGCGCACTGGAGATGGGGGCGGCGGAGTGCGACGTGTTCGCCATCTATGCCGAGCCGCGCGCCACCACGGCGGAGCGCATCGCGGCGTTCCGCGCCCGCGCCGCCGCCCACGGCCGCACCGTCGGATTCAACATGTCGGTCCGTCCGATCATCGCGCCCACCGAGGGCGAGGCCTGGGACAAGGCGCAACGGATCCTCGCCGGCATGGGCGGCAAGCTCGGCTGGGCACGGCAGGAGAGCACCGGCGTGCGCGCCCCCGTCGACAATGCCGGCCGCCGCCAGTTCGCCTTCGCCCAGGAGAAGGACATCCACGACGAGCGCCTGTGGATGGGCATCACCCGCGCCACCGGGGCGCTCGGCAACACCTCCTGCCTGGTGGGCACGCCGGAGCAGGTGGCGGACGCGATCCTCGCCTACTACCGCCTCGGCATCGGCTCCTTCCTGATGCGCGGCTTCGACCCCGTCGCCGACACCACCGAATTCGGCCGCGAACTGATCCCGCGCATCAAGGCGGGTGCGGCGGCGATCGACGCGGAGACGGCGTAGGGGCGGGCGCGCCCGCTCTCGCCGATGGTGCGCGCCGCGCCGGTCAGGCGGCCTCGGCGTCGGCGGGAACGACGAAGCGTGCGCCCAGCCTGATCGCCGCCGCCTTTTCCGAGACGGGGACATTGGTGGCGATGAGATGGGTCTGGGCCGCCCGCAGGGCCGTCAGGAACGTCTGCATCTGGTCCGGAACCTGGGCGGAGTAGGCGAGCAGCATGCCGTAGTCGACATCCACCATCGAGACGCCGCAGTCGCGCAGCGGCAGGCTGGCCTGCTGGATGCGGCGCAGTTCGAGGATCCGGACGCGCGACAGCGCCCGTAGCGGCGAGAGCAGTTCGGTCACCCGTGCCGGCAGGATGTCGGCCGGCAGGTTCACGATCCGCAAGATGAGTGCGCGGCGATAGGTCTCCGGCATCTGGCGGCAGACGCCGTACAGGCGGTCGCGCAGGTAGCGATACTGCAGGGTCGAGGCGTTCAGGGTCACGACGATCAGCATGTCCGGACGGCGCGCCAGGAGGTCGGGCATCGCGATCGCCACGCGGCCGAGCAGCGTCAGGTCGATCTCGGCGATCAGCCGCGGCTCGTTGCCGACCGCCAGCCGCAGGCGGTCCAGCGTCATCCGGCTCCCGTCGTCGAGGGTCGCGACCAGTACCGGCGAGCGGCCGGTTTCGGTCAGGATGGCGCGCATCTCCAACCGCGCCTGATGGAACGTCTCGGCGAGGATGCGCGTCTGCTCGAGCCGCAGGCGCGCGGCCTCGCGGGTCAGCTTCATGCTGATCAGGCCGGCGATGTCGTCGGTGGCGGCCTCCTCTGGGGAGATGTCGACCTCGTGGGTCTCCACGACGATCTCGCCCATGTCCTGGTCGCGGGCCTCGCCGAACAGCTGGCGGGCGATCTCCTGCTGCAGCGCCTTGGCCTTGAGCCAGGCGCTCTGCGCATCGAGATGCGCGAAGCAGACGATGAAGGCGCCGTCCTTGTCGCGCACGATCACGTCCTGCGGCGACAGCCGCTTGCGGATCGTCTGGTCGGCCAGGTCGTACACCCGCTCCGCCCACCGCTCCCATCGCTCGCCGAACGCCTCGCGGATCTCCGCCAGACAGACGATCTGGATCTTGCCGGCGTTCAGCCGCGTCGGATCCCCGCCGACGAGGTCGGCGAGGTTGGGGCCCGGCTCGGCGGCCTGCGCTGCGGGAGGGTTCTGCTCCGGGACGAAGGCCCAGACGACGACCGCTCTCTCCTCCATGGGGGGCGTGGTGCGGCGGATGGAGGCCACCACCTCGAATCCGCTGCGATGGCGCAGCGCGCAGGGCCCCACCGGCGGATCCTGCGGATCGCCGACGCCGTCCAGCAGATCCCGGCCCAGCACCCGTCCGGTCGCCTCGGCCGCCGTCCAGCCGAACAGCCTGGTGAAGGCGTGGTTGACGATGACGAGGCTGCCGTTCTCGTTCGACAGCGCCATCGGCGTCGCCGAGAGTTCGAACGCGGCGGAGAGCAGCACCTCGACGTCCCGGCGCTGGTCCGACAGGCGCCGCATCCGCGCCGTCATCGCCCGCCGTTCGACCGCATAGCTGAAGATGCGCGGCAGTGCGGCGACAGTGCCCGGCTGGTCGACCAGATAGTCCTCGGCACCCGCCCGGATGACGCTCAGGGCGGCGGCGGGGTCGCAGGGCGGCCCCATCACCAGGATCACCGCCGACGGCACGGCGGCGGCGTATCGCTGGACATCCTCGACGACTGCGGCCGGGTTCGCAGCATGGACGAGAATGGCCTGCGCCCCGGCATGGCGGCCGACGTCGTCGCCGCTCACGCGCGCCACCGTGAAGCGTGCGTGCTCCGTCCGCGCGAGCAGCCGGACGATCGCGTCGTACGTGCCCTGCGGCAGGCCGACGAGCAGAACGGATATCGCCGATATGGTGTCGCTTGGATGTGCGCGGGTGTTCACTGGGGCTCACGAAGGCGTGACGACTCGCCGAGGATCGATGGCCGCAGTAATCTAAAGATTAACAATTCAATTTGGCAAAATATGTTGCTATGCGGCTCGATGAACGCGCCCCGCTCGATCGCGTCGAGTCCGGCCCTGATCTGCGTGGGGAGCAGTTCGAGCTTCAGCTCGTCGTTCTCGAGCCGATGCTGCAGGCCGCGCGGTTGGTGAACGACCACGGAAGGGGAGGGACGGCGGCACCCACCGCCGCCGCCCCCCCCCCCCCCCCCCCCCCCCCC
>Ga0209643_1000459_pt1 | contig 74417 bp, 62 predicted proteins | sample AutmiccBRH37_all_FD_187383 | JGI IMG/M metagenome (GOLD analysis project Ga0209643, IMG submission 187383) | Deep subsurface microbial communities from Mt. Terri, Switzerland - Autotrophic microbial communities BRH/37_all (SPAdes) (version 2) | ecosystem: Environmental > Aquatic > Deep... | reverse complement strand
GGCGAGCCGATCTACGGCAAGCTCGACTCGGACCTCGCCGCGGCGCTGATGAGCATCAATGCCGTGAAGGGCGTCGAGATCGGCGACGGCTTCGCGGCGGCCGGCATGCGCGGCGAGGATGCGCACGACGAGATGCGGGCCGGCAACGCGGGCGCAGGCAATGGCGGGCAGGGGGTGCGCTTCCTGTCGAACCACGCCGGCGGCGTCCTGGGCGGCATCTCGACCGGGCAGGATCTCGTGGCGCGGTTTGCGGTGAAGCCGACGAGTTCGATCCTGGTGTCGCGGCGCAGCGTCAGTGCGACGGGCGAGGAGATCGACGTCGTGACGAAGGGCCGGCACGACCCCTGCGTCGGCATTCGCGCGGTGCCGGTGGGCGAGGCGATGATGGCCGTGGTCCTGGCCGATCACCTGCTGCGCCATCGCGCGCAGTGCGGGGGCTGACAGCCGCGGTCCGAAGATCGATGTCCGTCGGCGGGAGTGACGAACCGTGCCTCTGCCGCCATTGCGCGAGATCCCGCCGGAGATCGCCTGCCTCGACGACTATGCGGCGTTCGCGCGCGAGCGCATGGCGCCGCAGGCCTGGGCCTATCTGAACGGCGGCGCCGCGGACGAGATCACCGTCGCGGAGAACGTCGCGGCCTTCCGGCGCCTTCGGGTGCGGACGCGCGTCCTGGCCGATCTGAAGGGCGGTCATACGGCCGTCGACCTCTTCGGACAGCGGTTCGACTACCCGATCATGCTGGCACCGGTGGCCTTCCAGAGGCTCGCCCATCCCGACGGCGAACCGGCGACCGCGGTCGCGGCCGCCGCGATGCGGGCCTGCATGGTCGTCAGCACCCAGTCGAGCATGACGCTGGAGGAGATCGCCCGGGCGGGGCGGGGGCCGCTCTGGTTCCAGCTCTACATCCAGCCCGACCGGGCCTTTACCGAGGCATTGGTGCGGCGGGCGGAGGCGGCGGGCTACCGGGCGCTGGTCGTGACCATCGACGCGCCGGTGAACGGCGTGCGGAACGTCGAGCAACGCGCCGGCTTCGCCCTGCCGCCCGGCGTATCGGCCGTCAATCTGCAGGGGATGCGGGCTCCCGCGGGACATGCCGCCAGGGCGGGCGACAGCCCGTTCTTCGGCACGCCGCTCGCCGCGCTGGCGCCGACGTGGAAGGATCTGGAATGGCTGCGCGGCCTGACGCGGCTGCCGCTTCTGGCGAAGGGCGTGACGGCGCCGGAGGATGCGGTCCGGGCGATCGGCGTCGGGATCGACGGCATCGTCGTGTCCAACCATGGGGGCCGGACGCTGGACACGCTGCCCGCCACCATCGACCTGCTGCCGCCGATCGCCGAGGCCGTCGGCGGGCGTGTGCCGCTGCTGCTCGACGGCGGGGTGCGGCGGGGCACGGACGTGCTCAAGGCCCTGGCGCTCGGTGCCGCCGCGGTCCTGGTCGGCCGGCCCTACATCCACGGCCTGGCGGCCGCCGGGCCGGCCGGGGTCGCGCATGTGCTGCACATCCTGCGGACGGAACTGGAGGTGGCGATGGCCCTGACCGGATGCCGCACGCTGGCCGACGTGGACCGGTCGGTGCTGTGGCTTTCCGACTCCACCTCGGGTCCGTAGAGGGCATATAAGGAACATATCATGAACAGTTGAGCCGCCCATGCCTTCCGCCGCCTATGCCGAACTCCAGGTCACAAGCAATTTCAGCTTCCTGCGCGGGGCCTCGCACCCGGACGAGCTGATGGTCGCGGCGGGTGCCCTCGGCCTGGCGGCGGTGGCGGTGACCGATCGCAACTCCGTCGCCGGCATCGTGCGCGCCCATGTGGCGGCGAAGCGCGTCGGCGTGCGCCTCGTCGTCGGCTGCCGGCTCGACCTGACGGAGGGCGAGGAGCACAGCCTGCTCTGCTTCCCGGCCGATCGCGCCGCCTATGGGCGCATGACGCAGATGCTGACAGCGGGAAAGCGGCGGGCGAAGAAGGGGCAGTGCCACCTGGGCTGGCTCGATGTGGTCACTCACGGCGAAGGTCAGATCTTCGTCGCTCTGGCCCCCGACGACTGGCAGGCGGACGATGCGGCCCTGCCGGCCTTCCTGCGCCGGCTGGACGCAGCCTTTCCGGGACAGGCCTATCTGGCCGCGAGCTTCCGCTATGGCGGCGACGATCGGACCCGGATCGCCGAGCTGGCGGCCCTGGCGGAGGCCTGCGGCACGCCGCTGGTGGCGACCAACGACGTCCATTATCACGTGCCGGCACGCCGGCCGCTGCAGGATGTGCTGACCTGCATCCGCGAAGGCTGCACCGTCGACGAGGCCGGCTTCCGTCTCTCGGCCCATGCGGAACGGCACATGAAGCCGCCGGCCGAGATGGCCCGCCTGTTCGAAGGGCACGAGGAGGCCCTGGCACGCACGGTGGAGATCGCCGAGCGCTGCCGGTTCAGCCTCGACGAACTGCGCTACGAATATCCGGAGGAGACCTCCGGCGGCCGCGACCCGATGGTCGAACTGGAGGCGCAGGTCGCGGCCGGGGCGCACCGGCGCTATCCCGAGGGCGTGCCGGCCGAGGTCGCGAAGCAGATCCGGCACGAACTCGACCTGATCCGCCGCCTCGACTATCCGCGCTACTTCCTCACCGTCGCCGATATCGTGCGCTTCGCCCGCGGCGAGGGCATCCTCTGCCAAGGCAGGGGATCGGCGGCGAATTCGACCGTCTGCTACTGCCTGGACATCACGGCGATCGATCCGGTCCGCGCGGGCTTCCTGTTCGAGCGCTTCATCTCCGCGGCGCGCAACGAGCCGCCGGACATCGACGTCGACTTCGAGCACGAGCGGCGCGAGGAGGTGATCCAGTACATCTACGCCAAGTACGGCCGCGACCGGGCGGGGCTCGCCGCGACGGTCATCCACTACCGCTCGCGCGCCGCCATCCGCGACGTGGCGAAGGTTCTCGGCCTGTCGCCGGACGTGGCCGGCAGCATCGCCGCCACGGTCTGGGGCTGGAGCAGCGACGGCTATGACGAGGCCAAGGTGCGCGAGGCGGGGCTCGACCCGCTCGACCGGCGGATCCGCCTGGCGCTCGACCTGTCGCGGACGCTGATCGGCTTTCCCCGCCATCTGTCCCAGCATGTCGGCGGCTTCGTCATGACCCGCGGCCCCCTGTCGGAGCTGGTGCCGATCGAGAACGCGGCCATGGACGACCGCACCGTCATCGAGTGGGACAAGGACGACATCGACGCGCTCGGCATCCTGAAGGTCGACGTCCTGGCGCTCGGCATGCTGACCGCGGTGCGCCGGGCGCTCGACCTGATCGCGGCGCACGACGGCGGGCGCTGGGAACTCGCCACCATCCCGCCCGAGGACGCCGCCGTCTATGCGATGATCAGCCGCGCCGACACCGTCGGCGTCTTCCAGATCGAGAGCCGGGCGCAGATGACAATGCTGCCGCGGCTCCAGCCGAGATGCTTCTACGACCTCGTCATCGAGGTGGCGATCGTGCGCCCCGGCCCGATCCAGGGCGACATGGTCCACCCCTATCTGCGCCGCCGCCAGGGCAGGGAGGAGGTGACCTATCCGCCCAAGCTGCGCCCGGTCCTGGAGAAGACGCTGGGCGTGCCGCTCTTCCAGGAGCAGGCGATGAAGATCGCCATCGTCGCCGCCGGCTTCTCGCCGGACGATGCCGACCGGCTGCGCCGCTCGATGGCGACCTTCAAGCACGTCGGCACCATCCACCAGTTCCGCGAACGCTTCATCGGCGGGATGATCGGGAACGGCTACGACGCCGACTTCGCCGAGCGCTGCTTCAAGCAGATCGAAGGCTTCGGCACCTACGGCTTTCCCGAGAGCCATGCGGCCAGCTTCGCGATCCTGGTCTACGCCTCGGCCTGGATCAAACACCACCATCCCGCCGCCTTCGCCGCGGCGCTGCTCAACAGCCAGCCGATGGGCTTCTACGCGCCGGCGCAGCTGGTCCGCGACGCGGCCGAGCACGGGGTGGAGGTGCGGCCCGTCGACGTCAATTTCAGCGACTGGGACTGCACCCTGGAGCGGCGCGCCGACGGGGCCCTGGCGCTGCGGCTGGGCCTGCGGCAGGCGAAGGGCCTGTCGCAGAAGGACGGGGTGGCACTGGTGAAGCATCGTGGCGGGCGGCCCTATGCCGACCCGGCCGCCATCTGGCGCCGTGCCGGACTCAATCCCGGAGCGCTCGAATGCCTGGCCCGGGCCGACGCCTACGGTTCGATGGGGCTCGACCGGCGCGCCGCCCTTTGGGCCGTCCGGCAGCTGGGCGACGCGCCCCTGCCGCTCTTCGCCGCGGTGGACGGCGAGCGGGCACCCGTAGATCATCCTCGTCCTGAGGAGGCCCGAAGGGCCGTCTCGAAGGGCGGGGATGATCGGGCCACGGGCATCCGGCCGCCTTCGGACCGCCCCTCGTGCTTCGAGACGCCGTCTTCGACGGCTCCTCAGCATGAGGGGCTAGTGGAGCGCTCGGCAGAGGTCCCCGCCGAATTCGGGGCCGAGCCCGCCGTCGTCCTGCCCGAGATGTCGCTGCCCGAGGCGGTGATGCGGGACTATGCGGCGCTGCGCCTGTCGCTGAAGGAGCATCCGATGGCCTTCCTGCGGGCGCGGCTGGCGCGGGAGGGCAGGGTGCCGACGGCCGCGCTGAAGGATGCACGCGACGGGCGCCGCCTCGCGACCGCGGGGCTCGTCCTGGTGCGGCAGCGGCCGGGCACGGCCAGCGGCGTCATCTTCGTCACCCTGGAGGACGAGACGGGCATCGCCAACCTCGTCGTCTGGCCCGGCGTGTTCGAGCAGTTCCGCCGCACCGTGCTGACCGCCGGGGTGCTCTGCGCCGAAGGCCGGGTGCAGCGCGAGGGCGACGTCATCCACCTCGTCGTCGAGCGCCTGACCGACCTGTCGGACCGCCTGCGCGCCCTCTGGGACGGCGGCGTGCCGATCGAGCAGGCGCGCGCCGACGAAGCCAAGCCCGGCGGCCCCGGTCGCCGCAAGCCGCTGCCCGTGGAGTCGCGCGACTTCCGGTGAGGCATCGCGTCCGTCGCGTTCGATGGGTTTCCAGGGTGCTGGCCGCCGCGGTCCTGATGCAGGGCGGCGCGTTTCCCTGGTTCCTGCGGGGGCGCCCGCAGGACGCCCGCCGCTGCGCCGATCGCTGCGCCGGATGCCCTGATCCGCACCGAATGCGGCGAACGACGTTGATCCGGGGCAGAACCGCTTCGGCAGGGTCCGGGGGAGATGAACAGCTACGAAGACGCGCGCCGCGCGGGAGAGCGCCTTGTACGGCAGCATGCCAAGGGCGATCCCTTCGCCACGGCGATCATGAACACACGCATGCCGATGGTCATCACCGACCCGGCACAGCACGACAATCCGATCGTGTTCGCCAATCCGGCGTTCCTGGACCTGACCGGCTATACCGGCGAGGAGGTCATCGGCCGCAACTGCCGCTTCCTCCAGGGGCCGGATACCACGCCGGAGAGTGCCGCGGCGATCCGCCGCGCCATCGAGGCGCGTGCACCCACCTTCCGCGGCGAGATCCTCAACTATCGCAAGGACGGCACCAGCTTCTGGAACGCCCTGTTCATGAGCCCGGTGGTCGACGAAGCGGGCAACGTCCTCTACTTCTTCGCCTCGCAGCACGACGTCACCGAGCAGAAGGCGTGCGAGCGTTCCCTGCGCGAACGCCGGGACGAACTCGAACGCGAGGTCCGACGGCGAACGGCGGAACTGCAGCGGACGATCGACGAGCTGAAGGAGACGTCGCAGGCGAAGACACTGCTGCTCCACGAGGTCGATCACCGGGTGAAGAACAACCTTCAGACGATGGCCTCGCTGGTACGCCTGCAGGCGAAGCGCGCCGACAGCCCGCAGACCGCCGCCGCGCTCGGTGCCGTTCAGGCGCGGATCGAGGCCCTGTCGATGGTCCACCGGCGGCTCTTCCAGGGCGACGACGTAGGCACCTTCGACATCGCCGAGTTCGCCCGCGAACTGGCGACGGAGTTGGTGAACGCCTCCGGCCGCGCGGACATCGACGTCGCGTTCGATCTGGAGTCGGTGGCGATCCCCGCGGCGAAGGCGGCGCCGATCGCCCTGATGATCAACGAGCTGCTGACCAACGCCGTGCAGCACGCTTTCCGGGGGCGGGGCGGGCAGATCGCAGTCGGGGTGCGGCGGATCAACGGATGCTTCCGTATCCGCATCGAGGACGACGGGGTCGGCCTGCCGAGGGGGGATATCACCGGCCGCGGGACCCTCGGCCGCACGATCGTCCAGCTCCTGGCCGGCCAGCTCCAGACGGAGCCCGTCTGGTCCGACGCGGAACCCGGCACCCGGATCGAGCTTTCTCTGCCGATCCGGTTCGTCGAGAAGGAATGAGCGTGCCCAAGCCCCTGCGGATACTGATCGTCGAGGACGAGGCGCTGCTCGCCTTCCAGCTAGAGGATGATCTGATCGAGGCCGGGCACGACGTCGTCGGCTGCGCGGCATCGGCGCGCCACGCTCTGAGGCTCGCGGCGGAGACGGATCCGGATCTCGCCCTGGTCGACATCCACCTCGCGGACGGGCCTACGGGGGTCGACGTGGCGCAGACGCTCGCCGCCAAGCCCGACATCGCGGTGGTCTTCATGACGGCCAACGTGAAACGCATCCCCGACCATTTCGCCGGGGCGATGGGCGTGATCGGCAAGCCGCACACGGCCCATGGCCTGCGCAATGCGCTGACGTTCGTCGCACATGCGCTCGACGGCGGGGCGCCGCCACCGCCGCCCGCCGGCCTCGTCCTCGCACCGGACCTGCGGCCGGGCGAGGACGGCGCGTTCCGCTTTCGCCGGGCGGCGTCCGGCTAGAGCTTCGCCTTCAGCAGTTCGTTGACCAGCTTCGGGTTGGCCTTGCCGCCCGTCGCCTTCATCACCTGTCCGACGAAGAAGCCGAACAGCTTGTCCTTGCCGGACCGGTACTCGGCGAGCTTGCCCTGTTCGCGGGCGAGAACCTCGTCGATGGCGGTCTCGATGGCCCCGGTGTCCGAGATCTGGCGCAGGCCCTTTTCGTCGACGATCACGGCGGCCGGCTTGCCGGTCTCCCACATCGCCTCGAACACCTCCTTGGCGAGGCGGCCGGAGACGGTGCCGTCGGCGATGAGGTCGAGCAGGCCGCCGAGGCCGGCGGCGTCGACCGGGGCGGTCGCCAGCGTGGCGCCGGACTTGTTCAGCAGCGCGAAATAGTCGCCGATCACCCAGTTGGCGGCGAGCTTGCCGTCGCGGCCCTCGGCGACCGTCTCGTAGAAGGCGGCCGTGTCGCGGTCGGCGACCAGCACGCCGGCGTCGTAGACCGGCAGGCCGTATTCGGCGACGAAGCGCTTCTTCTTCTCGTCCGGCAGTTCCGGCATCGTCGCGCGGACATGCGCGACCCACGCCTCGTCCAGTTCGAGCGGCAGCAGGTCGGGGTCGGGGAAGTAGCGGTAGTCGTGCGCCTCCTCCTTCGACCGCATGGCGCGAGTCTCGCCGCGGCCGGGATCGAACAGGCGGGTCTCCTGGTCGATGCTGCCGCCGTCCTCGAGGATCTCGATCTGGCGGCGCGCCTCGTATTCGATCGCCTGACGGACATAACGGATCGAGTTGACGTTCTTGATCTCGCAGCGCGTGCCGAACGGGTCGCCGGGACGGCGCACGGAGACATTCGCGTCGCAGCGCAGCGAGCCCTGCTCCATGTTGCCGTCGCAGGTGCCGAGATAGCGCAGGATGGCCCGCAGCTTGGTGAGATACGCGGCGGCCTCCTCGGGCGAGCGCAGGTCGGGCTCCGAGACGATCTCCATCAGCGCAACCCCGGACCGGTTGAGGTCGACGAAGGTCATGCGCGGATGCTGGTCGTGCAGGCTCTTGCCGGCGTCCTGCTCCAGGTGCAGGCGCGTGACGCCGACGGTCTTCACCGTGCCGTCGGGCAGGTCAATCTCGACCGCGCCCTTGCCGATGATCGGCTGCGAGAACTGCGAGATCTGATAGCCCTGGGGCAGGTCGGGGTAGAAATAGTTCTTCCGGTCGAAGACCGAGTAGAGGTTCACCTGGGCGTTCAGGCCGATGCCGGTCTTGACCGCCTGTTCGACGCAGACGCGGTTGATCACCGGCAGCATGCCGGGCATCGCCGCGTCGACCAGGCTGACCTGCGTATTCGGCTCGGCGCCGAACTCGGTCGCGGCACCGGAGAAGAGCTTCGCGTTCGAGGTGACCTGGGCATGGACCTCGAGCCCGATGACGTATTCCCACTCGCCGGTGCGGCCCTGGATGGTGGCCATGCCTCAACTCCGCTGCGGCCGGATGTGGCCGTTCATTGGTCTCGTAATGCTACCTTCCCGGACAAGCCGCCGAAGGCGGCGCAGATCCGGGACCCAGAGCCGGCGCGCCGGCATCCTGGGACATCTCACGACCGGCACCCGGGTCGCCGCCTGTGCGCCGGCTCTGGGTCCCGGCTCGGCGCGCTACGCGCTTGGCCGGGAAGGTGATTGCGTCAGTCGGCTAACCTTGCCCTCCAACGAAGGCCGGCTGCGCCGTGAAGCGCGCCGCGTCTTCGATGACGCCGGCGGTGCGCAGGACCGTTTCCTCGTCGAAGGGCCGGCCGATGACCTGCAGGCCGAGCGGCAGTCCGTCGGTCGACAGGCCGGCCGGCACCGAGATGCCGGGCAGGCCGGCGAGGTTCACCGGCACGGTGAAGATGTCGTTCAGATACATGGCGATGGGATCGTCCATCCGCTCGCCGATCGGGAAGGCCGGGGTTGGCGCCGTGGGCGTCAGGATGGCGTCGACGTCGGCGAAGGCCTGCTCGAAGTCGCGGGCGATGAGTGCGCGCACCCGCTGCGCCTTCAGGTAGTAGGCGTCGTAATAGCCGGCGGAAAGCACGTAGGTGCCGATCAGGATGCGGCGCTGCACCTCGGCGCCGAAACCCTCGGCGCGGGTGTTCTCGTACATCTCCTGGATCGAGTTGCCGGGCACGCGGAGGCCGTAGCGCACGCCGTCATAGCGCGCGAGGTTCGACGAGGCCTCGGCCGGCGCGATGATGTAGTAGGTCGGCAGCGCGTATTTCGTGTGCGGCAGGGAGACCTCGCGCACCTCGGCGCCGGCCGCCTTCAGCCAGTCGATGCCCTGCTGCCAGAGGGTCTCCAGCTCCGGCGACATGCCGTCGGCGCGATATTCCTTCGGCACGCCGATGCGCAGGCCCTTCACGTCGCCGGTGAGCGCGGCGGCGAAGTCGGGAAGGGCGCGGGGGCTCGACGTCGAGTCCTTCGGGTCGTGCCCCGCCATGTGCTGCAGCATGATCGCGGCGTCGCGCACGGTGCGCGTCATCGGGCCGGCCTGGTCGAGCGAGGAGGCGAAGGCGACGATGCCCCAGCGCGAGCAGCGGCCGTAGGTCGGCTTCAGCCCGACGAGGCCGCAGAAGGCCGCGGGCTGGCGGATCGAACCGCCGGTGTCGGTGCCGGTCGCCGCGAGCGCGCAGCGGGCGGCCACGGCCGCGGCGGAGCCGCCGGACGAGCCGCCGGGAACGCGGTCGCGGTCGTCGCCCGTGGCCTTCCACGGATTGACGACATTGCCGTGGTAGCTGGTCACGTTGGCCGAGCCCATGGCGAACTCGTCCAGGTTGGTCTTGCCGACCATGACCGCGCCGGCCGCCCGCAGGTTGGCGGTGACCGTGGACTCGTAGGGCGGCTTGAAGCCGTCGAGGATGTGCGAGGCGGCGGTGGTGAGCACGCCCTCGGTGCAGAACAGGTCCTTCACCGCGACGGGGACGCCGTCGAGCGGGAGCGCCTCGCCCTTCGCCCGGCGCGCGTCCGCTTCGTCCGCCTGCTTCAGGGCCAGCTCGGGCGTCTCGGTGATGAAGGCGTTGAGCGGGCGCGCGGCCTCGATGGCGGCGAGATGCGCCTCGGTCAGCTCGCGGGCGGTGAAGTCCTTGGCCGCGAGACCCTCGACGGCCCCGGCCACGGTCAGATCGGTCAATTTCGCCACGTCTATTCCACCACCTTTGGGACGGCGAAGAAGCCGTGCTGGGCCTCGGGCGCGTTCGCCAGGACCTTTTCCGGATAGCCGCCGTCGGTCACGACGTCGGGCCGCTGCGGCAGCTTGGCGTCCCGCATGCCGGTCATCGGGGCGACGTTGCCGGTGTCGACCTCGTCGAGCTGCTCGACCCAGTGCAGGATGTGGCCCAGTTCGCCGGCGAGGCGATCCAGGTCTTCCTCGGGGACGCGCAGACGCGCGAGCGTCGCGATCTTGCGGACGGTGGCCTTGTCCATGGACATGAAAGAAGACTCTGTCAGAGGGTCGGCTTCACTTACAGTCCGGCATGCCCATTCGCAACCCTGCCGACATAAAGCGCGACCTGCCGCGCGGCCAGCGGCTCCTCGGCCTCGACGTCGGCGAGAAGACGATCGGCCTCGCCGTGTCCGATCCGTCGCTGACCATCGCCTCGCCGGAGCAGACGATCCGCCGCGGCAAGCGCTTCCGCGACGACGCGGCGCTGCTGAAGGAGGTGATCGAGAGGCGCGGCATCGGTGCCTTGGTCATCGGCCTGCCGATCAACATGGACGGCAGCGAGGGACCGCGCTGCCAGTCCATGCGTCAGTTCGCCCAGAACGTGCTGAACCATGCCGACATCGACATCGCCTTCTGGGACGAGCGCCTGTCGACGGCGGCCGTGACGCGCACCATGCTGGACGCCGACCTGTCGCGGCGGCGGCGCGCCGAACTCGTCGACAAGCTGGCCGCGGCCTACATCCTCCAGGGCTTTCTCGATGCGATGGCGACGACGGCCCGCGCCTCCTAGGCGGCGTCGGCCTTGGCGCAGACGGCGCGTCGCGCCTCCAGCACCTCCCACAGGCGGTGGAAGGGGCGGCGGTCGGTGATCAGGCGCAGATTCGCGGTGAAGTGGCCCTGCGGACCGTGGAACAGGTTTTCCTCGGGCGCGCCCCAGCGGTGCAGCAGGGCGGTGGCGTCGTCATAGTGGGTGAGCCTGTCCGCCTCGCCGAGGACGGCGACGATCCGCTCGCCCGGCACGGCGCACGGCATTTCGGGTGCGACCAGCGACAGCCAGTCGCGTAGCCGCGCCTCGTCCCAGCCGGCAGCGGCGAGGGCGCGGTCGAAGCCGAGGCGCGTGGTCAGCGATCCCTCCAGCGCCACCCGCGGCAGGTCGCCGGCCGGCGTCACCAGGAAGAGGCCGTCGGGCACGTTCTCCGCCGGCCAGGAGGAGGCGGCCGCCGCGGCGGTCTCGGCGACCAGGGCGCCCAGGCTGACGCCGCCCAGCGCGACCGGGCCGCCGAAGATCTCGCGCGTCTTGGCGATCCAGAGGCCGGCCTCGATCGGCGCGGCATGGAAGAAGTCGAGCAGGCTGAGCGGCGCGCGGCCGAGCACCGGCTCGCCGCCGAACCAGCCGTCGGGACGGCGGCGACCGTGCCAGGGCGCTTCGAAGCGGACGACGCGGAAGCCGGAGGCGACCAGCAGCGCCAGGCAGTCGCGCGGGTCGGCGCGCAACTCCGATTCGATGAACAGGCCGTCGCAGTAGACGATCGTCGGGCGGATGCCCGGCTTCGCCGGCTCGTAGACGTGCGCCCAGATCTCGTCGCCGAGCACCGGCGAGGTCGTGCGCATCCAGCGTTCGGTGCGGCCGTTGCGGGTGATCGCGGCGGAAACCTCGATCTGCGGGCGCGGCTGGGGCAGGACGAAGGCGCCGGCCGGGTCGGCGCGGCGGCCGGCGTGCCGGGCTTCGACGCTCTCGACCGACGCGATCTCCCAGCGGATGGCCGGGTAGCGGTTGAGCAGGGGCACCGTCGTCAGTGCCGAATGGCCGCGGATCAGGCTGAACGCTGCCCGGTCCCATAGCGTCGCGGCGTTCACGATGTCGCCCCCGGCGCCGCCCGCGAAGAGGGCGCCACGGAACGTGTCGGTGGCGGCGCGATAATCCCTCAGGCGGCGGTGGAGGAGGGGCAGGCCGCGGGTGAGGGAGCCCGGAACCTTCTCGAGGCCGAGCGTCGCGGCGGCATGCGCTGCATCGGGGGCGGCGAGGGCGGCTGCCCAGGCACGCGAGAGGGGGAAGAAGAACCGGCAGAGGCCTGCAGTGACGGCATCGTCGAGGCCGGGGCGCCAGAGCACCCGTTCCGCAAAGCGGCTGGCGAAGGTCGAGGCCATCATCGTCGGTCGTCGGCTCCCCTGAAAGTGTGTCGGATTCATGTAGGGGGAGGGGAGCCGCGAGCCCACACGAATCTATGCCGATCCTATGCCGATTCGGGCTGCGCCGCGGCGGCACGCAGGCGGTGCTCGCGCCAGACGATGAAGACGCCGCTGGCGATGATCACGCAGGCGCCCACCACCGTCCACAGGTCGGGAATCTCGCCGAAGACGAAGAAGCCGAGCAGGGTCGCCCAGATCAGGCTGGTGTAGGCGAACGGGGCCAGCAGCGAGGCCGGAGCGAGGGTGAAGGCCTTGATCAGCAGGGTGTGGCCGATGCCGCCCAGCAGGCCGAGCCAGGCGAAGGCGAGCCACTGTTCCAGGGTGAGCGGTTGCCAGAAGAAGGGGACGGCGGCACTGCTCACCAGGAGGCCGCCGAGGCCCGTGTAGAAGAGGGTCGCCATCGGGTCGTCGGTCTGGCTGAGGACGCGCGTCGCGATCTGGTAGACGGCGTAGAGGACGGCGGTGACCAGCGGCAGCGCCACGGCCCAGTGCATCTCGCCCACGCCCGGCCGCACGACGATCGCGACGCCGACCAGCCCGACCACGACCGCCGACCAGCGATAGGGGCCGACGCGCTCGCCCAGCAGCGGCACCGACAGGGCGGTGAGGATCAGCGGCGAGGCGAAGCCGATGGTGATCGCCTGGGCCAGCGGCAGGTAGACGAGCGCCAGCCAGAAGGAGGCGGTCGAGCCCACGAGCAGGGTCGAGCGTGCCAGCTGGAGGCCCAGCCGGCGCGTCTGCGTCAGGCGCTTGAAGCCGGTCCGCCCGAAGACGAAGGCGGCGAGGAACAGGAAGTGGAACAGGTAGCGGCCCCAGACGACCTGGACGATCGGCGTGTCCTGGCCGAGCAGCTTTGCCGACGCGTCGATGGTCGCGAAGATCGCGCTCATCACGAGGCTGTAGGCGATGCCCCGCTGCCATCCGGCGGGTGTGCTCTGGACGGCGATCATCGAGGCGGCCTCTGCGACGGAGCGGGCCGGACTCTATCGGCGGCGGCACGCTGTGGATAGGTGGCGGTGAGTGTTCGCCGACCCCCGGCGGCGGCATTGCAACGGGCGCCGGACCGCGCCTATAACGCGATCTTGATGACAGCGCCCGCACAGACGCTCTTCCCGCACCGGCACCTGCTCGGCATCGAAGGGCTTTCCGCGGAGGAGATTTCCCTCCTCCTGGACCTTTCCGAAGACTATGTCGGGCTCAACCGGCAGTTCGAGAAGAAGCGGGCGGTCCTTCGCGGCCGCACGCTGATCAACGTTTTCTTCGAGAGTTCGACCCGCACCCGCACCTCGTTCGAGCTGGCCGGCAAGCGGCTCGGCGGCGACGTGATCAACATCTCGATCGAGTCGTCGGCGGTGAAGAAGGGCGAGACCCTGATCGACACCGCGATGACCCTGAACGCGATGCGGCCGGACGTGCTGGTCGTGCGCCACGCCGACAGCGGCGCCACCCACCTGCTGGCGCAGAAGGTCGGCTGTTCGGTGATCAATGCCGGCGACGGCAGCCACGAGCACCCGACCCAGGCGCTGCTCGACGCGCTGACAATCCGCCGGCGGCGCGGGCGGCTCGCCGGGCTGACGGTCGCGATCTGCGGCGACATCCTGCACAGCCGGGTGGCGCGCTCGAACATCCTGCTGCTCAACACGATGGGCGCGCGGGTGCGGCTGGTGGCGCCGCCGACCCTGCTGCCGTCGGCGATCGAGCGTATGGGTGTCGAGGTCTTCCACGACATGCGCGAAGGCCTGCGCGACGTCGACATCGTGATGATGTTGCGCCTGCAGCTGGAGCGGATGCAGGGCAGCTTCGTGCCCTCGATCCGCGAATATTTCCGCCTCTACGGCCTCGACCAGGAGAAGCTGAAGGTGGCACGGCCGGACGCGCTGATCATGCATCCGGGGCCGATGAACCGTGGCGTGGAGATCGACAGCCTGGTCGCCGACGACATCTCGCGCAGCGTGATCCACGAACAGGTCGAGATGGGGGTGGCCGTGCGGATGGCGTGCCTCGACATCCTGAGCCGCGTCGGCGCCGACAACTACACGCCAGAGGGCGCGTGATGGGCGGTCAGAACCGCAACGAGGGGCGCCGCGTCGCCTATGTGAACGCACGGCTGCTCGACCCCGACTCGGGGCTCGATGCGCCGGGGGGACTGCTCGTCGAAGGCGAGCGGATCGCCGATGTCGGCGCGGGACTGTTCGCCGGCGGCGCGCCGGAGGGTGTGGAGACGGTCGACTGCGGCGGGCGCTGCCTGGCGCCGGGCCTCGTCGACATGCGCGTGCAGCTGCGCGAGCCCGGCGAGGAGCACAAGGAGACGGTCGAGAGCGGCAGCCGTGCGGCGGCCGCCGGCGGCATCACCGCCCTGGTCTGCCTGCCGAACACCGACCCGGTCATCGACGACGTCGCGGTGGTGGAGTTCATCGCGCGGCGGGCGCGCGAGGTGAAGCTGGTCAAGATCTTCGCCTACGGCTCGGTGACGCGCGGCTGCCGCGGCGAGAACCTGACCGAGATGGGGCTGCTCCGGGAGGCGGGGGCGCTCGGCTTCACCGACGGGCTGCGTGCCGTGGCCGATTCGCGGGTGATGCGCCGTGCGCTCAGCTATGCGGGCGGCCTGGGGGCGCTCATCCTGCAGCATCCGGAAGACCCGGCGCTCGCCCGCGGCGGGGCGATGACCGAGGGGGAACTGGCGACGCGCCTGGGGATTCCGGCGATACCGGCGGCGGCCGAGGTGATGATGGTCGAGCGCGACCTGCGCCTCGTCGAACTGACGGGCGCGCGCTACCACGCCGCCCACCTGTCGACGCGCGCGGCGCTCGACGCGGTGCGCCGGGCGAAGAAGCGCGGCCTGAAGGTCACCTGCGATACGGCGCCGCCCTATTTCGCGCTGAACGAGACGGCAATCGGCGAGTACCGGACGTTCGGCCGGCTGTCGCCGCCGCTGCGCAGCGACGACGACCGCCGCGCCGTGGAGGAGGCGATCGTCGACGGCACGATCGACGCCATCGCCAGCGATCACGCACCGCAGGACCAGGACGCCAAGCGCCTGCCGTTCACCCAGGCGGAGCCGGGCACGGTGGGGCTGGAGACGCTGCTGCCGGTGTCGCTGGAACTGCACCACCAGGGCCGGATGAGCCTGCTCGACGTCCTGGCGCGGCTGACCTGCCGGCCGGCGGACATCCTGGGCCTGCCGCTCGGGCGGCTGCGCAAGGGCGCGCCGGCGGACATGGTCCTGTTCGACGTGGAGCGGCCGTGGCGGATCGACGCCGACGCGCTCCGCAGCAAGTCCAAGAACTCGATTTTCGACCGCCGTCCGGTGCAGGGCAGCGTCCTGCGCACCGTCGTCGACGGGCGGCCCGTCTACGTCGCGGAGGCCTGAGCCATGCCCGAGGCCGGCACGGAACTCTGGGTGCTGCTGGCGGCGTTCGCCAGCGCCTACCTGCTGGGATCGATCCCGTTCGGACTGGTGCTGGCGACCCTGTCGGGCGCCGGCGACATCCGCAAGATCGGCTCCGGCAACATCGGCGCCACCAACGTGCTGCGCACCGGACGCAAAGGCTTGGCGCTGGCGACGCTGCTGCTGGACGGCGGCAAGGGTGCCGTGGCGGTGCTGGTCGCGTCGCAGTTCGGCGCGGCCGTCGCCGGTATCGCGGCGCTGGGCGCCGTCGTGGGCCACGTCTTTCCGGTCTGGCTGAAGTTCAAGGGCGGCAAGGGCGTGGCGACCGCCATCGGCGTGCATCTGGCGCTGGCATGGCCGGTCGGCCTGCTGATCTGCGCGACGTGGCTGATCGTCGCGGCGGTCTTCCGCTATTCCTCCCTGGCGGCGCTCGTCGCCATCGTCCTGTCGCCGATCTACCTGCTCTGGCTGGAGGGCGGCCTGCACGCCGAGATCGCCGGCATCATCGCCATCCTGGTCGTCGTCTGCCATCGCGAGAACATCAAGCGCCTCGCCGCCGGGACGGAGACCAAGATCGGCGCGAAGGGCGGCAGCGGCGGCGACGCCCCCGGCGGCCCGCACTGAGGACGCAACCGATGGTCGCTTCCGGCCAGCGAAAATCCCGTTAGGATCGTGGGATGGACGGCACGGGGGCGCAGCGGCTGGATGATGCGGAACGGCTCGACCGGCTGCGGCTGGCGCGCGCCGATCAGGTCGGCCCCGTCACGTTCCATCGCCTGCTCGAACGCTGTGGCAGCGCCGCGGCGGCGCTGTCGGCACTCCCCGGCCTCACCGGCAACGGGCGGCCGGCGCGCATCCCCGACCGAACGGACGCCGAGCGCGAACTGAAGGCGGTCGAGCGCCTCGGCGCGCGGTTGCTCGCCTTCGGTGACGCCGACTATCCGACGCCGCTCGCCGCCATCGCCGACCCGCCGCCCTTCCTGGCCGTCCTCGGCGACCCGGCACTGCTGCAACGGTCCTGCATCGCGATGGTCGGCGCGCGGAACGCCTCGGTGGCCGGGCAGCGCTTCGCCCAGCGCATGGCGGCCGACCTGGGCGGGCAGGGGTTCGTCGTCGTGTCGGGCCTGGCGCGCGGCATCGACGCGGCGGCGCATGCCGGCGCGATGGATGCCGGTACGGTCGCGGTCGTGGCCGGCGGCGTCGACGTCGTCTTTCCGCCGGAGAACCGCGCGCTCTACGAGGCGATCGCCGAACGCGGCGCCGTCGTCGCCGAACTGCCGCCGGGGACCGAGCCCAAGGCCCGGCATTTCCCGCGCCGCAACCGCATCATCGCCGGCCTGTCCGCCGGGGTCGTCGTGGTGGAGGCGGCGCTGCGCTCGGGCTCGCTGCTGACCGCTCGCATGGCGTTCGACGAGAACCGCGAGGTCTTCGCCGTCCCGGGCTCGCCGCTCGACCCGCGGTGCCGCGGCAGCAACGACCTGCTGCGCCAGCGCGCGCACCTGACCGAGGGTGTGGACGACGTGATGGAGGTGCTGCGGGGCCAGCTCGACCTGCGGCCGCCGAGCCGGCCGGCCACGCGCCGAACGCCTCTCCCGGCGGCCCCTCAGCGGCCGGTCCCGACGCCTGTGCAGACCGGTACAGGTGCCGAGGCGGGCGACCGGGACCCGGTCGGGCGGGTGGTCGAGGCTTTGGGTCCCACGCCGGTTACCGTTGACGAACTGGTGCGACGGTGCCAACTGTCCGCGGCGTCCGTGACCTCGGTGTTGCTGGAGTTGGAGCTTTCCGGCCGTGTCGAGCGGCATCCGGGTCAGCGCGTCTCGCTCCTTTGATGGCGGACCTCCGATGACGGAATGGGCGGTAGGCCCTCTATCGAACGGCTCTGAACACGGACCGACAGGAAGTATCGCAGCGTGAAGGTCGTCGTCGTCGAATCGCCTGCCAAGGCAAAGACCATCAACAAGTATCTCGGCTCGGACTATCACGTCCTCGCCAGCTACGGTCATGTCCGCGACCTGCCGCGCAAGGACGGCTCCGTCCGGCCGGACCAGGACTTCGAGATGGACTGGGAGATCGAGGCCGATTCCAAGCGGCGGATCGACGACATCGCCAAGGCGCTGAAGGGTGCCGACGGCCTCTATCTCGCCACCGACCCGGATCGCGAGGGCGAGGCGATCTCGTGGCACGTGCATCAGGTCCTGGCGGAACGCAACGTCCTGAAGACCATGGATGTGCGCCGCGTCGTCTTCTACGAGGTGACGCGCAGCGCCGTGCTCGACGCGGTGGCCAACCCTCGCGATCTCAACCGCGAACTGGTCGACGCCTATCTGGCGCGTCGCGCCCTGGATTATCTCGTCGGCTTCACGCTGTCGCCGGTGCTGTGGCGCAAGGTGCCGGGCTCGCGCTCGGCCGGCCGGGTGCAATCGGTCGCACTGCGGCTGATCTGCGAGCGCGAAGGCGAGATCGAATCCTTCCGTCCGCAGGAATTCTGGACGATCGACGGGGTCTTCACGACGCCGCGCGGCGAGAAGATGACCGCGCGCCTGACCCATCTCGATGGCAAGAAGCTCGGCAAGTTCGACCTGCCGCAGGAGCAGAGTGCCGCGGCCGCGGTCGAGTCGCTGCGCCAGGGTTCCTACGCCGTCGCATTGGTCGAGAAGCGCGAGACGCGGCGCAATCCGCAGCCGCCGTTCACGACCTCGACGCTGCAGCAGGAGGCGTCGCGCAAGCTGCGCCTGTCCGCCAGCCGGACCATGCGCATCGCGCAGCGGCTGTACGAGGGCGTCGACATCGGCGGCGAGACGGTGGGTCTCATCACCTATATGCGGACGGACTCGGTCAACCTGTCGAACGAGGCGATCTCCGGGTCGCGCGACCTGATCGCCCGCGATTACGGCCCGGCCTATCTGCCGAACGCGCCGCGCACCTATCGCAGTGCGGCGCGCAACGCCCAGGAGGCGCACGAGGCGGTGCGGCCGACCGACCTGATGCGCCGGCCGCAGGACGTAAAGCGCTACCTCGCCCCCGAAGAGGCGGGGGTCTACGAACTGATCTGGAAGCGGACCGTCGCATCGCAGATGGAGAGCGCGCGCCTCGACCAGGTCGCCGTCGACATCGCGGACAAGGGCGGTCGCGGCGTCTTCCGCGCGGTCGGTTCGGTCATCACGTTCGACGGCTTCCTCAAGCTCTACCGGGAGGACACCGACGACGCGCCCGAGGACGACGAGGGCGAGGGCCGCATCCTGCCGGCGGTGGCCAAGGACGATGCGATGGCGCATCGCGACATCAAGGCTGACCAGCACTTCACCCAGCCGCCGCCGCGCTTCACCGAGGCCAGCTTGGTCAAGAAGATGGAGGAACTCGGCATCGGCCGGCCCTCCACCTATGCGTCCATCATCCAGGTGCTCCAGGATCGCGACTATGTGCGCCTGGAGGCGCGCCGCTTCGTCCCCGAGGACCGCGGCAGGGTGGTCACCGCCTTCCTGTCGAGCTTCTTCGAGCGCTACATCGAGTACGGCTTCACGGCCGAGCTCGAGCAGAAGCTCGACGACGTTTCGAACGGGCGGCTCGAGTGGCGGGCGCTGCTGCGTGACTTCTGGCGCGACTTCATCGCCAAGGTCACCGACATCAAAGACCTGACGATCACCCAGGTGATCGACACGCTGGACGAGGAACTGGGTTCCCACTTCTTCCCCGCGAAGGAGGACGGGACCGACCCGCGGCTCTGCCCGGCCTGTGCCGCGGGCCGCCTGGGCCTGCGGCTGGGCAAGCACGGCGCCTTCATCGGCTGCTCCAACTACCCGGAATGCCGCTTCACCCGTCCGCTGGCGATGCCGGGCGAGGGCGAGGAGGGCGGCGCCGGCGGCGACTTCCCGCGCGTCCTCGGCAACGATCCGGACACCGGGCTGCCGGTCTCGCTGCGCAAGGGCCCCTACGGCGTCTATGCGCAGCTGGGCGAGGGCGAAGGCAAGGAGAAGCCGAAGCGGGCATCGCTGCCGCGCGGCATGACGCCTGACAGCGTGACGCTGGAGCGGGCGCTGTCGCTCCTGGCGCTGCCGCGCGAGATCGGGCTGCACCCCGACGACCGGGCGACGGTCACCGCGGGGATCGGGCGGTTCGGGCCGTATGTGAAGCACGGGAGCGTCTACAAATCGATCCCAGCGGACGAGGACGTCCTGACCATCGGCCTCAACCGGGCCGTGGACCTGCTCGCCCAGGCCAAGGAGAAGTCCGGGTCGCTGCGGGACATGGGGCCGCATCCGGCGGGCGGCGGCACCATCACGATCAACAAGGGGCGCTTTGGTCCCTACCTGAAGCACGGCCGGGTGATGGCGTCGCTACCGAAGAACGCCGAGGTCGAGACGCTGACCATGGAAGAGGCCGTGGCGCTGCTGGCGGCCAAGGCCGGCAAGGCGCCGGCCAAGGGCGGAAAGGCCGTCGGCAAGGGAAGCGCGAAGGCATCGAAATCCGCAGCGGAGAAGGCCCCGGCCGAGGCGGCGACGGCGAAGAAGCCCGCCGCGAAGAAGGCCCCGGCGAAAAAAGCACCGCCAAAGAAGGCCGCAGCGAAGAAGCCGGCGGCCAAGAAGAGCGCGGCGGCGAAATCAGGCGCGCCGGCGGTCGAGACGGCCGCAACACCCGGCGCGCCGCGCCGGGCGGCGGGAAGATAGGGTGGCGCGCCGAATCGGCAAAGCGGGCAAGCGGCCTGCCGGACGGCCGCACGGTACGCCGCGCCCCGGCAAGACGCGGTTCGACCAGGCGAAGGTCGTTCCGACGCGGTCGGAGATCCTGCAGTTCGTCGAGGACAGCGGGCGGCCCGTCGACAAGCGCGAGGTCGCGAAGGCCTTCGGCATAACGGGCGCGGCGCGGCGCGACCTGAACGCGACGTTGCGCGAACTCCAGGAAGAAGGCGCCGTGGTGCGCGGGCGAGGTCGCAAGATGGCGGAGCCGGGTGCGGCACCGGAAGTGGCCGTGGTCGACATCGTCGGCACGGACGCCGACGGCGAGATCATCGGCAGGCTGGCAGCCTGGCGCGGCGAGGCGGAGGCGCCGCGGATCTTCATGGCGCCGGAACGGCCGGGAACGCCCACCCTGGCACCCGGCGTGAAGGTGCTGGCGCGGCTGCGTCGCATGTCGGCGAACACCTACGAAGGCCATCCGATCCGGGTCCTGACCGAGGCGCCGACGCGCCTGCTGGGCGTGTTCGAGCGCGACGAACACGGGAACGGGTGGGTCCGGGCAACCGAACGGCGCGAGCGCAATCCGTTCGCCGTGGCGCCGGGTTCGGAGAGCGATGCCGTGGTCGGCGACCTCGTCATGGCGGAGCTGCGCGCCGGCCGGCATCTGGGCGAGCGGCACGTCCGCATCGTCGAGCGCATCGGGGCGAGCGGCGACCCGAGCACGATCAGCCTCATCTCGGTCCATACCCACGGCATTCCGCACGAATTTCCGGACGAGGCGGTGGCCCAGGCCGAGGCGGCGACCGAGCCGACGCTGGCCGGGCGGGTCGACCTTCGCGACATTCCCCTGGTCACGATCGACGGCCCCGACGCCCGCGACTTCGACGATGCCGTCTGGGCGGAGGCCGACACGGCGCCCGGCAATCCGGGGGGCTGGCACGTCATCGTCGCGATCGCCGACGTCAGCTGGTACGTCCGGCCGGGCGACGCCCTGGACCAGGCGGCCTACGAGCGCGGCAACTCGGTCTATTTCCCGGACCGCGTGGTGCCGATGCTGCCGGAGGCGCTGTCGAACGGCCTCTGCTCGCTGCGCCCGAACGAGAACCGCGGCTGCCTCGCGGTGCACATGTGGCTCGATTCCGAGGGCGAACTCGTCCGCCATCGCTTCGAGCGCGGGCTCATGCGCTCCGCGGCGCGGCTGACCTACGAAGCCGTCCAGACGGCGCGCGACGGGGCGCCGAACGACCAGACGGGGCCGCTGCTCGACCCGGTCATCAAGCCGCTCTACGGTGCCTTCGATGCGCTGCTGACGGCGCGGCGCAAGCGCGGCACGCTGGAGATCGACCTGCCGGAGCGCCAGGTGCTGATGGGCGCCGACGGCCGGATCAAGGCGATCATCCCGCGCGCCCGCCTCGACAGCCACCGGCTGATCGAGGAGTTCATGGTGGCCGCGAACGTCGCCGCGGCGGAAGCGCTGGAGCGGGCGGGCTGGCCATGCATGTACCGCATCCACGACAAGCCGGACGAGGCCAAGGTCGAATCGCTGATCGACTATCTCGCCGACCTCGACATCCCGCTGTCGGCGGGCCAGCTGAACCGCCCGAAGCAGTTCACCCAGTTGCTCGGCCGCGTCGCCGACGGCCCGTTCGCGCCGATCGTCAACGAACTGGTGCTGCGGGCGCAGGCGCAGGCCGTCTACAGCCCCGAGAATATTGGGCATTTCGGCCTGGGCCTGAAGCGCTATGCCCACTTCACCTCACCGATCCGGCGGTACTCGGACCTGCTCGTCCATCGCGCGCTCGTGTCGGGGCTGAAGCTGGGCGAGGGTGGACTGCCCGCGGATGCCGACGCCACCTTCCCGGCGGCGGGCGAGCACATCTCGATGACCGAGCGGCGGGCGGCGGCGGCCGAGCGCGAGGCGATCGAGCGCTATACCGCGGCCTTCCTGGCGGGACGGGTCGGCGAGACCTTCCCGGGGCGCGTCACCGGCGTGACGCGCTTCGGCCTGTTCGTCCGCCTGCAGGATGTCGGAGCCGACGGGCTGGTGCCCGTGTCGACGCTTCCGGCCGACTTCTACGACCACGACGAGAAGCGGCACGAACTGGTCGGGCGGCGCAGCGGCAAGGCGTTCCGCCTGGGGATGTCGCTGGACGTGCGGCTGGCGGCGGCCGATCCGGTCACCGGCGGTCTCCTGCTGCACGTCATGGGCGGCGGCGAGCGCGAGAAGCGCCCGCTCAAGGGACGGCGCGGGCCGTTCGGACGCCCGCCGCGAAGCCGGGGCTGATCCGCCGCGTCAGCCGGAGCGCTGCGGCAGGTTCTCCGCCGGGGGCAGCGGCAGCCGCTCCACGGGATCCTCCATCGGCATCGGCGTATACATGGGTTCCGCCTGGGGCGCCGGGGCCATCGACTGTGCCGCGCAGCGGCCGCGATACGTCACCCGGTAGATGTCGCCGTTGAAGAACCGCCCGTCGGTCAGCGACTCCTCGCGCTCGGCGACCTCGTAGCCTTCGGTGCAGATCCCGGCCGCGTTCAGGCGGCCGCGCAGGTCCTGCAGCCGCCATGCCTCGCCTTCCGGACGGCGCACCGGATAGAGGTCGTAGTCCTCGGCGACGAAGACGAAGCCGGCATCCGTCTCCGATCCATCGACGCGCAGGGAGGACTGGGGGGTCGTGCATCCGGCCGTGACGGCGCATGCCAACGCTAGCGGAATCAGGCGGAGATGCATTGTGCGCGGAGGCCTCGTTTCGGCGTCGTGGGACAACTTTACTATGGGGCAGCCGGCAAGGCGAGTGATGGCGGCCGCCTAAGCCGCCTCCGGGCTCTTTCTCTCCATGACAGCGGCGAAGAAGCCGTCCGTTCCGTGACGTGCCGGCGTCAGGCGCATGAAGGTTTCGCCTAGGCCCGGCTGCAGGTCGGCGACGGGCACGACGGTGAAGTCGGGGTGGCCGGCGAGGAAAGCCTCGATCCGGTCCTCGTTCTCGGCCCGCATGAACGAGCAGGTCGCGTAGACGAGGCGCCCGCCCGGACGCACCAGCCGCGCGGCGCTCTCCAGGATGCTCGCCTGCAGGGCGATCAGCGACTCCAGGCCGGGGCCCGCCGGGCGCCAGCGCGCGTCCGGATTGCGGCGCCAGGTGCCGGTGCCGCTGCACGGCGCGTCGACGACCACGCGGTCGAACTTGCCCTTGTGGCGCTTCACCCAGGGGTCGCGCTCCGTCTTCAGCGGCCGGCGCTCGACATTGTGGATGCCGGCGCGGCGCAGCCGCTCGCCGGCCCGTTCCAGCCGATCGGCGGAGATGTCGCAGGCGACGACGCGGCCCTTGTTCTGCATGGTCGCCGCGAGCGCCAGCGTCTTGCCGCCCGCACCGGCGCAGAAGTCGACGACCTGCATGCCGGGGCGGGCCTCGGCGATTACCGCGATGAGCTGCGAGCCTTCGTCCTGCACCTCGAACAGGCCTTCGCGGAACGAGGGCAGGGCGCCCAGCGCGATGCGGCCCTGGCGCCGCATGCCCCAGGGCGACCAGGGCGTCGCCTCGACCTCGACGCCGTCGGCGGCGAGGGCAGCGATGGCCTGCGCACGCGTCGCCTTCACGGCATTGGCGCGGAAATCGAGCGGCGCCGGTTCGATCAGCGCCGCCATCTCTTCGGCGAAGCGCTCGCCCAGCGCCTCGCGCAGGCCGGCCTCGGCCCATTCGGGACATTCGAGGCGTACCGCCTCGGGCATGTCGGGGTCGTCGATGGGCTTGCCCGCCAGGGTGTGGAACAGCTTCTCCTCGGCGCGGTCGAGCGGCGCGGGGTCGTGGCCGTTGCCGGTGAAGAGGCCGCCCGGCCCCACCAGCGCGCGCTGCGCGGCCAGCGCCTGGCCGGCGATCACGCGCAGACGGGGCGTGGGCACCATGCCGGCGCGCTCGATCAGCCAGCCGATGCGCGCCCACTGGCGGAAGTGGCCGAACACCAGGGCCTGGATCGCGGCCCGGTCCTTGGCGCCGATGTAGCGGCGGGTGCGCAGGTAGGAGGCGACGATGGCGTCGGCCGGCGCCGGCGCACGCTCATACTCCTCCAGCACGTCGATCGCGGCCGCGAGGCGGGCGCCGGGGGTCATCGAGCAGCGATTTCATTGATCATCGGCTGCGGCTTAGCCGCAGCCGATACCATGCGTCAAGCTATGTCACGCGCCGGCGACATCCGCCAGGAACACCTCCACCTTCCCGCGAAGCGTCTGGGCTTCGCGGCCGAGGCTGTTCGCGGCCCTTGAGACCCGCTCCGCTTCCAGACCGGTTGCACGAATGGCCCGGCTGACGGTGCCGATCCGCTCCGTCACCAGATCGGTCCCGCCCGCTGCCTCGCGGACATTGCGCGAGATATCGCTGGTCGCGGCGGACTGTTCCTCGACGGCGGCGGCGATGCCGCTGGCGATCTCCCGGATCCGGACGATGGTGCCGGCAATGCCCCTGATGGCCTCGGCCGAAGCGGTGCTGACCGACTGGATCTGTGCGATCTGCTCGGCGATCTCCTCGGTCGCACGCGCCGTCTGGGTCGCCAGCGACTTCACTTCGGAGGCCACGACGGCGAAGCCCTTGCCGGCCTCGCCTGCCCGAGCCGCCTCGATCGTGGCATTCAGGGCGAGGAGGTTCGTCTGGGCGGCGATGCCGCTGATCAGGTCGACGACCTCGCCGATCTTTCGGGCGGCGGCAACCAGGCCGCCGACGGTGTCGTTTGTCCGCTCCGCCTCGCTCTCCGCCTGCTCCGCGATCGATTGCGAGGCGACGACCTGCCGGCCGATCTCTCCGATCGAAGAGGTGAGCTGTTCGGCAGCGGCAGCGACCTGCTGGACGTTCGCCGCGGCGCGGTCGGCCGCGTCGGTCGCCCCGTCGCTGGACTGCCGGCTGTCGGCGGCCATGCCGGACATCCGCTCCGCCGTCTCGGCCATGTCCTTGGCGGCGGTCGCAACCAGGTCGACAACGGCGCGGGCGTCGGTGTCGAAGCCTGCGAGAAGCGCGGCTATGCGCTCCGCTCGTGCCTCCTGCAAACGCGTTTGGTCCTGCTTCTCGGCTTCGAGCGCCTCCCTCTGAATGGCGTTCTGGCGAAAGATCTCCAGGGCCCCGACGAGTTGCCCGACCTCGGTGGCGGGATGGGCCGCCGGCAGTGCGACGCGGGTATCGCCTTCGGCGAGCCGCCGCGTCACCTGCGTGACGTCGTTGAGCGAGCGCTTGATTCCCCGGCTGATCATCGTCGCGCATCCGAGAATGACGATGAGGATCAGGCCCTCCTCTATGAGCGTACGGGTCGCCTTCTGTACGAACGCCGCTTCGACGTCGCTGACATAGATGCCGCTGCCGATGATCCAGCCCCAGGGCGCGAAGGCCTGCACGTAGGATATCTTCGGCTCGGGCGTCCCGTCGGCCTTGCCGGGCGGCGGCCAGCTATAGTCGACGAAGCCGGCGCCATCCCGGCGTGCCAGTTCGACGAACGCGAGAAACAGCTTTTTGCCGGTGGGATCGGCGAAGTCCGAGACGTCCTTGCCCTGCAGCTTCTTTGCGTAGGGATGCATCAGCATCACGGGGCGGTGATCATTGACCCAGAAATACTCCTTCCCCTCGTAGCGCATGGCTTCGAGGGCGGCGAGCGCCGCCGCCTGCGCGGCCTCCCGCGTCATGTTCCCGTCTTGCTCGCGCTGGTAGAAATGAGCGACGACACTGTGCGCCGCCTCGACCAGGTTCTTCGTTTTCAGTCGCCGGCTCTCAACGAGATCGGAGCGATAGGAAAGCAGATTGAGCGCGCTGATCGTCAGCGTCGTCACGACGACGATCGCGACGAGCAAGGCCAGCTTGTACGATATTCGGAGCCTCTGAAAGGACACTGCTTCCCCCTTGGTCACGTGCGGTCGTGCCGTTGGGGGATGACTAAGGCCCACTATTTAAGTTTTGATTACAGAAGGTTATGGCGAAATTTCGGGGACGGCCGGTCGGCTAGTCCCGCCGCCGGCGCAGCAGGACGTAGAACGCGCCGTTGCCGCCGTGGCGCGGCTGGGCGGGCGAGTAGGCGAGGACGCGCTCGCGGTTGGCGCCCTCGTGCAGCCAGCGGGGCAGGGATCGGCGGAGGATGCCGCCGGTCTCGCCCGCCTCTCTCGTCCCGGCCGAGAAGCCGCGGCCGGTGATGACCAGCACCACGCGCCGCTCGGCCCTGATCTGCGCCGACAGGAAGCCGTTAAGCGCGTGGTGCGCTTCCTCCTGCGTCATGCCGTGCAGATCGAGTCGCGCTTCCACCGCGAGCGTGCCGCGGCGCAGGCGCATCGCACTGCGACGGTCGAGACCGGCGACGCCGCCGCGCCCCTGCACGACGGGCAGAGGCTGTGCGGGAACATGCGCCGGCAGCTGCGCCAGGGGGCGGGCGGAAGCGGGCGATGCGGGCGCCGGAGCCGGGGGGGCGGCAGGTGGAGGGTCCGGGATCCGCGCCGTCTCGATCAGCGGGCGGACGTCACGGGTCGCCTCGCGCCACAGGCGGATCTCGTCCTCGGTCGCCTGACCGCGGCGACGGCGCTCACCCGCCTGCCGCCGCACGACCGTCCACCAGGATGATGTGCAGGCGCCGCGGGCCGTGCGCGCCCATCTGCAGCTGCTGGCCGATGTCGGCACTGCGCGACGGGCCGGTGATGAAGTTGACGGTGCGCGGCATCGCGTGGCCCTGGCGGCCACGCAGCCGGTCCCAGGCGTCCTCCAGGGCGCCCACCACCTGGCCGCGGCGCAGCACGACGATGTGCGACTCGGGCAGGAAGTTGAGCGTCGTCGGCGACTGCGGGCCGGAGGTGAGCATCAGCGTGCCGGTCTCCGCGATGGCGGCGAACGCGCCGGTGACGCTGGCCGTGTCCGTCTCGCGCGCCACACCGCGGCGCAGGACGAGCAGCGGCCGATTCCGCCATGGCACGTCGTCGAGCTGCGGGTCGGGTGCGACCGCCAGCTGCGCCGGCAGGTTCTCGCGCGCCAGATAGCCGGCGATCGCGGCCGGAATCGCATCGACGGTGGCGACGCGGTCGAGCGTCGCCGCCGCTGCCGTCACCTTGGCGGCGAACAGGTCGACCAGCGCACCGGCGTCGAGCGCCACGCGGGCGAGCTGCGGGCCGCGCGGATGGCGGCCCATCCGCTCCTCTATGCCCGACTGGGCGTCGCGGTCGAGCACCCCGCGCCCGTGCGAGCGGCGCAGGGCGCCCAGGATGTCGTCGCGTGCGCTCATTCCACCTCCATCCGCCGCCGCGCCGGCAGATTCCGAATGGCGAAGCCGCGCCAGTCGCCGTGCGGCGAAAGGCACTCCGATCCCTTCTCGGCCGGGAGACGCAGGCTCAGGACGCCCTGGTCCCAGAGCGAAGACCAGCCCGCCACGTCGTTCAGCGCCAGGGCGAGGGCGCGCCGGCGCACGCGGGTCATCACCATCATGTTCACCACGGTGAGCAGCAGGATCACGCCGCTCGCCAATGCCGCCATCGCCCAGATCCAGTCCGCGGCCAGCCAGACGACCACCACGATCGCCGCGAGGCCGAAGGTCGGCGCCGCATTCTCCCACATCACGTAGACCGGCGAGCCGGGACGGTTCAGCGGGCGCAGGTCCACCCCCACATCCACCCGCCGTTCAGCTTCCGCGACCCGGATCCGCTCGTGCAGCGCCTCGTCACGCCTCATCGCGCCCGCGCCTTGCGTTGCCGCGCCGCCCATTGCTGCTGGAAGGTGCCGCCCTCCGGGGCGGGCATGTCGCGCACCGACGTCCAGCCGCCGGCGAAGGGCAGGGTGCGGAAGCGCCCCGCACGACGGCCGAGGCCGCCGAGGAAGCCCACCGCCACGGCCGTCGCCATGCGGTAGAGCCGGGGCCGCGTCGCGAGCCACGTCCAGGCCTTCAGGCCGTAGCGGGCGGTGTTCGGCTCCAGGTGCCGCTCGAACTCGCGCTCCCGCCAGTGCCGCATCATCTTCGGCAGCGGGATGCGCACCGGGCACACCTCCTCGCACTTGCCGCAGAGGGTGGAGGCGTTCGGCAGCAGCTTCGCCTCGTCGATGCCGATCAGCGCCGGGGTCAGCACGACGCCCATCGGACCCGGATAGACCCAGCCGTAGGCGTGGCCGCCGATCTGGTGATAGACGGGGCAGTTGTTCATGCAGGCACCGCAGCGGATGCAGCGCAGCATGTCCTGGAACTCGCCGCCGATCATGGCGCTGCGGCCGTTGTCGAGCAGCACGACGTGGTACTCGCCCGGCCCGTCAAGGTCCTCGGCGCGGCGCGGTCCGGTCGAGACCGTGGTGTAGACCGACATCTCCTGGCCCGTCGCCGAGCGCGCCAGCACGCGCAGCATGGTCGACAGGTCTTCCAGGGTGGGGACGACCTTTTCCAGGCTGGCGAGCACGATGTGCGCCTTGGGCAGCGTCTGGGTCAGGTCGCCGTTGCCCTCGTTGGTCACGATGACCGAGGAGCCGGTTTCGGCGATCAGGAAGTTGGCGCCGGTGATGCCGACGTCGGCCTCCAGGAAGCGGCGGCGCAGGATGGTGCGCGCCTCGGCCAGCATCGCGCGCGGCTCGGTCAGCGGGCGGTCGGCGTCGAGATCCTTGTGATGCTCGCGGAACGCCTTGGCGACGCCTTCGGTCGTGACGTGGATCGCCGGCGCGATGATGTGGCTCGGCGTCTCGTGGCGCAGCTGGATGATGTACTCGCCGAGGTCGGTCTCGACCGGCTCGATGCCGTTCTTCTCCAGATGGTCGTTCAGCATGATCTCCTCGGCGATCATGCTCTTGCCCTTGGTGACCGTCTTGGCCCCCAGGTCGCGGCAGAGACCGAGGATCGTCTCGCGCGCCTCTTCGGCCGTGCGGCACCAGTGCACCTTGCCGCCGTTCTCGATCACCTTCCGCTCGAAGCGCTCGAGGTAGTAGTCGATGTGCTCCAGCGTGTGGTTCTTGATGTCGCGTGCCGCGTCGCGCAGCGCGTCGAACTCCGGCACGTCGGCGGCGGCACGGACGCGCGCCTGGGAGAAGCCGCCGGCCAGCTTGCGCAGCTCCGACTGCAGGTCGGAATCGTGCATCGCCTTGTGGGCGTTCTCCTTGAAGTTGGCCGCACCCATCAGCGTCACGGCTTGCGCCCTCCGGCAGTGCCCTCGCCGATCGCGGGGCCGTCCGCCATGCCGGCGAGCACCTCGGCAACGTGCCGCGACTTCACCGGCGATCCCTCGCGCGTCAGCTTGCCGGCCATGTTGAGCAGGCAGCCGAGGTCGCCCGCCAGCAGGGTGCCGGCGCCGCTGGCGCCGATGTCGGCGGACTTGCGGCGGACCATGGCGTCGGAAATCTCCGGATACTTCACGCAGAAGGTACCGCCGAAGCCGCAGCAGACCTCCGGCTCCGCCATTTCGGTCAGGGTCAGACCCTCCACCCCGGCGAGCAGCTTGCGCGGCTGGGCCTTGATGCCGAGTTCGCGCAGGCCGGAGCAGGAATCGTGGTAGGTGACGGTGCCCTCGAACCGGGCCGGTACCGCCTCGACGCCGCAGACGTCGGTGAGGAACGAGATCAGCTCGTAGGTGCGCCGCGCCAGATCGCGCGCCTGTGCGACCAACGCCGGTTCGTCGGCGAACAGATCGGGATAGTGGTGGCCGATCATTCCGGCGCAGGAGCCGGACGGGACCACGACGTAATCGAAGCCCTTGAAGGACTCCAGCACGCCGCGCGCGATGCGCTTCGCGTCGGCGCGGTCGCCGGAATTGTACGGCGGCTGGCCGCAGCAGGTCTGCGCGGCCGGGACGGCGACCGTGCAGCCGGCGTCCTCCAGCAGCCTCACCGCCGCCATTCCGACGCTGGGCCGGAACAGGTCGACGAGACAAGTGACGAACAATGCGACGTTTTTCGGCTGGCTGGGCATGGCTGCGGCGCGCTGGCCCCGTTTTTCTCGGGCGGGGCTGAAGAATGGGCGTGAGGACCGGGCGAGGCAAGCGCGACGGATGGGGGCGGCCTCAGTCCAGCGGCAGGGCCGTCAGGTACTTCACCTGCTTGAGCGCGAAGCTGGACTTGATGCTGGCGACGCCCGGCACGCGGGTGAGGTGATCCATGAGGAAACGCTGGAACGCCTCCAGGTCCGGCACGACGACCCGCAGCAGATAGTCGGCGTCGCCGGTCATCAGGTAGCATTCCATGACCTCCGGCCGCTCCTGCACGGCGGTTTCGAAGGTTTCCAGGGCACGTTCCACCTGACGTTCGAGCGTCACTTGAACGAAGACGCTGACCGGCAGGCCGACCGCACCCGGATCGACCAGGCCGACATAGCGCCGCACGATCCCGCGCTCCTCCAGGTCGCGCACCCGGCGCAGGCAGGGCGACGGCGACAGCCCGACCGCCTGGGCCAACTCGACGTTGGGGATCCGGGCGTTCTCCTGGAGCACCCGGAGAATCCGGCGATCGATCGCGTCGAGCGGCGCGGTGGGCATAATCTGTCGTGCCTACATCGTTCCGTGACGGAAGATTGCGCAAACTAGCCCGGTGGGGACCGACTTCGCAACGCAGGCTCGTCCGGTCCGCACTATATTCGGCGGTAACCCAAGCACCAGCCGAGGGATCTGCCATGTCGCCCGCCCGCTCAACCGCGCTGAAGACGATCGACCACGATGCCACTGGCGCTGCCGTTGCGGCCGTGGACACCGGCATGGACCGCGACGAGATCGCCTGCCTGCGGGCGCTGCAGCGCAAGATCCTCTGGCTCTCCTCCTGGATGATCCACAACGCCAACCACCTTCGCCCCAACCCGGACGGGGTGAAGGTCGGCGGCCATCAGGCGTCGAGCGCCTCGGTGTCGACGCTGATGACGGCCCTCTACATGTCGGTGCTGAAGCCGGAGGACCGGGTCGCGGTGAAGCCGCATGCGAGCCCGATCTTCCACGCGATCCAGTACCTGCTCGGCCGCCAGACGCGCGACAAGCTGGAGAATTTCCGCGCGCTCGGCGGCGCGCAGTCCTACCCGTCGCGGACCAAGGACGTGGACGACGTCGACTTCTCGACCGGGTCGGTCGGCCTCGGTGTCGCAATGACCGTGTTCGCCTCGATGGTGCAGGACTATGTCCGCGCTCGCCGCACCGAGAACGCGGCACCGGCCGGCCGCATGGTGGCGATCGTCGGCGATGCCGAACTGGACGAAGGCAACGTGTTCGAGGCCCTGCTGGAGGGCTGGAAGCACGACGTGCGGAACCTCTGGTGGATCATCGACTATAACCGCCAGAGTCTTGATTCCGTTGTGAACGACCGGCTGTTCGGGCGCTTCGACGGGCTGTTCCGCAGCATGGGTTGGAACGTCATCGTCCTGAAGTACGGCAAGCGGCTGGAGGCGGCGTTCGCCGGCCCCGACGGCGAGCGGTTGCGCGACTGGATCGACGAGTGCCCCAACAGCCTCTACTCGGCGCTGGTCTTCAAGGGCGGCGCGGCCTGGCGCACGGAACTGGAGAAGGACCTGGGCGACGTGCCCGGGATCCGGCAGATCCTCGACAGTCACGACGACGACGCCCTCGCGGTCCTGATGACCAACCTCGCCGGCCACGACATGGAGAGCGTGCTGGAGGCCTTCCGGTCGGTGACCGACGACCGCCCGACCTGCTTCCTCGCCTACACCATCAAGGGCATGGGCCTGCCGTTCGCGGGCCACAAGGACAACCATGCCGGCCTGATGAACCCCGACCAGATGGCCGCCTTCAAGCAGAGCATGAAGATCGGCGACGGGCAGGAGTGGGACGCCTTCGCCGGCCTCGACCTGCCGGAGGAGACGCTGCGCGCCTACCTCGACCGGGTGCCGTTCCGCACCGAGCGGCCGCGCCGGCACATGGCCTCGACGGTGCCCGTGGAGATCGAGACGCCGACGGGCGCGCGGATGTCGACGCAGGAGGGTTTCGGCAAGATTCTCAACGCGTTGGGAAAATCCGATAATCCTCTCTCGCAGAAGGTGGTGACCACGTCGCCGGACGTGACGGTGTCGACCAATCTCGGCGGCTGGGTGAACCAGCGCGGCATCTTCTCGCGCAGCGAACGCCAGGACACGTTCCGCGAGGTGCAGGTCGTCTCCGCCCAGCGCTGGGGCCAGTCGCCGCGCGGCCAGCATTTCGAACTGGGCATCGCCGAGCACAATCTGTTCCTGATGCTGGGCGCCGCCGGCCTGTCGCACGCCCTGTTCGGCGAGCGCATGCTTCCCGTGGGCACGCTCTACGACCCGTTCATCAATCGCGGCCTCGACGCGCTGAACTACGCGCTCTACCAGGACGCCCGCTTCATGGTGGTGGCCACGCCGTCCGGCGTGACTCTGGCGCCGGAGGGTGGGGCGCATCAGTCGATCAACACGCCGCTGGTCGGCATCGGCCTGCCGGGCCTGTCCTATTTCGAGCCGTCCTATGTGGACGAACTGGCGGCGATCATGCGCTGGGGCTTCGCCCACATGCAGGCGCCGGACGGTGGCTCGCTCTATCTGCGCCTGTCGACCCGGCCGCTGGCGCAGCCGGAGCGGTCGATCGACGAGAGCCTCGCGGACCGGATCATCGAGGGCGCCTACTGGGCGGTGCCGCCCGAGCCGGGTGCCGAACTGGCGCTGGTCTACACCGGCGCAATGGCCCCCGATGCGGTCGCGGCGCATGCCGCCGTGCTGGACGACGTACCGGGCGCCGGCCTGCTGGCCGTCACCTCGCCGGACCGGCTCTACGAGGGGTGGCGCGCCGACGGTGCCGACTCGCACGCCGCCGGCCTGCTCGATGTCCTGGCGCCGGACGCGAAGCTGGTCAGCGTCATCGACGGCCACCCCGCGACGCTGGGCTGGCTCGGCTCCGTCTGCGGGCATCGCATCCGGCCGCTCGGAGTCACAGAATTCGGCCAGTCGGGTTCGGTCTCCGACCTGCACCGCATCAACGGCATCGACACGGACGGCATCGTCGATGCCGTGGCGCGGGTGCTGCTCGGCCGCTGAGGGGCAGCTGTGGACAGCTTCGGAACGCCCGCTCAGGCGGCGCTTGAACGCCGGCGACCGTCTCCGTAAGGTCCGCGCCTCGCGAAACCAGAGAGCAGCCGATGCGCGCCTTCGAGGGACAGAAGTCCGACAACCGCCCGATCAAGCGGGACGCGCGCGAGAAGCGTGCCCAACTCGACATGCTCAAGCAGCGGCTCGCGACCATGAAGTCGCACGAGAGCCCGGCCCTGCGCCAGTCGATGGAAAAGAAGATCGCCGAGCTGGAGACGGAACTGGGCGGCAAGGCGCGCTGAGGCGCGTCGGAAGTCGGGCTGCGGCGGTGGACGGTCGGGGGTGGCGCCGGTATAAGGGCCAGTCCCGTAGCTCTGCGAAACAGGTTCCATGCTCGACATCCGGTGGATCCGGGACGACCCCGCTGCGTTCGACGAAGCGCTCGCCAGGCGCGGCATGGATGCCGCGTCGGAGTCGGTGCTGTCGCTCGACCGCGACCGGCGTGCGGCGCAGACGCGCTTCCAGGAACTGCAGCAGCGCCGCAACGACGTCTCGAAGCGGGTCGGCCAGGCCAAGTCCAAGGGCGAGGATGCCGCGCCGCTGATCGCCGAGGTCGGCCGCCTCAAGGACGACGTGCAGGCGGTCGAGGAAGAGGAACGCGCCCTCGGCAAGCGGCTCGACGAGATGCTGGCGGCGTTCCCGAACGCGCCGGCCGACGACGTGCCCGTCGGCCCGGACGAGAGCGCCAATGTCGAGATCCGCCGCGTCGGCGAACCGCGGACCTTCGACTTCACGCCGCTCGACCATGTCGCCGTCGGCGAGAAGCTCGGGCTCATGGATTTCGAGCGCGCCTCCAAGCTGTCCGGCGCGCGCTTCGTCGTCCTGAGCGGGCCGCTGGCGCGGATGGAGCGGGCGCTGGCCGCCTTCATGCTCGACATCCACACGCGCGAGTTCGGCTATACCGAGGTGGCGCCGCCGCTGCTGGTGCGCGACGACGCGCTGTTCGGGTCCGGCCAGCTGCCGAAGTTCGCCGACGACCTGTTCCGCACCGAGGAAGGCTTCTGGCTGATCCCGACGGCCGAGGTGCCGCTGGCCAATCTCGTCGCCGGGGAGATCCTGGACGAGGAGGCGCTGCCGCTGCGCTTCACGGCGGCGACGCCCTGTTTCCGCTCCGAGGCGGGGTCGGCCGGGCGCGATACGCGCGGCATGATCCGGCAGCACCAGTTCACCAAGGTCGAGCTGATCAGCGTGACGGCGCCGGAACAGTCGGACGCCGAGCAGGAGCGCATGACCGGCGCGGCCGAGACCGTGCTGCAGCGGCTGGGCCTGCCCTATCGCGTGGTGGCGCTCTGCACGGGCGACATGGGTTTCGCCGCGCGCCGCACCTTCGACATCGAGGTGTGGCTGCCGGGGCAGGGGGCCTATCGCGAAATATCCAGCTGCTCGACCTGCGGCGACTTCCAGGCGCGGCGCATGAACGCGCGGGCGCGCCGCAAGGGCGAGAAGGGCACCCGCTTCGTCCATACGCTGAACGGCTCCGGCCTCGCGGTCGGCCGCACGATGGTGGCCATCCTGGAGAACTACCAGCAGGCGGACGGCTCGGTCGTCGTGCCCGAGGCGCTGCGGCCCTATCTCGGCGGAGATGCGGTGATCGGTGGCGGGGCCGGCGGCGGGGTCGTTGCAGATGCTTAAGGAGCCGCTCGACCTCTCCAAGGCGCGGATCCTGATCTCGAACGACGACGGCATCCACGCGCCGGGCCTGAAGCATCTCGAGAAGATCGCCCGCAGCCTGTCGAAGGACGTGTGGGTGGTCGCGCCGGAGGACGAGCAGAGCGCGGCCAGCCATTCGCTGACCCTGCGCCGGCCGCTGCGCATCCGCAAGCTCTCGCGCCGCCGCTACGCCGTCGACGGCACGCCGACCGATTCCGTCCTGCTTGCCGTCACCCAGGTGATGAAGGATCATCCGCCGGACATCGTCCTGTCGGGGATCAACCGCGGCGGGAACATGGGCGGAGACGTCATCTATTCGGGCACGGTCGCGGCCGCGATGGAGGCGACGCTGCTGGGCATACCGGCGATCGCTCTGAGCCAGCACATCCCGCCCGGCGGCAATCCGCGCTGGGCGACGGCGGAGGCGCATGCGGCCGACGTGATCCGCCGGGTCGCCGACGCACGCTGGCCCGACGGCGTGCTGATCAACATCAACTTCCCCGACGTCGCCGCCGACGACGTGACCGGCGTGCGCGTCACGACCCAGGGCCGGCGCAAGCCCGGCGGGCTGATCCAGGAGGGCAAGGACCCGGCGGGCCGGCCGTACTTCTGGATCGGCACGGCCCGCGCCTTCGCCGACCATGCCGAGGGTACCGACCTGGAGACGGTCTATGGCGGCGGCATCTCGGTGACGCCGCTCTACATGGACCTGACCCACCGGACCACCGTCGACGCGCTGCGGAAGGTGATCGGGTGACGCTTGCCGCGCGGAAGATCCGGCTGATCATCATGCTCCGGCAGGCGGGCATCACCGACCCCCGCGTGCTGTCCGCGATCGAGCTGGTGCCGCGCGAGATCTTCGTGCCGGAAATCTTCCGCGACCAAGCCTACGAGAATGTGGCATTGCCGATCGGCCACGGGCAGACGATCAGCCAGCCGGTGGTCGTGGGCCTGATGACCCAGGCGCTGCAGATCGGCGAGCGCATGAAGGTGCTGGAGATCGGTACCGGCTCCGGCTACCAGACGGCCATCCTGTCGAAGCTCTGCCGTCGGGTCTACACGGTGGAGCGGCACCGGCCGCTGCTGCGCGACGCCGAGGCGCGGCTGGAGCAGCTCGGCCTGCGCAACGTGACGACGCGCTACGGCGACGGGTCCGAGGGCTGGCGACCGGTGGCGCCGTTCGACCGTATCCTCGCCGCTGCGGCGGCCGCCGAGGTGCCGGCCAATCTCGCCGACCAACTCGCCGAGGGCGGCGTCATGATCACGCCGGTCGGCACCCGCCGCGACGACCAGCGCCTGGTGCGCGTCACGCGCGACGCGAGCGGCTTCAAGACCGAGGAGATGGTGCGGGTGCATTTCGTGCCGCTGGTGCCGTCGGTCGGCGAAGCGGACAACGGATCCGAGCACAGGCCCGAGAGCGGGCCCGAAAGTGCGGTGCCGGGCACCGCGCCGCCCAGCCGGTCCGAGGGAGGGGCGCAATGACGGTGCGCGCGATCCGGGCGGGCCTGCGGCTGCTGGCCGTGGCGGTCGTTCCGGCGGCTCTGCTCGCCGGCTGCGGCAACATCTACGTTCCGGCCCCCTCGCGCGGGACAGCACCGGTCGCGCCGCCGCCCGCCGCGGGCCAGCCGCTCGACGTGCCGACCGTGACGGTGCAGCGCGGCGACACGCTCTACGGCATTGCGCTGGCCAACCGCGTGCCGATGCGCGGACTGATCGTCCTGAACAAGCTCGAGCCGCCCTATCGCCTGTCGCCGGGCCAGCAGCTGATCCTGCCGTCGCAGGCGCGGCTGCACACGGTGGTGCAGGGCGACACCAGCTATTCCATCGCCCGGCGCTATGGCGTCAGCGTGGCCGAACTGGCGGAGCTGAACGCCCTGGACCCGCCGGGGCGCATCCTGCTGGGACAGCAGCTGGTGATTCCGGGCGTCGAACTGCAGGAGCGGCTGGCGGTGTCGCCCGAGCAGGCGACCGCGGTCGCGGTGACGACCGAACGCGCCGTCGAAGGCGAGCCGCTGCCGCCGTCCACATCGATGTCCACGGCGCCGTCGGCGGCCGAGATCGCGGCGCTGCCGTCGCCCTCGCAGCCCGCCGCCGAGCCGCCGGCGCCGGCAGCGTCCGTCAGCCCGCCCGCCGCCGCCGAGCCGGAACCGGCGAAGCCGGCCGGAAAGGCCGCGGCGCGCGACACGGCGCCGTTCATGATGCCCGTCCAGGGCAGGCTGCTGTCGGGATACGGGCCCAAGGCCGGCGGCCTGCGGAACGACGGCCTGAACATCGCCGCGGCGCGCGGATCCCCGGTGAAGGCGGCACGGGACGGCACCGTCGTCTATGCCGGCAACGAACTCCCGGGCTTCGGCAACCTCGTCCTGGTGAAGCACGACCAGGGATGGGTCACCGCCTACGGCCACAACGAGACGGTGCTGGTGAAGCGCGGCGATTCGGTCAAGCGCGGCCAGACGATCGGGACGGTCGGCAGCACCGGCAACGTCACCGAGCCGCAGCTGCATTTCGAGCTGCGCCAGGGCTCCCGCGCCATCGACCCCATGCCCTATGTGAGCACCGGCGCCTGAGGCGCCGCTTACGGGCCCTCAGCGCATCGCCGCGATGCTGCGCCGGAAGCGCAGGCCGGCGACGGTGAGGAAGGCCATGCCGATCACGGCGACCGCGAGGAATTCCGGCCAGACGAGGTCGAAGCCGGCGCCGCGGTAGAGGATCGCTTGGGAGAAGCTGACGAAGTGGGTGGAGGCGACCGCCTGCATCAGGTGCTGCAGCAGGGCCGGCTGGCTCTCGATGGGCGTCATCCCGCCCGAGAGCAGGTTCATCGGCAGCACGATCAGCATCAGCAGCAGGCCGAACTGCGGCATCGACCGGGCGATGGTCGCGAGGAATATGCCGATGGCCGACGAGGAGAAGAGGTAGAGCGCCACGCCGGACAGGAAGAGCGGGATCGAGCCGGCGATCGGGACCGCCAGCGCACGCTCGACCACCAGCCAGAGCGACAGGGCGACGGCGACCAGAATGACACCCGCATTCGCCCAGACCTTGGCCAGCATGATCTCGGACGGCGTGACCGGCATGACCAGCAGATGCTCGATCGTGCCGTGCTCGCGCTCGCGGATGAGCGCTGCACCGGTCAGGATGATCGAGAGCATGGTCACGTTGTTGATGATCTCCATCACGCCGGTGAACCAGCCGCTTTCCAGGTTCGGGTTGAACGCGATGCGCGTCTCCAGCCCGACGGGTGCCGCCGCGCTGCCGGTGCCGAGGAAGCGGGCGGCCTCCTGCGCGACGATGCTCTGGATGTAGCCGCTGCCGATGCCGGCCTGCATCATCGCGGTGGCGTCGATGTTCAGCTGGATCGCCGGCTGCCGCCCGGCGAGCGCGTCGGCCTGGAAGCGGGAGGGGATGACCATGACGAAGGTGTGGCGGCCCTTGTCGAGGCTGGGGTCGATCTCGGCGAAGGAGATCAGCTCCGGCGGCTGGAACTGCGGCGGGAGCAGCGCGTCGCGGATGCGCGCCGACAGCTGCGAGCGATCCTCGTCGACGATCGCGATCGAGGCGTTGTGCAGTTCGTGCGAGATGCCGGAGCCGGCGCCATACACGCCGAAGGAGAAGGCCCACAGGATCAGGACCAGCAGCACCGGGTCGGCGCGCAGGCTGTAGAGCTCCTTCACCCCGAGCCGCCAGATCGTCGCGAGGCGCGGCATTCAGCGCTCCTGTTTCGGCAGCAGCAGGGCGCTGGCGATCGCCAGCACCGGGAAGAACACGGCCAGCGCCAGCAGTTCGGGGATGAGATCGACGAGGCCGAGCGCCTTGGTGAAGGCGCCGACGCTCACCGACATGAAGTAGCTGGTCGGGAACACCTGGCCGATCAGCGCCGCCGACCCCTCCAGGGTCGAGACCGGCTGCGTCATGCCGGAGAACTGGGTCGCCGGCAGCATCGTGCCGATCGCCGTGCCGAACAGGGCGGCGAGCTGGCTGCGCGTGAAGGTCGAGATGACGAGGCCGATACCCGTGGTCGCGGCAACGTAGAGCAGCGCGCCCAGCGAAAGGGCGATCAGGCTGCCCTTCACGGGCACGTCGAACACGAACAGCGCCATCAGCGTCATCGCCGCGAAGTTCGCCATGCCGATGGCGATGTAGGGCAGCTGCTTGCCGAGCAGGAACTCCAGGCGGGTCGTCGGCGTGACGTAGAGGTTGGTGATCGACCCCAGCTCGCGCTCGCGCACGACGCCCAGCGCCGTCAGGATCGCCGGGATGAACACCAGCAGGATGGCGATCGAGGCCGGCACCATGGCGTTGGTGCTCAGGAAGGCCTGGTTGTAGCGGTAGCGCGCCTCGACCGTGACGGCGCCCGTGGCGGGAACCTCGCCGCGCGTGCGCCGCGCCAGGTCCGTCAGGTAGGCCTGGTGCAGGCCTTCGACGTAGCCGCGGACCGTTTCCGCCCGGAAGGGCATGGCGCCGTCGACCCAGACCGAGACCTCCGGGTTCGCACCGCGTGTCAGGTCGCGACCGAATCCCGGCGGGATCTCGACCGCCAGCGTGATGTCGCCCGCCTGCATCCGGCGGTCCATCTCGGCGTGACTGTCGAGCGGCGGCTGCCGGGTGAAATAGCGCGAGGCGGAATAGGCTTCGAGGTAGGTGCGGCTTTCGGGCGTGCGGTCGCGGTCGAGTGCCGCGAAGCGCAGATCCTCGACGTCGAAGCTGATGCCGAAGCCGAGCACCAGCAGCAGCAATGCCGTGCCGAGGAAGGCGAAGGAGAGGCGGATGGGATCGCGCAGGATCTCCATCGACTCGCGCAGCGTGTAGGCCCAGAGGCGCCCCGGACTGAAGGCGCCGGGGGATTGATTGGAAACGACCCGTTCCGCCGCGGGCGCCGCGGCGGGCGCGGGCGTCGGCTCTTCGGACGGGGCTGCTTCGGCGGCGTCCTCCAGGGCTTCGATGAAGGCCTCCTCGAGGGAGTGCGCTCGCGACCGGCTCCGGATCTGCTCGGGGGTGCCGCTCGCCAGCACGCGGCCCGCATGCATCAGCGAAATGCGGTCGCAGCGGCCGGCCTCGTTCATGAAATGCGTCGAGATGAAGATCGTGACGCCGTGCTCGCGCGACAGTTCTATCAGCAGCTCCCAGAAGCGATCTCGCGCGACGGGGTCCACGCCGGAGGTCGGTTCGTCGAGGATGAGCAGTTCCGGCTCGTGGATCACCGCGACCGCCAGCGACAGCCGCTGCCGTACGCCGAGCGGGAGGTCGCCGGCGCCCTGGTCCCGATAGGGCCGCAGCCCGAAGCGATCGAGCAGTTCGTCGATCCGCGCCCGCAGCCGGTCATCCGGAACCGAGAACAGCCGGCCGTGCAGGTCGAGATTCTGCAGGACGGAGAGCTCGCCGTAGAGCGAGAAGGATTGCGACATGTAGCCGACGCGCCGGCGTGCGGTCATGTCGTTCGGGCTGGCGTCGCGTCCGAACAGCTGGACCGATCCCTTCGTCGGCGGCAGGAGCCCGGTCAGCATCTTCATCGTCGTCGTCTTGCCGCAGCCGTTCGAGCCGAGGAACCCGAAGATCTCGCCCCGCGGGATCTCGAAGCTGACATCGTCGACGGCGGTGAAGCTGCCGAAGCGAAGGGTCAGATGGTCGGCGACGATCGCCGGCGGCGAGTCGGTCTCCGGCCGCGGCGGCAGGACGACGGCGCGGTGACCGTCCCGCTGTTCCGCCGGCAGCAGCGCGACGAAGGCCGCTTCGATGTCCGCGGCACCGGTCCGCTCGAGCAGGTCGGCCGGCGATCCGTCGGCGAGGATGCGCCCGCCGTTCATCGCGACGATCCGGCCGAATCGCTGTGCCTCGTCCATGTAGGCGGTGGTGACGATGACCGTCATGCCCGGCCGCTCCCGCCGGATGCCCTCGATCAGCTCCCAGAACTGGCGGCGGGAGAGCGGGTCGACACCCGTGGTCGGTTCGTCGAGGAGCAGCAGGTCGGGATCGTGGATCAGCGCGCAGCACAGGCCGAGCTTCTGCTTCATGCCGCCCGACAGCTTGCCCGCGGGCCGATCGGCGAAGGAGGCGAGGCCCGTCGCCTGGAGCAGTTCGGCGACGCGCGCCCGCCGCTCCGGCCGGCCCTGTCCGAACAGGCGGCCGAAGAAGTGCAGGTTCTCGGCGACGCTCAGTTCCATGTAGAGGTTGCGGCCGAGGCCTTGCGGCATGTAGGCGATCCGCTCGCAGACGGCGGTCCGGTGGCCGGTGTCCGCCATGTCGCCGCCGAGCACGCCGATCCGCCCGGTCTGGCGGCGCCGCGCGCCGGCGATCAGGGCCATCAGCGTCGACTTGCCGACGCCGTCGGGCCCGACCAGCGCCATCGCCTCGCCCGTCCGCACGGACAGGGACACGTCCTCCAGCGCCACGGTGCGGCCGTAGCGCTGGCCGACGCCCTGCAGGTCGACGGCGACATCGGTCATGCCGCTCAGCCCTGCGGCGGCAGCCGGATCGCGAGCCGTTCGGGCCAGGGGCCGCCTTGCCCGAGTTCGACATAGGCCGTGCCGGGCAGCCCCGTCTTCACCTGATCCTCGTAGCGGCGGAGGAGGTCCGGCGGGATCCGGACCTTCACCCTGAACATCAGCTTCTCCCGCTCGGACCGGGTCTCCACCTGCTTCGGCGTGAACTGCGCCTCGGGCGAAACGAACGAGACTTCGCCCGGTATGACGTAGTCCGGGGCCGCGTCCAGGACGATGCGCGCCTCGGCCCCCACGGCGATCCGGCCGACCTCTCCCGTCGGCAGGAAAATGATCATGTGCACGTCGGTGAGATCCAGGATGGAGACCACCTTGCCGCCGGCGGCCAACACCTCGCCCGGCTCGGTCAGACGGTAGAGAACCCGTCCGGCACGCGGCGACCGGACGACCGCCTCGGCCAGTTCGGCCTTGATCTGGCGGACGTTCGCCTCGGCAGCCTCGATACTCCGTTCCGCCGTGGCGACCCTGGCACGCGCCGCCTGGAGCGAGGCGCGGCCGGCCTCCTGCTGCGCCCGCTGCTGATCCAGCCGTTCGCGCGTCGCATAGCCCTTGGCGATCAGGCTCTCGGTGCGTGCGAGTTCCTGTCCTGCGAGGCGCAGGTCGGCTTCCGCCTTCACCACCCCGGCCTGTGCCTCGGCGCGTGCCTCGTTGGCGCGGGCGAGTTCGGCCTGCAGGGCGGCGAGCCGCGCCTCGACCTCCGCCGTGTCCATCCGTGCCACGATCTGGCCCGCCGCCACCATTTCGCCCTCCCGGACGAGGACCTCCATCACGCGACCGCCATACTTGGCGGCGACGTGCGCCTCTTCGGCTTCGATCCGCCCGTTGGCGAACGCGAGGTAAGGGGGAAGCTCGTCCTGCCGTGCCTGCCATAGAGACCATCCGCCCGCCGCGACGAGCGCGACGACGCACAGCAGGACGACCGGACGGACGATGGACTTCATGCCGCTTCCTTCAACGGGTGCCTGCAGGATGGAAAGGATGAACGAAGTCGCATTGAGGTGGGTCAACCGGCCGGCCGTCGGCTCCGTCCCGACCCCGCAACCACAGTATCATGCTCCGCGTCCTTCCTGCCGCCCGGCATTCCGTCGCGACGATGACGTAGCCTTCGCGCTGGGGCATTGTTCACCCTATCTTGTGACAGTGGCCGTTACCGGCCGCCCGGCGAATTCGGAACGACGATGACCGACCAACTCGCGATAGCGCTCGCACAGATCAACCCGACCGTCGGCGACGTTCCGGGCAACGCCGACCGTGTCCGGGCGGCGCGGCGTCGTGCCGCCGAACTCGGCGCCGACCTGGTGCTCTGCACCGAGCTCTGCATCTCCGGCTATCCGCCGGAGGACCTGGTCCTGAAGCCGTCCTTCCAGGAAGCCTGCATGGCCGCGGTGCGGACGCTGGCGGCCGAGACGGCTGACGGTGGACCGGCACTGCTGGTCGGCTCGCCCTGGGTCGAGAACGGGACGCTGCACAATGCGGTGCTGCTGCTCGACGGCGGCTCCATCGCGTCCACCCGGTTCAAGGTCGACCTGCCGAACTATGGTGTCTTCGACGAGAAGCGCGTGTTCGTGCCGGGCCCGATGCCCGGGCCGATCGCCTTCCGCGGCGTGCGGCTGGGCGTGCCGATCTGCGAGGACATCTGGACGTCCGCGGTCGTCGAGTGCCTGGAGGAGACGGGCGCGGAGATCCTGCTGGTCCCGAACGGGTCGCCGTTCGAGGCCGACAAGACCGACGTGCGGATCAACCTCGCGGTGGCGAGGGTGACCGAGACGGGGCTGCCGCTCGCCTATGTCAACCAGGTCGGCGGCCAGGACGAGTTGGTGTTCGACGGCGCGTCCTTCGTCGTCAATGCCGACCGCAGCCTTGCGGCGCAGCTGCCCGCCTTCCGCGAATGCGTGGTGCTGACGCGCTGGCGTCGCCAGGGCGAGGGCTGGCGCTGCTACGATGCGCCCATCGTCGAGACGCCGGAAGGGCTGGAGGCGATCTACGAGACGATGGTCCTCGGCCTGCGCGACTATGTGAACAAGAACCGCTTCCCGGGCGTCCTGATCGGCCTTTCCGGCGGCATCGACTCCGCCATCACGGCGGCCGTGGCGGTCGACGCCTTGGGCAGCGACCGCGTGCGCTGCGTCATGATGCCGTCGCCCTATACGTCGCAGTCCAGCCTGGACGACGCCGCCGCCGCCGCGGAAGCGCTCGGGGTTATGTACGACACGATCAACATCGGTCCGGCGATGGAAGCATTCCGCACGATGCTCGGCGGCGTGTTCGAGGGCCGTGCGGAAGATACGACGGAGGAGAACATCCAGGCCCGGTCCCGTGGCCTCACGCTGATGGCGATGTCGAACAAGTTCGGCGCCATGGTGCTGAGCACCGGGAACAAGTCGGAGATGTCGGTCGGCTACGCGACGCTCTACGGCGACATGTGCGGCGGCTACAACGTGCTGAAGGACGTCTACAAGACGACCGTCTTCGCGCTGTCGGACTGGCGCAACCGCAGCTGGCGCGACGGCTTCCTCGGGCCGAAGGGGCGGGTCATCCCGCAGAACATCATCGACAAGCCGCCGAGCGCCGAGCTGAAGCCGGACCAGAAGGACCAGGATACGCTGCCGCCCTACGACGCGCTGGACGACATCCTGCAGGGCCTGATCGAGGGCGAGCAGTCTATCGAGCAGATCGCGGCGCGCGGCCACGAGGCGGCGACGGTGCAGCGCATCTGGCGCATGGTCGACATCGCCGAATACAAGCGGCGCCAGGCGCCTCCGGGCGTGAAGATCACCCGCCGCGCCTTCGGCCGCGACCGGCGCTATCCCATCACCAACGGCTACCGGGGCAGCGTGTGAGACGGATGCCGCTCACCGACGGAGGTTCGGGGTGACCGTCCGCGTCCGCTTCGCACCCAGCCCGACCGGGCTGCTGCACGTCGGCAACGCGCGGGTGGCGCTCGTCAACTGGCTGTTCGCGCACGCCCGCGGCGGCGCGTTCCTGCTGCGCCTCGACGACACCGACACCGAGCGCGGCACCGACGCCTTCGCGCAGGCGATCGAGGACGACCTCCACTGGCTCGGCATCGGCTGGGATGCGTTCGCCCGGCAGTCCGACAGGACCGACCGCTATCGCGACGCCTTCGAGCGCCTGCGCGCCGCCGGCCGCCTCTACGCCTGCTACGAGACGCCGGAGGAGCTGGAGTTCAAGCGTCGGCGGCAGATGGCGCGCGGCGAGCCGCCGCGCTACGACCGCGCCGGCCTCTCGATGACCGAGGCGGAGCGCGAGCGCTATCGCGCCGCCGGGCACGAGCCCTACTGGCGGTTCCTGCTCGAGGACGGCGACATCGCCTGGACGGACCTGATCCGCGGGCCCGTCCATTTCGAGGGCCGGCACCTCAGCGACCCCGTCCTGTTCCGCGCCGACGGGCGCCCGCTCTACACGCTCTGCTCGGTGGTGGACGATATCGACCTGGGGATCACCCATGTGATCCGCGGCGAGGACCACGTCGCCAACACCGCGGTGCAGCTGCAGCTGGCGGCCGCACTCGGCGCCGACCCCGGTGCCTTCGCCTTCGCGCACATGCCGCTGCTGGCCGACGTGTCCGGCGCGCCCTTGTCGAAACGCCTGGGCAGCCTGTCGCTGCGCCAGCTGCGCGACGAGGGGATCGAGCCGATGGCGCTCGCCGGACTGCTCGCGCGGATCGGCACGCCGGATCCGGTGGAGGCGGTCGACCGGCTCGAAGACCTGCTGCCCGGCTTCGACCTTGCCCGCTTCGGCCGTGCGACCCCGCGGTTCGACCGGGACGAACTCGGGCGCCTCAATGCGGCGCTGTTGCAGCGGATGCCCTACGAGGCGGTCGAGGACCGCCTGACAGCGCTCGGCATGGACGATTTCGGTGCGAGACTCTGGCTCGCCGTCCGCGCGAACATCTCGACCCTCGCCGAGGCGGGCGACTGGTACCGCATCTGCCGCGGCGACCTCGAGATAGAGCGGCAGGAGGAGGGGTTTCTGGCCGAGGCCGCCAAGCTCCTGCCGGATGAGCCGTGGGACGGCGAGACGTGGGCGGCGTGGACCGCGCGGGTACGGGATGCCACCGAGCGGCGGGGCCGCAACCTGTTTCGTCCGCTCCGGCTGGCCCTGACCGGCCGCGAGCACGGGCCGGAGATGAGTGCCCTGCTGCCGGAGATCGGGCGCACGCGCGCCCTGTACCGCCTCGTCGGCCGGGAATCGGCGGTGGCGGGCGGCGGCGTCGTCGTGCCGCTGGGACGCAAGAAGAGCTGAAGGGAAGCCTCGTGGCGCTGGTTCTGCACAACACCCTGACCCGGGTGAAGGAAACATTCGAGCCGATCGACCCGCAGCATGTCCGCATGTATGTCTGCGGGCCCACCGTCTACGACTTCGCCCATATCGGAAACGCGCGGCCCGTGGTCGTCTTCGACGTCCTCTACCGGCTGTTGCAGCGGCGCTACCCCCGGGTGACCTACGTCCGCAACATCACCGACGTCGACGACAAGATCAACGCGGCGGCGCGCGAGAGCGGCCGCACCATCCGGGAGATCACGGAGGGCACCGCCAAGGCCTTCCACGAGGACATGGCGGCGCTCGGCGCACTCGAGCCGGACGTCGAGCCGCGCGCGACCGAGCATATCGCGCAGATGGTCGCGATGATCGGCAAGCTGATCGAGGGCGGCCACGCCTATGCCGCCGAGGGGCACGTCCTGTTCAACGTGCCGTCCATGCCGGACTACGGCAGCCTGTCGCGGCGTAACCGCGACGACATGGTCGCCGGCGCGCGGGTCGAGGTGGCGCCCTACAAGCGCGATCCGGCGGACTTCATCCTGTGGAAGCCGTCCGACGCCGAGACGCCCGGCTGGGACAGCCCGTGGGGCAGGGGACGCCCCGGCTGGCACATCGAATGCTCGGCGATGAGCGAGGCCTACCTGGGCGAGACGTTCGACATCCACGGGGGCGGTGCCGACCTGATCTTCCCGCACCACGAGAACGAGGTGGCGCAGAGCGTCTGCGCGCACGGCGGGAAGCCCTTCGTGCGCTACTGGGTGCACAATGGCTGGGTCATGGTCGAGGGCGAGAAGATGTCGAAGTCGCTCGGCAACTTCTTCACCGTGCGCGACCTGCTGGGCGAGCATCCGGGCGAGGCGATCCGCCTGACGTTGCTCTCCGCGCACTATCGCCAGCCGCTCGACTTCACCAAGGACCTGCTCGCCCAGTCGAAGCAGGCGCTCGACCGCTTCTACCTGGCACTGCGCGACCAGCCGGAAGCGGAGGCGGATCCGGCGCTGCTGGCGCCGATCGAGGCGGCGCTCGACGACGATCTGAATACGCCGGCCGCGATCGCCGCACTGCACGACCTGACCACCCGCCTCAACAAGGCGCGCGACCACGAGAAGCCGGGTCTCGCCGCGGCACTGCGGGCCGCCGGCGGTCTGCTCGGCCTGCTCGACGCCGATCCGGAGCGCTGGCTGCGCGGGGAGGGAACCGCCACCGCAGGCGGCCCGACCCCCGAGGAGATCGAGGACCTGATCGTCCGCCGCCGCGACGCCCGCAAGGCGAAGGACTTCGCCGAGGCCGACCGCATCCGCGACAGCCTGGCGGCGCAGGGCGTGCTGCTGGAGGATTCGCCGCAGGGAACGACGTGGCGGCGGTCGTAGGGCGGGCGGTCTTCAGGTTGCTATAGGCACAAAAAAGGGGCCGATCACACGGCCCCTTTTTCATTCGTCCAGCTGGTACGGCCTATCGCGTCGGGATCGGGTCCGGGCCGTTGTAGTCGTAGAAGCCGCGGTTGGTCTTTCGGCCGAGCCAGCCGGCCTCGACATATTTCACCAGGAGCGGGCAGGGGCGGTACTTGCTGTCGGCGAGGCCCTCGTACAGCACCTGCATGACCGACAGGCACACGTCCAGGCCGATGAAGTCCGCCAGCTCGAGCGGGCCCATCGGATGGTTCGCGCCCAGCTTCATCGCCATGTCGATCGAATCGACCGAGCCGACGCCCTCGTACAGGGTGTAGACGGCTTCGTTGACCATCGGCAGCAGGATGCGGTTCACGATGAAGGCGGGGAAATCCTCCGCCGCCACCGGATGCTTACCCATCCGCAGCGACAGTTCGCGCACCTCTTCGAAGGTGGCGTCGTCGGTGGCGATGCCCCGGATCAGCTCGACCAGGAGCATCACCGGAACCGGGTTCATGAAGTGCATGCCCATGAACCGGCTCGGCCGATCGGTCGCCGCCGCGAGGCGGGTGATCGAGATCGACGAGGTATTGGTCGCCAGCAGGGCGTCGTCGCGCAAATGCGGGATCAGGGACTTGAAGATGTCCCGCTTGACCGCTTCCTTCTCCGTCGCCGCCTCGATCACGAGGTCGCAGTCGCCGAAATCGGCGAAGTTCGTCGTGATCTTGATCTGATCGACGGTCTTGGCCTTGGTGTATTCGTCGATCACGCCACGCCGGAGCTGACGGTCCAGATTATGACCGATCTTCTCCAGCGCGGCGCGCAGCCGATCCTCGGAAACGTCGGCCATCCGGACCTCGCACCCCGCGAGGGCCGCGACGTGGGCGATGCCGTGTCCCATCTGCCCGGCGCCGACGACTCCGATACGTTCGATCATCTGCTGGTGGTTCCTTACGAACTGGCTTTGACGTGCTTGCCGATCTCGGCCGTCAGTTCCGGCACGACCTGGAACAGGTCGCCGACGAGGCCGTAATCGGCGACCTGGAAGATCGGCGCCTCTTCGTCCTTGTTGATCGCGACGATGACCTTGGAGTCCTTCATCCCGGCGAGATGCTGGATCGCACCGGAGATGCCGACCGCGACGTACAGCTGCGGCGCCACGACCTTGCCGGTCTGGCCGACCTGATAGTCGTTCGGCACGTAGCCCGCGTCGACCGCGGCGCGCGACGCACCGACCGCCGCACCCAGGGTGTCGGCCAGCTCTTCCAGGATCTTGAAGTTCTCTCCGCTGCCCATGCCGCGGCCGCCCGAGACGATGCGCTGGGCACCGGCGAGTTCGGGACGCGCCGACTTGCTCAGCTCGCGGCTGACGAAGGAGGACAGGCCGGCATCGCCGCCGCCGGAGACGCTCTCGACGGTGGCGGAGCCGCCCTCGGCCGCCGCCGGCTCGAAGGCCGTGCCGCGCACGGTGATGACCTTCTTCTCGTCCGACGACTGGACGGTCGCCAGCGCGTTGCCGGCATAGATCGGCCGGACGAAGGTGTCGGGCGACTCGACGCCGGAGATCTCCGACAGCATCGACACGTCCAGCAGCGCCGCGGCGCGCGGGGTGTAGTTCTTGCCGTTGGTGGTCGCAGGCGCGAGGATGTGCGTGTAGCCGGGTGCAAGATCCACCAGCAGCTTGGCCACGTTCTCGGCCAGCATGTTCTCGAACGCGGCATCGTCCGCGACGAGGACCTTGGTCACGCCGGCGACCTTCGCGGCAGCTTCGCCGGCCCCGCTGCAGTCCTTGCCGGCGATCAGGACGTGGACGTCCTTGTCGATCTGCGTGGCGGCGGTCACGACGTTGCGCGTGACGGCCTTCAGCTGGCCCTGGGTGTGCTCAGCGACGACGAGGACGCTCATCAGATCACCTTCGCTTCGTTCACGAGCTTCTCGACGAGCTCCTGGACAGTCTTCACCTTGCCGCCGCCCTGGCGCTTCGGCGGCTCGGCCACCTTGATCACCTTGAGGCGGGGCGTGATGTCGGCGCCGAGATCCTCGGGCGACATCTCCTCGATCGGCTTCTTCTTCGCCTTCATGATGTTCGGCAGCGACGCGTAGCGCGGCTCGTTCAGGCGCAGGTCGGTGGTGACGATCGCCGGAAGCTTGATCTTCACCGTCTCCAGGCCGCCGTCGACCTCACGCGTGACGGTCGCTTCCTCGCCCGACACCTCGACGATCGAGGCGAAGGTGGCCTGGCTCCAGCCGAGCAGGCCCGCGAGCATCTGGCCGGTCTGGTTGCAGTCGTCGTCGATCGCCTGCTTGCCCAGGATGATGAGCTGCGGCTGTTCCTTCTCGGCGATGGCCTTCAAGGCCTTCGCCACGCCGAGCGGCTCGGTCGGCTGATCGGTCTTCACCAGGATGCCGCGGTCGGCACCCATGGCGAGCGCGGTGCGGATCGTCTCCTGGCACTGCTGCACGCCGATCGACACGGCGATGACTTCGCTCGCCGTGCCTTTTTCTTTCATCCGCACGGCCTCTTCGACGGCGATTTCGTCGAAGGGATTCATGGACATCTTGACGTTCTGCGTCTCGACGCCGCTGCCGTCAGGCTTTACGCGGACCTTGACGTTGTAGTCGATCACCCGCTTGACGGGCACCAGGACCTTCATGAGCGACCTGCCTGCTGCTGCGGTATTTAAGGCTTCATCGGGAGCCCGGTCTTAGTTGCGAGACACTAGCGTGTCAAGGCGATGGACCGGAAATGTCCGTGCCTGTGGCTACGCCGGGCGGTCTCGCGGCGAATGCCGGGGCGGGTCGGGGTCAGCGGTTCGCCCCCGGCTTCCAAAGAACGTCACCGGCACCGTTTCCGTTCACCCGCCGCGCGAGCACGAACAGGTGATCGGACAGGCGGTTGATGTAACGCAGTGCCGCCGGGTTGATCGGCTCGTGCGTCGCGAGCTTCGTCATCAGCCGCTCGGCACGGCGCGCCACGGCCCGCGCCATGTGCAGATGCGCCGCTGCGGCTGTACCGCCCGGCAGAATGAAGGATTTGAGCGGCGCCAAGTCGGCGTTCATCGCGTCGATCTCCTGCTCCAGCCGGTCGACTTGGCTGTCCAGGATCCGCAGGGCCGTCGCCTTCCGTTCCTCCTGCTCCGGAGTGCACAGGTCGGCGCCCAGGTCGAACATGTCGTTCTGGATGCGATCCAGCATGGCGTCGGCGTCGTCGGTCGTGTGCAGCCGGGCCAGCCCGATGATGCAGTTCGCCTCGTCGACGGTGCCGTACGAGGCGACGCGCAGGTCGTGCTTCGGGACGCGGCGGCCGGTGCCGAGCGACGTGTCGCCCTTGTCGCCGCCGCGCGTGTAGATGCGGGTCAGCTGGACCATCAGCGGCCCACCACGAACATCAGGAATCCGAGCAACAGAATGGCGGCTGCCTGGAGCATCACGCGCCACTGCATCAGCTTGTTGCTGTGGCGGCGATTGAAGTCGCCGCCGCGGATCATCGCCACCATTCCGACGGCAAGAACCCCGAGGGTGGCGACCGCGAAGACGATCACGAGAATGGGGAGAAGCGTGTTCATGCCCGGTATATATAGCGCCGCGCATACTCGTTCCACTCGCCGGCCCGTCGGCCGGCACGGATGCGTCCCGGTACTGGAAGCGGCTCGAGTTGAAAAAGCTTCTCCTTCTCATCTTGGTGGCCGGCGCGGCAGCCGCCGGAGCGGGGTTCTGGTGGTTCTCCAAGGCGGAGGATGCGACCACGCAGCTGGCGACAGTGGCGGTTTCCCGCGGCGATCTGGAGGACGCGGTGACCGCGCTCGGCGCGCTGCAGCCGCGTGACTATGTCGACGTCGGCACGCAGGTGTCGGGACAGCTGCGGAAGATCCACGTCGACATCGGCGACGAAGTGAAGCAGGGGGACCTGCTCGCCGAACTCGATCCGGCCGTCTACGTCTCGCGCGTCGAGGCGGACCGCGCGTCCCTCGACAACCTCCGGGCGCAGCGCGAGGAGCGAATCGCCCAGCGGCGCCTCGCCGACCAGCAGTTCCGCCGCCAGTCCGGCCTGATGAAGGCGAAGGCGACCAGCGAGGAGGCGTATCAGAGCGCCGAGGCGGCGCTGAAGGTGGCGGACGCGCAGATCGCGGCGATCACCGCGCAGATCGCCCAGACCGAATCCAACCTGCGCGGCAACGAGGCGAACCTCGGCTACACGAAGATCTATGCCCCGATGACCGGAACGGTCGTCTCGGTCAGCGCGCGCCAGGGGCAGACGCTGAACGCGAACCAGTCGGCGCCGATCGTGCTGCGCATCGCGGACCTCGACACGATGACCGTCTGGACGCAGGTGTCGGAGGCCGACATCGGCCGCCTGGAGATCGGCATGCCGGCCTATTTCACGACGCTCGGCTATGGCGACCGGCGCTGGGGCGGCAAGTTGCGCCAGGTCCTGCCGACGCCCGAGGTCGTCAACAACGTCGTGCTCTACAACGCGCTGTTCGACGTCGCCAATCCCGGCCAGGTGCTGAAGCCGCAGATGACGGCGCAGGTCTTCTTCGTCCGCGCATCGGCGCAGGACGTGCTGACCGTGCCGGTGGCGGCACTGCAGTCGGGCGGGCGCCGCGGCGGCCGCCGCGAAGGCGGCGGTGACACGCAAGGTCCGCGGGCCGAAGGTCAGCCCGGCGGACAGCGTGGCGGCTCCGGAGACGGTTCGGCGGGGGCAGGAGGCGGTACACCGGCGCGCGTCCAGGTCGTCCGTGCCGACGGATCGATCGAGGAGCGCCGCGTCACGGTCGGCGTCAGGACGCGGATCGCGGCGGAAGTGAAGTCCGGCCTGGAAGAGGGCGAACGGGTCGTGGTGCTGAGCGAGACGGCAGGACCGCAGCGGCCGCAGCGCCGGCCACCGGGCCCGCGCCTGTGAACGCGCCCCTCGGCACTGCCGTCATCGAACTGCGCGAGGTCCGCAAGAGCTTCAGCCGCGGCGCCCTGTCGGTCGACGTGCTGCACGGCGTGTCGCTGCGCATCGATGCGGGCGAGTTCGTCGCGATCATGGGGACGTCGGGGTCGGGCAAGACGACCCTGATGAACATCCTCGGCTGCCTCGATCGCCCTACCAGCGGCCAGTATCTGTTCGCGGGCGAAGACGTCGCCGGCTTCGACCGCGACCGGCTCGCCGACCTGCGCAGCCGGTCCTTCGGCTTCGTCTTCCAGCAATACAACCTGCTCGCCAATGCGACGGCCGTCGAGAATGTCGAGGTACCGTCGATCTATGCGGGCACGGCGCCGGCGGCACGGCGCGCGCGTGCGTCGGCACTGCTGGGCCAGCTGGGGCTCGGAGAGCGCCTGGACCACCGGCCGAGCCAGCTGTCGGGCGGCCAGCAGCAGCGGGTGTCGATCGCCCGCGCATTGATGAACGGCGGCAAGGTCATCCTGGCCGACGAGCCGACCGGCGCCCTCGACACGCGCAGCGGCCGGGAGGTGCTCGATCTCCTGAAGCAGCTCAACGCCGACGGCCACACGATCATCCTGATCACGCACGATCCCGCCGTCGCCGCGGAGGCGCACCGCCAGATCCGCATCACCGACGGGCGCATCGTCGAGGACAAGGGCACCAAGACGATCGGCGAGCGGGCCCAGATGCCGACGGCCAGGGGAGCGGCGCGGCCGGCGCTGCTGCTGTCCGAACTGGGCGAGGCGGTTCGCATGGCGTTCCGCTCCCTGCGCGCCAACCTCTACCGCACGCTGCTGACGCTGCTCGGCATCGTCATCGGCGTGGGTGCGGTGATCGCCATGCTCGCCATCGGCAACGGTGCGAAGCGCGAGGTGCTGAGCAGCATCCAAGCGATGGGCAGCGACCTGCTGATCGTGCGGCCCGGCGCGCCGAACGTGCGCGGCTCCGGCGGCGTGGCGACGCTGGTGCCCGACGATGCCGCCGAGATCCGCAACCTGCCCAACGTGGCGTCGGCGGCGCCTGAGATCGGCGGTTCGGTCACCCTGCGCTACGGCGGGCGGGACTACCAGACGACGGCCACGGCCACGTCGCCCGACTATGCCGAGGCGCGCGACTGGCGAGCGGCGACCGGCGTGTTCTTCTCCGACGAAGACATGCGGACCTATGCGCCCGTCGTTGCGCTCGGGCAGACGGTCGTTAAGGCGCTCATGCCCGAGGGCGGCGACCCCGTCGGCAAGTATGTCCTGGTCAACAACATCCCCTTTCTCGTGGTCGGCACGATGACGGCCAAGGGCGCCACGAGCTGGGGCACCGACATGGACGATGTCGCCTTCGTGCCGCTGACGACCGGCAGTCTGCGCATCTTCGGCCAGCGCCACCTGCGCACCATCACCGTCCAGGTGGAGGACGGCACCCGGATCGGCGAGACGGAGAAGGCGATTCAGGCGCTGCTGCTGGCGCGGCATCGCACGGTGGACTTCCAGATCCGCAACATGGCGTCGCTGATCGATACGATATCGGAGACGCAGAACACGCTGACGGTACTGCTCGGCTCCATCGCCGCCATCTCGTTGCTGGTCGGCGGCATCGGCGTGATGAACATCATGCTGGTCACCGTGACCGAACGGACGCGCGAGATCGGCATCCGCATGGCGACCGGCGCGCGCACCATCCACATCCTGCTGCAGTTCCTGACCGAGGCGCTGGTCGTGTGCGGCATCGGCGGCCTGCTCGGCGTCGTCGGTGGGCTCGGGACGGCATGGCTGCTCGCCTATTTCGGCCAGTCGATCGAGTATTCGCTGGCGCCGGTGGTCTTCGCCTTCGCCTCCGCCTTCCTCACCGGCCTGCTGTTCGGCTTCATGCCGGCGCGCAAGGCCGCCCATCTCGACCCTGTCGTCGCGCTGTCGACAGACTGAGATCCCCGATGATCCCCTACCGTACCTTGGCGTCGGCGACGCTCCTGCTCACCGCGGCCGCCTGCAGCATCGCGCCGGATGCGCGGCCGCCCCGGGCGCCGGCGCCTTCGGCGTGGCGGATGGTCGCCGCACCGGTGGCGGCATCCGAACCGGCGGCGGCCGTCGCGGCCGACTGGTGGCGCGCCTTCGGCAGCCCTGAACTCGTCCGGGTGGTCGAGGCGGCGCGCCGCAACAATCCCGACCTGGCGGCGGCGGTCCAGCGGATTGCCCAGGCGACCGCGGACGTCCGCGCCGCCGGTGCGAGCCTGCTACCCACCGTCGACGGCATCGGCTCCGCCTCGCGCAGCGGCGGGGGCGGCGGCGGCTCGGGCAGCTTCCTCTCCTCCTGGGGCAACAACTTCCAGCTCGCCCTCGATGCGAGCTACGAGGTCGACCTCTGGGGCGTGAACCGCACCGCGGTGGCTGCCGCCCGCGCCCGCGTCGCCGCGAGCCGGTTCGACCGCGACGCCGTGGCGCTGACCCTCGCCGCCGACACGGCCGACGCCTGGCTGCAATATGCCGCGCTCGGCGATCAGATCCGCACGTCGCGCAACACGCTGGAGATCGCGCGGCGCATCCTGGAGGTGGTCGAGGCGCGCGGCCGGTTCGGCGCCATCTCGCCCCTCGAACTGGCGCAGCAGCGCGGTGCCGTCGCCAGCATCGAGGCGGCCATTCCCGACCTGGAGCGCCAGCGCGCGATCACCCTCAACGGCCTCGCGCGCCTCGCGGGGGAGCCGCCGTCGGCGTTCGACACCAGGGCGCCGAGCCTGTCCGAGATCGCGCTGCCCGTGGCCGCACCGGGGTTGCCCTCGGAACTGCTGGCGCGCCGCCCGGACATCGCCCGTGCCGAGGCGCAACTGGTCGCCGCCGATGCCGACATCGTCGCCGCCCGCGCCGCCTTCTACCCCAGCATCCGCCTGACCGCCGGCGGCGGCACGTCGAGCGACGAACTCGCCTCGCTGTTCCGGCCGGAAGCCTTCTTCGCCAACCTCGCCGCCGGTCTGACCGCACCGATCTTCCAGGGCGGGCGACTGGAGGCGGACCTGGAACGGAGCCGCGCGCAGTACGCCGAACTGACCGCGAACTACCAAGCGGCGGTGATCGACGCCTTCACCGACGTCGAGGACGCGCTCGCGGCGGCGACGTTCCTGCAGACCGTCGAGGCGGCCCAGACGCGCGCCGCCGAGGAAGCGCGGGAGGCCTACCGGCTCGCCGAGATCCAATATCGCGCCGGTGCGATCGACCTGCTGACCGTGCTCGACACCCAGCGCAGCGTCCTCAACGCCGACGACACCCTGATCCGCACCCGTCTCGCCCGCCTGAGCGCCGCCGTGGCGCTCTACACCGCCCTCGGCGGCGGCTGGACGGCGGCGGATGCGGGCTGATGCGATGGAATTTCTGCCCCAGAAACGCCGATATCTGCTTTGCTTGCGAGGTTCGTCCGGAAGGAGCCTGAAATGAACGCACATCCCGAAGTGGCGGCCGGCGGAGACGTCGAGCGCGCCGCGATCGAAGCCGTCGTCGCGACCTATCTCGACGGCCTCTACGAGGGCGACGCCGACAAGCTCGCGGCGGCCTTCCATCCGACCAGCGCGTTGGCCCAGGTCCGGGACGGCCAGCTAGACGTGACCCCACGCGACGCATGGCTGGAGGCCGTCCGCAACCGGCCGTCGCCGAAAGCCAGCGGCCTCCCGCGCTCGGACGAGATCCTGACGATCGAGATCGCCGGACCGACCATGGCCTTCGTGAAACTGCGTTGCGCGATCCCGCCGCGGTACTTCACGGACCAGCTGTCATTGCTGAAGATCGACGGCCGCTGGCAGGTCGCCCAGAAGGTGTTCCAGACGGAGACGCGCTAGATAGCGGTCCGTCCAGCGTCGGCGTTTGCCGAGCGGGCGGACCGTCAGTTCCGGCGCTCCAGCAGCCCCCGCGCGATGACGTGGGCCTGGATCTCGGCGGCGCCCTCGAAGATGTTGAGAATGCGGGCGTCGCAGAGGACGCGGCTGATCTCGTATTCCTCGGCATAGCCGTTGCCGCCGTGCACCTGGACGGCGTTGTCGGCGTTCGACCAGGCGACGCGCGCCGCCAGCAGCTTCGCCATGCCCGCCTCGATGTCGCAGCGGCGGTCGCCGTCCTTCTCGCGGGCGGCGAAATAGGAGAGCTGGCGGGCCATCATCGTCTCGACGACCATCCAGGCGATCTTGCCGGCGACGCGCGGGAAGGCGTAGATCGGCTTGCCGAACTGCTGACGCTGGGTGGCGTAGGAAAGCGCCAGTTCGAGGGCGCGCTGCGCCACGCCGACCGAGCGCGCCGCCGTCTGGATGCGTGCCGATTCGAACGTGGTCATCAGCTGCTTGAAGCCCTGGCCCTCGACGCCGCCCAGCACGTTCGCCGCCGGCACTTCGAAACCGTCGAAGCCGATCTCGTATTCCTTCATGCCGCGATAGCCCAGCACGCGGATCTCGCCGCCCGACATGCCGGCGGCAGGGAAGGGGGCGGCGTCGGTGCCGCGCGGCTTGGGCGCGATGAACATCGACAGGCCCTTGTAGCCGGGCTCGTCGGAATTCGTGCGCACCAGCAGGGTCATCACGTCGGCACGGGCCGCGTGGGTGATCCAGGTCTTGTTGCCCGAGATCCTGTAGACGTCGCCGTCGCGCACGGCGCGGGTGCGCAGCGAGGCGAGGTCGGAGCCGGTGTTCGGCTCGGTGAAGACCGCCGTCGGCAGGATCTCGCCCGAGGCGATCTTCGGCAGCCATTCCGCCTTCTGCTCTTCGGTGCCGCCCAGGCGGATCAGCTCGGCCGCGATCTCCGAGCGCGTGCCCAGCGAGCCGACGCCGATATAGCCGCGCGACAGTTCCTCGGTGACGACGCACATCGCCACCTTGCCCATGCCGAGCCCGCCATTCTCCTCGGGAATGGTCAGGCCGAAGACGCCGAGCCGGCTCATCTCGTCGACGACCGTCATCGGGATCAGCTCGTCGCGCACGTGCCAGCCGTGCGCGTCCGGCAGCACCTTCTCCTCGGCGAAGCGGCGGAACTGGTCGCGGATCATGTCCAGCGTCTCGTCGCCCAGGCCGAGCCGGCCGAAGTCGCCGTGCTCCGCCAGTTCGGCGATGCGCATGCGCACCGCGTTGCCGTTGCCGGCGCGCGCCAGCGTCTCGACCGCCGGCACGGCGAAGTCGCGCACGGCCTCGTCGGGAATGCCCATGTCGCCCGGCCGGACGATCTCGCCCTGGGAGAGCAGGATGCCGCCGCGCATCTGCTGCAGGTATTCGCCGAACCCCGCCTGCAGGATGAGGCTTTCCAACTCGCCGAACTGCCCGTCCTCGGCCAGCCTGTCCGCCCAGCCGGCGAGCTGGCGCAGCGCAGACACGTAGGTCGTCAGCCACGCGAAGCCGTGCGCGGCGAACTGCTCGCGCTCCAGCAGCGCGGCATCGGCCCGGCCGCCCTTGTCGACCATCGCCGCAACGCTGCGGCGGGCCTTGCCGGCGAACGCTTCGGCAGCCTCCAGGGCCTCCGCGCAGGTGCGCCGAAGGTCGGGAAGCAGGACGCCGCCAGTGGCTGAAGTGGCGGCGGGCGAGGATGAGGGCATGGCGGGGCTCCGGTGCGCGGTGGAGGGTGAAATGCAAGCGGGTGCGACGCCTGTCAATCGACCTGCCGCAGATAGCGCGGTATTTCGAGCGACTGCCACGCTTATTCCAGCGCGAGATCAGGAGAGCTGCATGACCGCCGAGACGCCGAAGCCCCAGAGCCCGCTGGCGCGACATCTGGGTTTCGAACTCCTGGAGGCGACCGACGACCGGGTGGTCAGCCGCTGCGTCGTCCGCCCCGAGCACAACAATCCCACCGGCGTGGTCCATGGCGGTACCCTGATAGCCTTGGCCGACAATGCGGCGACGCGCATGGCCAACATCGCCAATGCGAAAGGGCCGAACGCGGGCCGATTCATGGTGGCGATCGACCTTCATGCCGTTATGTTAAGGAACCAGAAGGGCGGCGAGATCCTTGCCGAGGCACGCATCGTGCGTGCCGGCAGCCGCGTGACGGTGGTCCGGACGGTCGTCATGGGGGCCGAAGGCAAGCCCCTCGTCGAAGTGACCACGACGCACGTGCCGGGCTGAGCCCGGCGTAACGTCCTATGGTCGAAGCAATCACTCGGGAACAGGCATGAGTCTTCTCACACGCGGTTCGGTCATCGCGGTGTCGCTGTTGGTCGGCGGCTGCGTCACGTCGATGTTGGGCGGCGGGTCCGACGCCGCCGATGCCAAGCAGGGACCGTCGCCGGCGCAGACCGCCTCGGCGCCGGCCACGCCTGCTGCCGCACCCGCCACCGACCAGACCTGGGCCGGGCGGGACCTTCCGGACTATCGGACGAGCAGTTCGCGCACGGCGGCGCTGTCGGCCGAAGCGATGGCCGCCACACCGGCGCCGCAGCCGCAGCTCTCGCTCACCGGGAGCCAGACCGAGATGCCGCCGGCGCGACCCGTGCCACCGACCCAGGATGTCGCTGCCGCTACGCCGCCGCCCGCCCAGCCGGCGCCGCAGCGAGCCGTCGCCGCGCCGCCCGCCGCGCCGCCGCAGCCGGCCGCACCGCAGCGGCCCTCGGGCCAGCAGCTGGCGCAGGCACAGCCGCAGCGCAACAGCGCCCCCCAGGGCCAGCAGCGCCCTGCCGGCGAGGCCGGTCCGAGCGAGGAGCAGCTGCAGCGTGCGGTCCAGGCCTATGCCGGCGTATCCGGCGGGTACTATCTCAACGAGAAGTGCAGCGTCCTGAATGCCGCGCAGAAGCGCGAGTACGAATGGCATCTGTCGGTGCTGACCGCCGCGCTGTCGCGTCAGGTGCGTCCGGACGTTCTGGAGAAGGCGCGCAGCGTCACGCGCCAGAACGTCGGCGAGCAGTTCAAGGACTGCGGCGACAAGAGCAAGCAACTCGTCGGCGAGGCCTTCACCGCCGCTCAGCGTATGAACCAGTCGGTCACCGGCGCCACCTACAAGGGCAAGGAGAGCGACCTCCAGCTGTCGCTCAACAAGTTCGGCGCGGTCACGATGGCGCTGACCGTCGAGCAGCGCTGCGATCGCATCCCCGAGCCGACGCGCGGTCGCGTCTATTCCGCCCTGGACGAGGTGGGGGCGAGCCTGTCGAAGCAGGGTGCGGCGGATCAGGTCAAGCAGATCCGGAGCCGCGTCACCGAACAGGTCGAGGGGGCCTTCAAGAGCGGTAAGCTGACCAAGGAACAGGCATGCGACGCCCGTTCGACACAGCAGCTGCAGCCGGTGCTGAGCGAACTCAAGCGCATGCAGTGCGAGATCGCCGGGTCCAAGGAGGCCTGCGCCGACCTCAAGTCGTGATCCGCAACGCGCCGGTACCGGCGACTCTGGACCGGAGCTTGCATTCGACCGGATGAGACCACCGCCCCGCGGGCAGACCGGCCGCGGGGCGGTGCACATCCTGAGACATCGTACGGGCGCCCATGCGCCGCGGGAGGAAATTCATGTCCGCAAGCGCACTCGAACTGCATCCCTCGCCGAAGACCTGCCACTGGGGCGTCTTCGACGCGAAGCTCCCGCCCGTCATGGAGATATCGTCCGGCGACCGGGTGACGATCCACACGATCAGCGGCGGCCCCGACGTCACGCCCGGCCCCGACAGCGGCTACACCATTCCCCCCGAACTGACCGCCGTGCAGCGCGAGGTGCCGCGCCCGACCGTCGGCGGCGGCCATATCCTGACCGGCCCCATCGCCGTCCGTGGTGCCAAGCCGGGCGACGTGCTCGAGGTGCGCATCCTCGACGTCAAGCCGCGCATGGACTGGGGCTACAACATCATCCGGCCGCTCTCCGGCGCGCTGCCCTATGACTTCACCGAGACGACGCTGATCCACATCGGCATCGACATCGAGCGCAACGTCGCCACCATGCCCTGGGGCAAGGAACTGCCGCTGAAGCCCTTCTTCGGCGTGATGGGCGTGGCGCCGCCGCCGGCCTGGGGCACGATCTCGACGATCCAGCCGCGTGCCCACGGCGGCAATCTCGACAACAAGGAACTGGTGGCCGGCGCCACGCTGTTCCTGCCGGTCTGGGCCGAGGGCGCATTGTTCTCGGTCGGCGACGGGCACGGCTGCCAGGGCGACGGCGAGGTCTGCGTCAGCGCCATCGAGACCGGCCTGACCGGCACTTTCGAATTCGTGCTGCACAAGGACCGGTCGCTGACCCTGCCGCGTGCCGAGACGCCCGAGGCCTACATCACCATGGCCTTCGACGTCGACCTGGACGAGGCGGCCCGCACGGCCCTGCGCCGCATGCTCGACCTGATCCAGGAGCGCACGAACCTGTCGCGCGAGCAGGCCTACACCCTCTGCAGTCTCGCCGCCGACCTGCGCATCACCCAGTTCGTGAACCAGCAGAACGGCGTCCACTGCGTTCTCAAGAAGGACATGCTGCACGGCTGAGCCCGGCGGCGCTCCTTCGCTTTACTTCCCTTTCCGCAGCCGGCCGGATTTTCCGCATGGCAGATACTCTCGTCGTGACCTTCGACGTCGACCAGCGCGGTCGCACCGCCATCGAGGACGCCCTGGGCGGTGCGGGCACCGCCATATGGCTGACCGACCTGGAGGCAGGCGCCCGCAAGGCGGCACTCGCCGATGCCGACGTCCTTCTGTCGCGCAACACGACCGATCTGAAGGGCGACGAGCGCGGCCTGCCGCGCAGGGCGCGTCTCATCCAGTTCATGTCGGCAGGGATCGACTTCATCCGGCTCGACGGGCTGCCCGAGACCCTGCCGGTCGCCTGCAATGCCGGGGCCTATGCCGAGCCGATGGCCGAGCACGGCCTCGCCATGGCCTTCGCCGCGGCCAAGCGGCTGGTGCACGAGCATGCCGAGCTGAAGGAGGGGCGGTTCAACCAGTTCAATTCGGTCCGCATGCTCGCCGGCGGGGTCTGCGGCATCCTCGGATTCGGCGGCATCGGCGTGGCGACGGCGAAACTGATGCGCGCCGTCGGCATGAAGGTGCACGCGATCAACCGCCGCGGCGGCGGTCACGAACACGCCGACTGGATGGGCACGCCGGACCGGACGGACGAACTGCTGGCCGCGTCGGACGTGCTGGTCCTCAGCCTGCCGCTGACGCCCGCCACGCGCGGCATGATCGACGCGCGCGCCCTCGGCCTGATGAAGCCCGACGCGATCCTCGTGAACCTCGCGCGCGGCGAGATCGTCGACGAGGCGGCACTCTACGACCATCTCGTCGCCAACCCGAAATTCGTCGCCTGCATCGACGCATGGTGGATCGAGCCGATCCGGCACGGGCGCTTCGAGATGGCGAAGCCTTTCCTCGACCTGCCGAACGTCATCGGCTCGCCGCACAATTCCGCCTCCGTGCGGGGCTGGCGCGACGTGTCCCTGCGCCGCGCCACGGCGAACTGCCGGCGGGTGCTCGAGGGCGGCGAGCCCTGGCACCTGGTGCAGGAGGCCGACCGCGCCGCCTGACCGGCGTCAGCCGGCGATCTGTTCCGACCGGCGTCAGCCGGCGATCTGCATCCCCGCCATGACCACCCCGGCGATGCTCTCGCCGGCGACCAGTCCGGCGGCCAGGACGGTGGTGTAGCGGTCGGCCCAGTCCGGCGCCGCCCGCCGCAGCAGCGCCGCGGCGACGGCACCCAGGAAGAACGAGAGTGCATTCCAGGCCGGGATGACGAAGGCGAGGCCGACCGCGGCGCCGCTCGGTACCATGCGTGCCAGCCGCGCCGGCAGGAAGCTCTCGGCGAGCGCCAGCAGCAGGCCCGCCACGCCGGCCACGGCCATCGCCGGCATCGCGGCCGGGGGCAGGGCGCCCAGTCCCCGCGCCATCACCTCGGCGACCGCCTTCCATGTCGCCACCGCCGGGGCCGGCCATTCCGCGGTCAGCAGCATGCCCGCCGGGTCCGGGATCAGCACCAGATAGACGAGGCTGCCGACGAGGCTGCCCGTCAGCACGCCGAACATCTGTGCCACCGCCTGGAAGGCGGGCGAGGCGCCGACGATCATGCCGGTTCGCAGGTCCTGCAGCAGGTCCGCCGCCTGTCCCGCCGCCCCGCCGGTGACGTTGGCGGCCATCAGGTTGGCGGTGGCGTCGCCGGGCGTGATCGCGCCGAAGCTCAGCTGCGTGACCTTGCCGACCGCGCCGATCGGCGCGATGCCAGTCTCGCCGGCGACCCGCGCCGCCACGGCGGCGAGCACGAAACTCAGCACGACGGCGAGCGCCGCCTGCCACGCGCCGATGCCGAAGATCGTCACCTGCGCGGTCGCCGCCAGCAGCAGGCAGACGCCGAAGGCGGCGACGAAGACGGGCAGCGGCAGTGTCGGCGGGAGCGAGGCGGTGGCCGCCCTGCCCCGCCGGCGCCGGCGGGCGATGCGGACCAGCGTGATCGCGAGCGAGGTCAGCGTCGCGACGACCATCAGGGTCACCCCCGGCCACAGCAGCCATTCGACCAGGGCGCCGAACCAGGGGGCGGCGGCATCCGCCGGCCCCGCTTCGGCCCAGCCCTGCGCGACCGCCAGCGGCCCGAGCAGCGCCCAGGCGAGCACCGCCCCGATCAGCAGCGAAAGGCCGATCCGCAATCCCACGATCGCGCCGAACCCGACCATCAGCAGCGACGGATCCAGCACGAACCCCAGGTTGGCCGCCGTCGGCGGTGCGGCGCCGACGCCCGGCAGCGCCAGCCGGGGCAGGGCGCCCGCCGCGCCGTCGACCAGCTTCAGCAGTGCCGATACCGCGCCGCCGCCCAGCAGCAGCCGCAGCCCGCGTGCCGCCTCCGGTCCGTCGCCATGGATCTGGCGCATCGTCGCCGCCGTCGCGACGCCAGCCGGGAACTGCAGCTGTTCGCGCACCAGCATCTGGTTGCGGATGCCCGCCGCCACGACGATGCCGAGGGCGCTGACCACGAACACCCAGAAGGCGAGCAGCGGGAAGGGTAGGCTGCCGCCCGTGATCAGCTGCCAGGCCGGAATCGGCGCCACCAGGCCGCCGGAGATGATCGACGCCGCGGACGATGCGGCCGTCTGGTTGATGTTGTTCTCCAACAGCCCCCAGCGCCGCCCCAGCGCGCGCCAAAGCCCGAACCCGATCAGCCCGGCGGCGATCGACATGTTGAACGCCCAGCCGATCTTCAGCCCGCTATAGACATTGCAGGGCGTCAGCAGGGCGCCGATGAGCATGCCCGTGACGACGGCACGGACGGTGAGTTCGGGGACGGGGCACGGAGCCGGGTGCTGTGGCCTCAAGTCCGGCCCCGGTCGCCAGGCTTCCTCCGGCGAGATGCTTCAGGGAGCGGATGATCGAACATGGCCAAAGGTTAGGGCTAGAGCGCCGCCCTGGCACCTATTAGGCTGCGGAGCGTGGATGCGCGTCTTCGTCGCGGATGGGATTCAGGAAGAGGACGACGAACACGCCCAACACCAGACCGGCAAACAAGCCTGCGACACTTATGACCGCTCGCTTCGGCCGCGCCCTATCCTGAGGAACGACCGCCGGGTCGATGATGCGGAAGGAGAATTCATTGCGGGAATTCGCCAGCATGATGCGGCGCGTTTCGCCTTCGATAAGGGTAAACAGCAGGCGCCGCATCTCGATGCTCGTCGTGCTGTCGACCTGTGACTGCAGGTATGAGAGATTGCTTTGCGCGGCAGTGATCTCGCGTGCCCGGCTCTCCGAGTTGATGTAATCGACGAGTTTGTTTGCCCAATCGGCGGCAATCGCAGGGTCGGTCCATTCTACCGACAGGGTGACGATCCCCGACTTGTCGGCGATCGATACATTGCGAATGCGGTTAAATATTTTTATTGCTTCCCACATTATTTTACCAGGTCCGGCCGCAATTTCATCTTCTTTCCGGCTGCCAAAGATAGCGCTCAAGCCAGAACTGATCGCGCTGAATAACCGCGAGAGGAACGTTGGCGGCTTCTCTTCAAGCAGTATGGGAAGTAGATTTTCGGCTTTGATGAAGTCTTCAGTGAACCGCCGCGATCGTAGCACGGCGATAGCTTCGTCTGCCTTGGTGACACCCATGCTTCCCGGCATGCGAACGCCTGCCAGTTCCGCGACGCTCGCGAATGCACCACCCTTGCCGGGGCCCGCCCCGATCTCATCCGCCGCAGGTGCGAGCACGGTCTCGGCTCTGAAGATGTTCGTCATGGACAGCGCGATCAGGACGCCCGTGACTGCGCCGATCACCGCACAGATGGCCACCGTCCGCCATTTGCGCACGATAAGGCGCCCCATATCGACGAGTCTGATCTCGTCTGGTTCGACCCGTGCGACTTGCTGCGTCATATCAGCGGTACCCGTCGATGCATCGTTCATTCTTCACTCGGCAGGCTGCCCATTCCGGCATTTGGGAACGGGAGATGAGGGCTGGACCAGCGGAAGCCCGTGGCTGCCTCTGAAGCCTCGATCCGCTGCCGCCAGGGGGCATTGTCGCGCCAAGGGTCGTCGCGACGCGGGGACCGATCATGCATCCCCACGCGGTGATTCCTGAACCCGCGCGCGACTGCACTTGTCCCGCTCGGCCTCGACGATTGATGCTGAACGGGTGAAACGCATTTCCAGGGGGAGCTACCATTCTAGCGGAGGCACATCGCCTCTTGCCGCGATTTCGTGCCTTGTCGACATCTCGAATGCTATCCCGGCACGCCGCCATCCAACTAGCAGGCGGACGCGCTCCACTCAAGCGTTGCCGCTACCCGCCACAGGGCAATCGCTTCAGGTTAACGGGTTGAGGTTGAGGCTGGGGAATCCCAAGGAGGGGATAATGTGATTCATGTGACGCTCCGCTTTGGAGTGAGCTTCCATGTCTCAGGTCGCCGGCCTTCGCAGCCTCCTGGATCACTTTTCGGCTCTGGAGGACGCGCGCCAGCAGTGGCGGGTGGTCTACCCGCTGCCGGAGATCCTGCTGCTGGTCCTCGGGGCTACGCTGTCTGGGATGGAGGACTTCGTGGAAATCCGGCTGTGGGGCGAGGAACGGCTGGACTTCCTGCGGCGGTTCCTGCCCTACGAACGCGGCATTCCCTCCCACGGCACGCTCGGCGACGTGATCAACGCGCTCGACCCGGAGCTGTTCAAACACTGCTTCCTGGAGTGGGCGGCGGGCCTGCGCGACGATGAGCCGGAGGTGATCGCCATCGACGGCAAGACCTCACGGCGCAGCCATGCCCGCACGAAGGGCCGCGGGCCGCTGCACCTGGTGTCGGCGTGGGCCAGCCGGCAGCGCCTCGCCGCCATCGCCATGGTCGAGGCCACGACCACCCACGACACCAGGGTGAGACACGAGAAGCGCTACTACATCGCCTCCGCCCAGCTCGATGCCAGGGCCTTCGCCGCCGCCGTGCGCGCCCACTGGGGCATCGAGAACAGGCTGCACTGGGTCCTCGATGTCGTCTTCCACGACGACCTCGCACGCCTGCGATCCGGCCACGGGCCGCAAAACATGGCCGTCGTCAAACACATGGCCATGAACCTCATCAGGCATCCCAAGGACAGGCACAGCCTCAAGAACCGTCGAAAACTCGCCTGCCTCAACCCAGACTATCTCGAAACCCTCATACGGAATCAGCCCCAGTTAACCTGAAGCGATTCCCCTGCTACCCGCCACTCCTGCAGGACGTCGGGATCGGCCTCCAAGGGAACACGCTCTCGGCGCAGCGCGGCCAGCTTTGGCGCTGGCAGCAGTCTCGCCAGCGCCCAGACCGCCATCGCGCGGACCAGGGGGGAGGGGTCTTCGAGGAGGCGTTCCGCTTCTGCGGCCAAGGCGGGGGTGCCGCTGTTGCCGATGGCGATGAGCACATTGCGGACGAAGCGGTCGCGGCCGGTGCGCTTGATCGGTGAGCCGGAGAACAGGGTGCGGAAGCTGGCGTCGTCGAGCCGGGCGAGTTCGGCGAGGCGGGGCGCGGTGAGTTCGACCCGCGGCAGAAGTTCGTCCATGCGTGGGGCGGCCTGGGCGAACTTGTTCCATGGGCACACGGCGAGGCAGTCGTCGCAGCCGTAGATGCGGTTCCCGATCGGCGCGCGGAACTCGCGCGGGATGTGTCCCTTGTGCTCGATGGTCAGGTAGGAGATGCAGCGCCGGGCGTCGAGCCTGTAGGGGGCCGGGAAGGCCGCCGTCGGGCAGGCGTCGAGGCAGCGCCGGCACGAGCCGCAATGGTCCGTCTCCGGTGCCGCCGGTTCCAGTTCGAGCGTGGTGAACAACTCTCCCAGGAAGAGCCAGGATCCGTGGGCGCGCGACACCAGGTTGGTGTGCTTGCCCTGCCAGCCGATGCCGGCCGCCTGCGCCAGCGGCTTTTCCATGACCGGCGCCGTATCGACGAAAACCCGCGCGTCGCCGCCATGCGCCGCCACCAGCCAGCGGCCCAGTTCCTTGAGACGCTTCTTCAGCGCGTCGTGATAGTCGCGCCCCGTGCGGGCATAGACGGATATCCCGCCCCGGTCCGGCCGCGAGAGCACGTCGAGCGGGTCCACAGCCGGTCTGTAGCTCGCTGCGACGACGACGACCGAGCGCGCGCCGGGCCAGAGGGCGGCGGCGTCGCCGCGGCGCGTCTCGTGCGCTGCCAGCCACCCCATGTCGCCGTGCATGCCCTCCGCGAGGAAGGCGGAGAGGCGCTCGCGCAGTTCCGGCGACGACGAGGCCGGCGCAAAGCCCACCGCGTCGTATCCCATCGCCAGGGCGCGGTCGCGGAGTTCGGCTCCGGGATCGGCCGGCGTGTCCGGGGTGGCGTCTTCAGGCGAGGTCGGCATCGCCTGAACATGGGGTGGCGCCGGCTTCGGGTCATCGGCCGCATGGGCGCAGGCGGCGCAATGTGTGCCCGTCGGCGGAATTCAACCTGGATGGCAGAAGGGGCCCGGCTTACAGTCTGTGCTGGCCGCTGCCGTGGCGGGACGATCTTCGAGGTTGGGCGCCGTCGGGATGAGAAGCTTCCTGCTGTACATGGCCGTCGCGAGCCTCTTTCTGACCGGATTCAAATTCCCGCTGGGATCGATCGATCTTTACGTCCACTACGCCTACATGCCGCTCGTCATCCTCGCGGCGATGGCGGTCTCCGGTACCGTGATCAGCGGCTCGCTGGTGGCCGTCCTGGCGGCACTTCTGCTGCATACCCTGCTCGCGACGGGCATGTTCGGCGGCGGCCTCGCGCGACCTGCCATGCAGCTCGCGCTGATCGGCGCCACCTTGCTGATGTTTCAGCAGGTCGTGGCGATCGTCGGGTACGACATCTACAGGGTGATGCGCGCCTACATGCATCTGGCGGTCGCAGTGTCCGCCATCGGGCTGGTGCAGGTGGCCGCGTTCTTCCTCGACATCCGTCCCGGCTACGATCTCGGCTGGCTCGTCCCCGAGTTCAGCATGCACATCAACGAGTTCGGCGTGTTGCGTGCCCAATCCATTCTCAAGGAGCCCTCCCACCTGGGTCACATCCTGGCGCCGGCGGTGTTCGTCGCCGTACTGAACCTCTCGAGCCGCGTGCCGGTCTTCATCGGCCGGCGTGCCTCCGCCGTCATCATCGCCATCACGCTCCTGTCCTTCTCCACCGTCAGCTACGCGGCGATCTTCGCCGCCGTCTGCCTGGTCGCCCTGAACGTCCGGCGAGGAGCGGCCGCCTGGGTGATGGTGTGCGGTCTGACGATGATCGTGGCACTCTACTTCTACGTTCCCGGCTTCAAGCTGCGCGCCGACGATACGTTCGGCGCCCTGATGTACAACGACCTGGTCAGCGCCAACTTTTCCACGCTGACGCTCTACAACAACCTGCGTGTCGCGATCACGCACCTCGTCGACACCGGCTTCTGGGGCGGCGGCCTGGGGTCCCATCTGGGGGCATTCGAGCGGGATTCGGTGCTGTACGGGCTGGCGGGGCTGCCGTTCCAAGTGGCCTACCTCAATGCGGAGGATGCCAACTCGCTGTTGCTGCGCATCCTGTCCGAACTCGGCCTGCCGGGCCTGATCGCGCTCTGCGCGTTTCTCTGGTTCGGCTATGTCGGACGGCGGCCCGACGCCGGGACGGGCACAGCGGCGGACGGTCTGTGGATCGTGTCGAACGCTGCGATGGTGCTCTTCGTCGTCGCCCTGCTGCGGCAGGGACACTATTCGAACTTCGGCATGCCGCTGTTCCTGCTGCTCTACGCCTATGCGGCCCGGTTCGCCCGCGCCGCCGAAACCGAAGGCGCCCGAGGCCTGCCCGGACCGCTCGATCCCGGATTCGGCGGGCCGCCGCCTTTACCCGGCGCCCGTGAGTGGTCGCGTGCGAACGGAGCGGCGCCGGGGACTGGCGTGTGACCGCCCCGCGTTCCACCATGAGGCGGGCTCGGCGACCGGTCGGCGACCAGACCTGCCGATCGCCCGGGCCGGCGGAAGAACCGTGGGAGGAGGACAGGCCATGCGCGTGATGGTGACGGGAGCCGGCGGCGGGATCGGGCGGGCGATCAGTATCAGGCTCGCACAGGATGCGCGGACGCGCGGCGAGGCGGCATCGTTCGCCTTGATCGACCTCCACGCAGGCAGTGCGCTCGACGAGACCGCCGCGGCCGTGAAGGCGGAGGGGGCGAGCGTCTTCGCATTCGCAGGCAACCTCGCGGATCCGGCAATCCCCGGCCGGATGGTCGAGCAGGCTGTCGAAGCGATGGGCGGCCTCGACGTTCTGATCAGCAACGCCGGCGTGAACGCTCCGGGCCTCCTGAAGGATCTGGCGCTGGAGGACTGGGATCGCGTCTTCGCCGTCAATACGCGGCCGACCTGGCTGTTGGCCAAGGCCGCCTATCCGCATCTGAAGGCGGCGCGCGGCGCGATCGTCTCGATCGCGTCGATGTCGGGCATGCAGCCGCATACGGGCCTCGGCGCCTACAGTGCCTCAAAGGCGGCGCTGATCATCCTCACCAAGCAGATCGCGCAGGAATGGGCGGCCGACGGCATCCGGGCGAACAGCGTGTCGCCGGGTTTCGTCGAATCGCCCATGACGGCAGATCTTTATGCCAACCCGGCGGTTCGGGCATCGCGCGAGGCCTTCGTGCCGCTCGGACGGATCGCGCAGCCCGACGACATCGCAGCGGTCGTGTCGTTTCTTGCCGGACCGGACGCGCGCTACGTCACTGGCCAGAACATCCTGACCGACGGGGGGCTGTGCGACTCCATTCTCGACAAGACGCCGGGCAGGCCCTCGGCCGGCCCCAAGGCCTAGGGGACGAGAGGGCAGGGGCGGAGAGGCGGGGGACGGCGCCCCCGCCGCGGCTCACGACTTCTTCGCCTTGCGGGTCTCCGCGAGGATGAAGTCGAGCAGTTCCTGCCCCGGCAGCCCTTTCGCCTCGGTCTCCTTGACCCAGGCGTCCCAAACCGGGCGCCCGCCAATCTCGCGGAAGCGCTCCAGCTGCTCCTCCGTGTACCGCACCTCGATCAGACCCTGCTTCTTGAACAAGGGCAGGTTCGCCTTGTCGGCCTCGATCGACCCGTTCGCGAGCGCGTCGTAGGCGCCCGCCTTCGCGTCCATGAGCGCCTTCTGCCATTCGGGGGGCAGGCGCTCGAAGGCGGCCTTGTTCACCACCATCCCGCAGCCGCCGAGCGTGCCCGGCGCCATGTTGCCGGTGTACCAGCTGCTGATCTCGTTCAGCTTGAAGGCGACGTGGGAGTAGGTGAACGGGAACGAGGCGGCCTCCACCATGCCGCGCTCCAGGGCGGTATAGACCTCCGGCGCCGGAACCGTCGTCGGCACCGAGCCGAGGCGGCGCATCGCCTCGCCGATGCCGCCGAGCGCGCGGACGCGCTTGTTCTTCCAGCCTTCGAGATCCTTTGGCGGCGTGCCGACGCCCATGAATTCGTATTGCGGCAGGATGTTCGACATGTAGGGGATGGCGCCCCAGCGCCCCATCTCGGCGACGACGACGGGATGGTTGTAGTAGGCGTCGAAGACGCTCTCCATGGCATCGAAGCCGTCGATCGGCAGGAAGGGCAGATCCAGCCCGTTCATCGCCGGGTTCTTGCCGGGGTGGTATGAGGCGCAGAAATGGGCGGACTCGAAGGCGCCGAGCTTTATGCCGTCGAGGTTCTCCTTGGCGGGGGAGATCGCGTCGCCATAGTGGACGCGGATCGTGAAATTGCCGCCGGATGCCTTGTCGACCTGCTCGGCGATATGTTCGATGCCGCGCGTCACCGCACGCGGGCCACCCCACACGGAATGGTTCCACTGGACCTTGTCGGCGGCCAGGGCGCTCGCTCCGAAGACCGTCCCCGAGAGCGGGGCGATGGCAAGGACGGCCGCGGCTATGCATGCGATACCAAAGACACTGGTCCGGATGCGCTTCATCGTTTCCTCCCGGTTTTTTGTCTTTTAGCGTGCGAAGACTATCACGCTGTCGGGAGCGCGCTGCCGCCATTTACCGGGAACGGATGCCTACTTGCAGGAGAAGACGCTGTTCAGGCGCCTTTGCGACTCAACATGAAGATCGCCTGCTCGCCGAACAGGTTCGCCCGGCGTGAATGGACGGACGCCTTCAACGGCCGGGAATAGCCGTCCAGCACGACCGCCCGTTCGATCTCGATGTCGAGCCTGCGACAGAGATCGAGGAAGTCGGCGATGGTGCAGAGATGGATGTTCGGCGTGGCGTGCCAGGGATCGTCGAGCAGGCCCGTAACAGGCATGCGCCCCCTGGTCAGCAGCGCGAGGCGAATCCGCCAGTAGCCGAAGTTCGGGAACGAGACGATCGCGCGCCGTCCGATCCGCACCAGCTGCAGGAGCACGCCCCGCGGGTCGCGGGTCGCCTGGAGGGTGCGGCTGAGGATCACATAGTCGAAGCTGTCGGCGGGATAGAAGCCGAGGTCGGTGTCGGCGTCGCCCTGGATGACCGGCAGGCCGTTGGCGACGCTGGCGTTGACGCCGGCGCGGTCGATCTCGATGCCCCGGCCGTCGACGTCCTTGGTGCGCGCCAGTTGCCCGAGCAGCGTGCCGTCGCCGCAGCCGATATCGAGCACGCGGCTGCCGGCGGTGACCATGTCGGTGACGATCTGCAGGTCGTCGCGCACCGAGCGTGTGGCACCCGCCGGTGGCCGCGTCAGGAAGGTCCGGCCTTCGACGCGCGCTGCCGCGGCGTTCATCGCTGCCTCAGGCCGCGGACCGATGCCGCGCCGTTGAGGAAGCCGCGGACGATGTCGATGAATTCGGGCTCGTCCAGCAGGAAGGCGTCGTGGCCCTTGTCGCTCTCGATTTCGACGAAGCTGACCGGCGCCGCGACCGCGTTCAGGGCATGGACCAGAGTGCGGCTTTCGGAGGTCGGGAAGAGCCAGTCGCTGGTGAACGACGCCAGGCAGAAGCGGGTCTTCACGCCGCGAAAGGCGTTGGCCAGTTCGCCGTCATGGTCCGCGGCGAGATCGAAATAATCCATCGCCCGGGTGATGTAGAGGTAGGAGTTGGCGTCGAAGCGTTCGACGAAGGCGCGGCCCTGGTGGCGCAGATAGCTCTCGATCTGGAATTCCGCCTCGCGGAAGTCGTAGATCAGGTGCGTGCGGTTCTGCAGGTTGCGCCCGAACTTGCGGTGCAGCGCCGGCTCGGACAGGTAGGTGATGTGCGCCGCCATCCGGGCGACGGCGAGGCCGCGCTCGGGCTTCACGCCGTAGAGCATGTATTCGCCGTTGCGCCAGTCCGGGTCGGCCATGATCGCCTGGCGGCCGACCTCGTGGAAGGCGATGTTCTGCGCGGTGTGGCGTGCGGCCGTTGCGACGGGCAGGGCGGAGAAGACCCGATCGGGGTAGCTCGCCGCCGCCTGCAGCACCTGCATGCCGCCCATCGAGCCGCCGATCACGCTGAACAGCTGGTCGATGCCGAGATGGTCGACGACGCGGAACGCCGCGTTGACCATGTCCTTGATCGTGACGACCGGGAAGTCGAGCCCGTAGACCTTGCCGGTCTCCGGGTTCACGTGCTGCGGCCCGGTCGAGCCCATGCAGCCGCCGATCACGTTCACGCACAGGATGAAGTAGCGGTCGGTGTCGATCGGCCGGCCGGGGCCGATCAGCATTTCCCACCAGCCGGGCTTGCCGGTGATCGGATGCCGCTCCACCGGGAACTGGTCGCCGGTCAGCGCATGGCAGACGAGGATGGCGTTGGACTTGTCCCCGTTCAGCTCGCCATACGTCTGGTAGGCCAGCACCGGGCGTGGAAGCTCGCGGCCGCACTCCAGCAGGAGCGGCGAGTCGCATACAAGCTGCCGTCCCGGCAGGTTCTCGAAGGCGGGCCAGTCGGCACGGGCCGCCGGCGCGGTTTCGGACACTGGCAGGCTGCTCCCTCTGCCCGGCTCTCCGGGCCTTGGTTCGACGCTTGGGGCATTGCCCCGAGACCGGCGCACGATAGGTACGGGTGTAGCCTCGCCTGTCAATGTTTTCTTTGATTTCCGGGGGGCGCGCTACTACTACTGTCGACCCTCGCGCTGCCCGCGTTTCCTGGGATTCACCCCCGATGCCGCCATCCGAACCGACGCTCGACGAACTCCGACGCGAGATCGACAGGATCGACGCGGCCATGCACGACCTGCTGATGCAGCGCACCGCCGTGGTCGAGGAAGTCGGCCGCGCGAAGGCGCGGGAGAATCCCGCCGGTGCCGGTTCGCGGCCGCAGTTCTTCCGTCCGGGCCGAGAGGCTCTCGTGCTGCGCAGCCTTATCGAGCGCCACACCGGCCGCTTCCCTGTGGCCTCCCTCGTGCGCATCTGGCGCGAGATCATGACGGGCCAGCTGCGCGTCCAGACGGAGATCGCCGTCGCCGTCTATGCGCCGCCGGGCCGCGGCGATTACTGGGACATGGCGCGCGATCATTACGGTGCGGGCGCTACCTATACGCCGTATCACCGCGCGCAGCAGGTCGTCGCGGCCGTCCGCGGCGGCACCGCCGGCATCGGCGTGCTGCCTATGCCGCAGGACGACGACGGCGAGCCGTGGTGGCCCGCCGTGGCCACCGACGACACCAACGCCCCCAGCATCGTTGCGCGCATCCCCATCCTGGACGTCACCGGCCAGCCCGGCGGCGCGCTCCTTCTGGCGAACGTCGATCCCGAGCGCACCGGCGACGATCGGGCCTATCTCGCGGTCGAATCCGCCGGTGAGGCGAGCGTCGGCAGCCTGGTCGCGGAGCTGCGGGCTGTCGGCCTGACGGTGCGTCCGCTCGTGGCCGAGGCGGTGAAGGGACCCGGCGGAAACCTGCATCTGTTCGAGGCCGAGGAGATGGTCCTGCGCGATGACCCGCGTCTGGCGCGCGTCACGGATCGCGGGCGTCTGCCGATTACCCGGGCCTTCTCGCTCGGCGGTTATGCGATGCCGATCGGCTCCACGATGTCCCGCGAAACGGCGGTCGCCTGATCATGTCCGAACCGAAGCCCCGTCCTGGCATCATGGACATCGCCGCCTATGTCGGCGGCGAATCCTCGATCGCGGGTCATGCCCGCGTCATCAAGCTCTCGTCGAACGAGAATCCGCTCGGCCCCAGCCCGCGGGCGATCGAAGCCTTCAAGGCGCTCGCCGACAAGCTGCACGAGTATCCCGACGGCGGCTCCACCAAGCTCCGCGAGGCGATCGCGCATCGTTACGGCCTCGATGCCGCCCGCATCGTCTGCGGCGGCGGGTCGGACGAACTGCTGTCGCTTCTGGCCCGCGGCTATGCCGGTCCGGGCGACGAGGTGATTTACACCGAGCACGGCTTCCTGATGTACCCGATCGTCACCAAGTCGGTCGGGGCGACGCCCGTGGTGGTCAAGGAAACCAACCTGACCGCCGACATCGATGCGATCCTCGAGGCGGTGACGCCGCGGACGCGCATCGTGTTCCTGGCCAACCCGAACAACCCGACCGGAACCTACGTTCCGGCAGAGGAGGTGGAGCGGCTGCGCGCCTCGCTCCCGGCGGGCGTCCTGCTGGTCATCGACGCCGCCTATGCCGAGTACGTCACGCGCAACGACTACGAGCCCGGCGTGCGGCTGGTCGAGGCGAACGACAACGTCGTGATGACGCGGACCTTCTCCAAGATCTACGGCCTCGCGGCGCTACGCCTCGGCTGGGCCTACTGCCCGCCCGGGGTCGCCGACGTCCTGAACCGGATTCGCGGACCGTTCAATGTCAACGCGGCCGCGCTGGCGGCGGGTGCGGCGGCGATGGCCGACGTGGCCCATGTCGATGCCGCGCGCGCGCACAACGAGCGCTGGCTGGCCTGGACGGCCGCCGAACTCGAGGCGCTCGGCCTGAAGACGACGCCCGCCGTGGGCAACTTCGTCCTCGTGCGCTTCCCGTCGTCGGAGCGGGCAGAGGCGGCGCTCGCCTTCCTCAACGGACGGGGTATCATTCCGCGTCGCGTCGCGGGCTACGGGCTGCCGGATTGCCTGCGCATCACGATCGGCAGCGAGGACGACATGCGCGCCGTCGTGGCGGCGGTCGCGGATTTCCTGCGCTGATCCTAGCTTCATGCGCCG
>Ga0209643_1000457_pt1 | contig 74854 bp, 77 predicted proteins | sample AutmiccBRH37_all_FD_187383 | JGI IMG/M metagenome (GOLD analysis project Ga0209643, IMG submission 187383) | Deep subsurface microbial communities from Mt. Terri, Switzerland - Autotrophic microbial communities BRH/37_all (SPAdes) (version 2) | ecosystem: Environmental > Aquatic > Deep... | reverse complement strand
GCGTCCTGCAGCCGGCTCGGCATTCCGTAGGCTCGGTCGTTAAGAGACAGTAGCAGCCTCCGGTACATTCCGCACGGACTTAAATCACTCCCCCTCACTGCATGTCGCTTGAGGGTCGCTTTTAAGGAAGGCTGTCAACATTCTGGATTCTGGCTCCTGGCTTCTGGCTTCCGCCGTCTGCAAGACGGCAACGCCCGTCAGGGCGTTTTTTTATTGTGTTCATCCTTTTAATCATATCCCCCTTACGGTATTAATAAATTATCTGAAAGGCTTTACTTAAGGAGGGTGATTAAAAATGGCGGAATACCCTGCAGAAGTGGAATCCGGAACAAGTATCGTTATCGTCAGGTTTGCCCGGAGGCTTAAATTCCTGTCCGGAAACAGCCTTGTGAAAACTTACCCGGTGGCGGTGGGAAAACATTCCACCCCCACTCCTTTGGGAAATTACAAGGTGGTCAATAAAATTATGAACCCCGGAAAAAGTGTCCTGGGAACAAGGTGGCTGGGGCTGAATGTTCCGGCGGGAACTTATGGCATCCATGGAAACAACAACCCTTCTTCCATTGGAAAATACATTTCCAACGGATGTATCAGAATGCACAACTCCGATGTGGAAGAACTTTTCCCAAAAATTAAAATAGGCACTCCGGTAATCATAACGGACAGCCCGGACGGTTCAGATCCATTGCCCCAGGACAGCGCTTCTTCTGATGGAAAAAGATACGTTATAAAACCCGGAGATACCCTTTGGAAAATATCCCGTCAATTCGGGGCGCCGGTGGACTTGATTGTCAGAGTAAACCGCATTTCAAATCCGGACTTGATCACACCCGGCGAGGTGATCATCATCCCCTGAAATCATTTGCGCAGTATAAGCCATGCGCCGCCGGCCATAAGCAGTGTCCCGCCAACCCTGCACCAGCTGAAAGAGAGTTTTTCCATACTGAAGAGCCCAAAATGATCAATCAGCCCGGCGGTAAGTACCTGTCCCAGTATTATTGCGGTTGTGGCCGGGGCCACTCCCACTTTGGGTATGCTTCTCATTACACAGTACACAATGATTACACCCAGTATACCCCCCAGATAGGTATACAGGGGGGCCCGGCTGAGGAGTTCCAGCTTACCATCTCCCAGCTTGAAGGCAAACAAAAGCAGAGACACAAATACGAGGCCCACCGCATGCACCACAAAGGTGGCCTCCAAAATACCTATCACCTTACTAAGGGCGGCATTTAAGGTGCCCTGAAGGGCCATGGTGACACCGGAAAAGCCTGCAATAAAAAGGGCCAGCAATCTGACGCTCATGGGGAGCACTGCTCCTTTCAAAAAAACCGGCGCTCAGCCTTTAGCCAGAAACATACGGGCGACTGGAATCCAGGAGCCGGAATCCAGACTCCAGACAACCTTGTAATCTCTGTGGCAAAAAAGCTTGCCGCTTATAGCTTACAGCTATTTTCAGAAACGATAAAAAAATACCCCCATGTCTCTGGGGGTATTTTTTGCTGCACAAGCAAAATAATATACATTTGCAATGACATATTCCCAAAAAAGAAGCTGTTCCCTGCGGAAACAGCTCTTGTTCACGGTATTTTGGATTTCTTAAAAGCCGCCCACACACATAAGGCTGGCGTCATCCACAACCACCTGGCAGTTGTTGGGCGGTGTGGCGTTGGGGTCCACCTGCAGGGCAACCCGCACCAGAGCATAGCTCACAGTTTCACTGACCGGGCCGGTGTCTAAACAGAACTGCCTGAAGGTGGTGGGAACCTGTGTGTCGTCCCAGGACTGGGTGACCGTATCAACCAGGTTGCTTTCGGCGTCAAAGAAACTTATCATGGCCTCCAGCGTGAAATCACAGTTGGGGGGCAGAATCTGAAGTCTCTGCGCCCAGAAGCAGAAGCGGTAAACATTGCCGGGCATCACCCTCCTGGTGGTCTGGAACACAGCCGCCGGAAGGGTGGGGTCAAGGCCCAGGCCGGCGCCGAAGCCTCCGTTCCTGCCTGCGGCCCTGAATACGTTGGTGGCGCCCCACAGCAGCGGAGTATTGCCTATCCACTGCTCAAAGCAGGGATCACGCAGCACGTTGACACCTTTGGGGCATTTTTCCGGAGAGGGGCAGACCTGGACAAAAATCTGGCGCTGCTCCACCACCTTGGTTTTTACTATAATAACCCCGGTCTGCTGCAGCCTGCTGGCCCTCACCAGGTCCCAGGTGACATCGGCCTTGGACCCGTGGAACTGGATTTCCACGTCGTCCACATCGAGAACGGGCTCGGGCTCTCTGAGCTCAATGGTCTTGGTGAAGGGAATATCCTCACCTACGTGCTTGACAGTATCTTCCTGGTTTACATAGTAAATTTGCTTGTGCAGAATACCGTGCACAATGATCTTTTTTACGAAGGCACTGCCGGCGTGGACTGCTTCAAACTGGTGAGGCCATTTTTTAGACATGCTTATGCTCCATGTGGACTCGTTCTCATGGACAAAGACCGGGTCGGCTTCCAGCCCCTGCACCATAACATCGATATGGTCCACTTTTTTGGCCAGCTCGGGCAGGCAAAAGGTGGTATCCACCACTACCTGGGTCTCGGATTCGGCAATTACCACCGGGACCTTGATCTTCATACACCTGACCTGTTCCGGCTCGGTGAAAATAAATTCAATGGGCATGCTTAAACCTCCTTATATTAATCTTTTTTACCCCATAGCCACACAGGGAACATTTATAACCATTCCAACCTTGATGTTGTTGGGGTCCGGCAGCTGGGGATTGGCCGCCTTCATTTCGTTGAGGGAAACCCCGTACTTCCTGCCAATGCTGTAGAGGGTATCCCCCTGTTTGACGATGTACTCAAATGTAGATCCCGGAGGGCAAGGAGTTGTCGTTGCCGGCGATACCGTTGTGGGTACCGGCGCCACAGAGGTCAGCACCTGCCTCTCCAATGTCTGGGTAACCCTGGCCGTAACCTTAACCACAGCTTCCACGGTTATTTCACAGCCTTTGGCGCTGGACGTGACAAACTCCACCCTGGCGGTAACGTCAACATCGTCATCTTCCCGGGCTCCCATTACCTCCACAAAGGTACGGAAGGGCAGGCGCCTGTGCAGAGCGTGCACCGACTGATCGGGCTCGGCTGCCACATAGACTATCTGAACATCAATATTTCCGGTGACTATGACCTTATCGTTAATAATCCTTGTTTCTGTAACTGTAACCTTATCCGCAGTGGTATCCAGAATTTTTTCAACATCGGGCTTGGGATCCGGCGTTTCAAAGGTATCCTTGAGGATCACCTGGCTTGTGTTTTCACCAACCAGACTTTCAACCTTCAGATCGGTGAAGGTTGGGTTAACATTGGGGCAGTTGCTAAGCTCAGTGATAACCTGTACGGTGCGGGGCTCCACAACATTTGCGGTAATCCCCAGTACCATATCCACCCTCAGCCGGTCACACTTTGCGTTTGATACATCCACATCCACGTTTTCCACCCGGATATCCACTCTCACATTCATCCCCTGGGCGGCGCCGGGAACATCCACAAAGTCACTGAATTTAAAGGTGCGGTGCAGGCTATGTACCGGTTGATCTGGAAGCATTCCGACATAAGTAACTGTCACTGTGGCGGCGCCCTCCACAATAACCTTATTTTTGAGAACCCTGGTATTGGTGGTTTCAACCTTCACATCGGTATCAAGCACCTTCTCCACCGGGGGTTTCTCATCGGGCACGTCAAATTCGTCGCTGATCATAACCTGCCGCCGGTTGCTGCCCATAAGCTGATCAACCGTCACTTCTTCGGTTTCACAGGTGCATCCGGCAGGGCACTGGGTAACCACGTCAAGGTCCATGACGTCACTGACTCTGGCAGACACCTCCAGTACCGCAGCCACGTCAAACCTTCTGGGATGATTGGCCTGACGGGTGACAGTGATATCCTCCACCGTTACGTCAACATCCACATCCATCCCCGGCAGTGCGCCAGGCACATCAACAAAGGTGGTAAAATTAATTGTTTGGTGCATGCTATGGACTGACTGAGCGGGCTCAAAGGCCACGTAAACTATCTGCAGGCTCAGGGCGCCATTTACAATAACCTTGTCAGGCACTATTTCTACACTTCTAACCTTGGCCGACTTTTCGGTTGACAGGACCTTTTCAACATCCGGCTTGGGGTCCGGTACTGTGACAGTTCCCCGCACAACTGTCTGGGCAGTATTCTCACTGACTACCTGATTGACCCGAAGCCTTTCTGTGCCCGGTGCTACGGTTCCAACCATTCGTTCTTCCTCCTTTCAAGGCTGGTCTATATATAGCCGTTCTATATATATATATTGAAATGCCCCCTAAAATGTGCAAACCTGACTGACAGGCGGTATCAAAAAGCAGTAAACTTCCCTCCTCTCATAACCTTTTAAAGCGGGCAAATATACCCTTCCGAACAAAAACTGCACACTTATATATATTTATCTTGATTTATAAAAATAACAGGAGCGGTGTCGGAAAGAAAAAAATTTATTCCAGATCAAACAAAAACACCCATAACAGGGTGTGGATACTCCGGATAGCCAAAAAGGGGGGATGATGCCATCCCCCCTTTTTTTATCGTTAAGGAAAGTATATACCATATTAAAGTATTAAAGCGCTAAATCGCCAAAGCATTTTTATGCAAGCCCAGAGTTTTTCTGGGGTCGCTCCGGAGTCGCTTGAGGGTCTCTGCATGGTCGCTAATGGGTAGGTGGAGCGATTTAAGTCCGGCCTGCATTACCTCCTGCTGCAACTGTCTCTAAACTCGGTCGCCAACGGAATGCCGACCGCCTCCAACGCCGCATCCTTGCGTCGATTCCGGCTTCCGGCTGCGTCCTGCAGCCGGCTCGGCATTCCGTAGGCTCGGTCGTTAAGAGACAGTAGCAGCCTCCGGTACATTCCGCACGGACTTAAATCACTCCCCCTCACTGCATGTCGCTGTGGGGTCGCTTGAGGGTCGCTTTTAAGGCAGCCTGTCACTATTCTGGCTCCTGGCTCCTGGCTCCTGGATTCCGCCGTCTGCAAGACGGCAACGCCCGTCAGGGCGTTTTTCTATGCGGTTTTAGCCGATAAACATTTGCACAAACATTTTCCCGTAAGGGCCTCCGTTGATTATGCCAATACCCACTTCCCTGTAATTGCCGTTCAGTATATTGGCCCGGTGGCCCGGTGAATTCATCAGGTTGGTGTGCGCTATATCAGTGCCGGGGGCCCCGGCCAGGTTTTCACCGGCGTAGCGGTAGCTGACCCCAAACTGTTTCATCATATCAAAGGGGCTGCCGTAGGTGGGTGAAGTATGACTGAAATAGTTCTTTGCAATCATTTCCCCGGCCTTCAGCCTGGCCACCTCAGTAACTTTCAGGTTGGCCCTGAGCGCAGACAGGCCCATTTTGGCCCTTTCGGAGTTAACCAGGTTCAGCATTCTCTGCTCATCAGCGGTAAGACCGACGGTTGTGCCGGCTGTTCCGCCACCCGGCTCAGTGCCCGGATTTATGACCGGCGGTTTCGGCGGCTCCTGAGCCGGCGGCTGTGTCCCGCCCCCGGCAGGCGGCATAGATACTCCTGCATCCACAAACATCTCTACGAAATATTTATAGCTGCCTTTTACGGCTATGCCAATGCCTACCCTTTGGTAGCCCGGATTTACAATATTCGCCTTGTTTGCCGGTGAGGCCATTAGTGCGGCATGCGCCCTGGAGGCCGAGTATGATGCTGCCAGGTTTTCACCGGCGTTGACGTAATTTATGCCAAACTTGGTCAGCATGGTGCGGTAAGGCCCATAGGCGGGAGAGGTATGGGAAAAATATTTGTTGTCCACAAAATCCCGGGCCTTTAGCCTGGCCGCCTTGAAGAGCTGGGCATCGGGATTAAGCAAGGCCGCCCCTGCCTTTTGCCTCTCCTGGTTGATCAGGTTGACCAGCAGGGTTTCCTCGGCTGTAAGCCCCCCCTTTCCGTCAGTTGGCTGACTGGTCTGGGGCTGTGTTTGCGGGGGCGGGGGCAAAGTTCCTCCGGGCCCCGGGACGGCGGTTTCCCGCTGACCACCGGTGAAAAGCTGTACGCAGTACCGGTAACCGCCGGTTACCGCAATGCCTATTCCCACCCGGTCATAGTTTTTGTTTAATATGTTGGCCCGGTGGCCTGGGGATTCCATCAGCGCCTTGTGCGCACTGCCGACCGATCCGGCCATGGCCAGATTTTCACCGGCATAGTTGTAACTTACGCCAAACCTCTTGATCATATCGAAGGGGCTTCCGTAAGTGGGCGAATTGTGATCGAAATAGCGGTTGTCCACCATATCCCGGGCTTTAAGCCTGGCCAGCTTTACCAGGGTGGCATCCGGGCTGAGGGAACCAAGCCCCTGTGCAGTCCTTTCCTGATTTAAAAGGCTGGTCATTTGACTCTCTTCGGTGTCGGTGTTGACGGTATCATTTTGCTGTGAAACTGCATCCCGGGCCTGAGCGGCATCACCGGCCGGCACTTCGGCAAAGGCCGCCGCAGCCAGGCAAAGGCATATCAGAACAGCAAGGAATCCGGTAACCAGAATTCTTTTGGCACCCATGTAATACCCCTTTCTTTTTGTGCCTCCGGAGTTAGCTGACGGGTTCGGTAAAAAGACAAAACCTACCCAGTTCAACTGAACTGGGATTCACCCCAAAACATGGTTCCTCCGTACCCATTTTTGTTTACTAATGGGATTCGGCTGCATCCCGCACAACCTTCCCCTTCCATTGCAGCCTGTGCCTTTAAAGCCAAGGCTTGTACAAAAAGGGAATATGTGCAAGGTGATTTTACCAAAAGACAAAGACCAGCCTCAACACCGCATATACACTCTGACGGAGAGGATAACCGGTTGGCCCGGCCGAAACGCAAAACCAACCGCCCTGGCGTAAAATATCGTTGCTATGGTATAATTAGTTAGTTAGGGGACATACATTACAGCCCCAAGTCCTTCAGTAAGGGCCAGGCATTCCAGATCATTGCCTTCCTCAAAAAAACCGGTTATTATGAACAGTCTTTTTTTGAAGGATCGCTGAAACCTTTTCACCGTTATCTCATCAAAGTTATGCAATAGCTCAAGGGTGTCCCCGACCCCCTTTATTACCATCATATATCTACCATCGGGCTGCCGCAAAAACATAACCCTGTAAGGCTGATCTGAACCTTTTACAAGCTCCTCTATGTCCCTGACAAATTCCTTTACCGCCAGCATGGCGTCCCTTTTTGTCTTGAGCCTGGGACCTATGGCAGGAATATCCTTACCCAAAAGGGCCATGGCAATTTCACCGTCTCTCACCGGATTCTCTTCAACCATACACGCCCCTCCCAAACGGCATAACTGCATAAGCCCCCCCCCCAGCCCTGCGGGAGGGGTCTTATGACAAAAGCAAAATCATACCAGCTCTATTTCCAGCTTTGTCAGAACATTATCCATATGGTTAAATATGGTATATCTCTCCGATCCGGCAAACAGAAGTCCAACGGCTCTCATTCTTTCGTCCAGTACCAGAGAACCGCTGTCTCCGCCCCTTGAAAGCATATCCGCAACAACCTGATCTGAAAACATACCCACCTCGGTGTCATTCAGCTCCACTTGCAGGGATACCCCTATGGCGGTTACACTGCCGGCTGTTTTGCCTGAACTGCGACCGCTTTTCATAACCTTGCTGTCTATCTCCACCGTGGCCGTTCCCCGGGGTCGGCCTATTTCAAGAATATCCGGTGATATTACATCCTGTGACAAAGGCCTTGCCAGGGCGGCGTCGATAATGTTGCTTCCCCGGCTGCGCTTTACAAATCGCAGATCATAATTGGGCTTTATAATATGTACCAGCTTGCTGGCTATTTTGGCCACTCCCGCCGCCGCCGGACAGTCGGCCTTTTTCTCGGACCGGATTAGCGGCACAAACCTTAGAAGATCGGCTATTTTGTCTTTTTCTGTTCCCCCGTCATAGGAACCCGGTTGAAGAACAGCGTCCCCCAGGGCAGCCCTGCCATCATTTCCGTCTGTGGCATTGGCCAGAATGTGGTTATTACTTAATATAAGGAGTTCCCCGGTGTTTATATCCCTTACCACAGCCCCGAAGGTTCCCGCAGTTATGCTATAATGCCCTATACTCATCCCGGGGCGGGCTGGCCGGGCCTTATCGGTCCTTTCATCAAGAAGGCGGACTTTACCTATTTCTATTACATCCGTAACAACCCCGTCAATTTGCCGGGGTATCACCTGGTTCCTGCTTAAATTCTTCTTGTCGAGCTTTTTTTCAACAAAAACAATAACCGACGGCTGTTGCGTACGATTAAAACCAACTTGTTTCATTCCCACCCCAACGCCGACAACATTCTCCTTATTAAGAAAAAAATCCCTGGTACGCCTTAAGCTGCGCATACACCTATCCATTCAAAAACCCCCCCTTGCCGCACCTCCTGCCATATTATTCAGAAGGCGGAGAAAGGGTTCCGTCTGAGTTTCAATAGAGGGATTTGGGCACTCCCAGCCTGTATTTACCGCGGGTTTCAACGAGCATAGCGCAATCCGGCCAACCGTCAAAAACATATGCAACAGTGACCCTGGGAACCAGCTTCCCTTGGTCAGTCGGTGAATCTACAATAATCCGCTCCACCAGATCCCTTACCAGATCCCTTCTGGCCTGGAAGGTGCAAGACAAAAGACTGTTCCGCAGCCACTCCGGATCCCCGGGCTGAACGGGCGGCCCCTGGGATTGGCGGAAGATCTCAGCCTTTCTCTTTTCCAATGCCTTGGCCTCGCAGGAAATATGCAGCATCTGTTCCCCGGCTTCTTCCCCGGTTATTACCCCCTTCCTTGACAGCAATATAATCCTCTTTCTTTCTTTATCCTTGGATCGGCACATTTTTTCTATCGATCTCAGTTCCTCCAGCTGCCCCGAAACATACTCCTCACTGGGCGGGAGGATACTTCCCGGCACATCCTCCGTAAGCTGTGAGCAGCTCAGAATAAAACGGGAAATATCTTCCCATACTATTTGCTCAAGCAGATCGGCCCGCACCGATCTGGACGGACATTTTTCCGAATTACCCCTTAGCGAGGTATTTCCTGCGCACCTGTAGTAATGCAGCCTCCCCTCCCTGCCGGACCCATCGCCAAAATAGGTGCGCCCGCAAATACCACACCTGATAATGCCCTTTAGAAGGTATTCCCACCGGCAGTTCCTGGGGGAGTACAGCGCTTTCTTTCGGCGCATCACCCGGGCGGCCTCCCACTGGTTAACAGAAATCACCGGAGGGCAGCGCACCTCGATGCCGCCCGCCCTCCCTCGGCCTCCGTAAAGAAATATACCGTAATAGCAGGGATTGGACAGTATATTCCACACCCTGCCGCCGTGCCACCTGCCTCTCCCCTTCAGTCCCCCGCCTCTTATCTCTTCCGGTGACGGAACACCGGCGGCGTTCAGGTAATGGGCGATGGAGACGGTACTCATCTCTCCTTCGGTATAAAGGCCGAATATCATCCTCACAATGTCTGACTCGCAATCATTGATCACCAGCCTTTTACTCTCCAGCCTGTACCCAAATGGCGGAGGCCCGCCGGGCCAGCGTCCCTCCCTCAGTGCCCTTTCCTTGCCTGCCCGCATCCTCTCGGCTATGGTTTCCCTTTCAATTTCTGCAATACCCCCAAGGGTGGTCATAAAGAATTTTCCGCTGGGGGTTGAGGTATCAAAGTTCTCAGTCATGCTCTTCAATATCACCCTGGCATCACAGAGCCTCTGATGGGTCTTCAATATATCCAGCGCCGTTCTGGCCAGTCTGTCCAGACGATACACGTATACCGCCCCGAAGAAGCCCCTGAGGGCGTCTCCAATCATCCTGGAGCCGGCCGGCCTGTTGTCCACCGGCACAGATCCGCTTACCCCCTCATCCAGGTAAAAATCATGAACCTCCAGGCTGTGAAGATCACAATATTTCCTTGCGAAATCCACCTGGTTCTCTATGGTTTTGGCATCAGCCTGGTCATCGGTGGACACCCGGCAGTACACTGCCACTCTCATACGCATCCCCCCGTAATCACAGCGGCATGGCCCGCATAGTATTTTAAAAAGAGGTGATCACCCGTGATAGTGGTTAAGGTGTTCGGATCGGGCGAAAACCGTGAGGCCCGAATCCATTCCGCCCTGCGAAAACTTTTTCATCCCGTCTCTTCAGGCTGGGATAAGTGTGGCCAAAATGAAACAAAACCAGAGGATAATTCTTCAACCGGAACGAAATCGCCAAACCCGGGAAAGAGCGGTAAGCTATTTTAAGTATATTTTCAGCCATAAAAAATAAGAACGGCGGCAAAAGCCGCCGCCGTCTGAACCTCGAGTCTGTCAGGCACCCGTCCACTTATTATCAACCATTATTTTGTGCAAATCCTCTCCTGTGATGAACTTGTTAAACTCATCACAGGCCCTGGATTTAAATTTGTCTTTTAGCTGTATATGGAAAAACCAGCGGGGAATGTCCAGCCCCTTTATCCTCAGGGGCTTAAGACTGCCAAGGGCCAATTCCTTGCGCAAGCTCCACTTGGAGAGTATGGTTATGCCAAGCCCGGACTCCACGGCCTCCTTTATGGCCTGGGTACTGCCCAGGGTAATGACCCTTTCCGGGTTAAACCCGACCTTTTCAAAAAACTCCGACACGGCCAGCCTGGTTCCGGAACCCTCTTCCCTTATAACAAAAACACACTCCCTGAGCTCCTCCTCGAAGACAAAGGACCTTTTTGCCAGAGGGTGTAAAGTCGGGACAACCAGCACCAGCTCATCCTTGAGAAAAGTTTTTATTTTCAACTGGGAATCTTCTATTACTCCCTCCACCAGGCCCACATCTATGGTGCCATCCCTGGTAAGCTCATGGATTAGCTCGGTATTTCCAACTTTAACCGAGTATTCCACATCAGGGTATTTTCTGGCGAAGAAGGCCAGCATTTTGGGAAGCACATATTCGCCAATGGTCAGGCTTGCCCCGATGGTAAGTTTTCCGGTTACCAAATCCACCAGATCAGCCACCGCCCTTTTGGCCACCCGGTGCAAACCCAGTATATCCTGAGCGTATTTATACAAGACAGTTCCGGCCTGGGTGAGGTCAACCTTTTTACTGGACCGCTCAAGCAGTTTGGCCCCATAATAGTCTTCCAGAGCATGGATATTCTGACTTATGGCGGGCTGGGTCATATTGAGAAGCTCGGCGGCCCGGGAAAAATTTTTCTTATCGGCCACCGTAACAAATATATAAAGCTGGTTATCAAGCATGACTTTCCTCCGAATGTTTATCGCAAATCATTTATATATAGCGATAAATATATATCCGGATCAGTAATATTTCAACATATTTCCCCCCAATGGTCGGTAGCATAGGGCAACCGGACGTTAAACGCCCATGGCCGCCGGTTCATCCCCGGACTCACACCGGAAACACCTCATACTGCACCTTTACAGCCTCCCGGTCCTGAACAGGTACTTAAACGATAAAAGGGCCAAAAAGCCTCCCAGGGCGATCACCGCTGAAGCGGCATTAACCTGGTTAAGACGACCGGCCAGGAAGTTATAATATAGATCCGCCGCCAAAGCTTTCCCCGTTTGAAAAAGGGCGGTTACCACCGGTGTAATACGAAAAGCCTCCTGGGTATACGCCCCCAGAAGAAAAAGAGTCAGCGCCCCCATACCAAGCAATGCTTTCCTATGCATTATATCCCCTCCGTGTGTTTTTCTTAACTCCTGCCGCTAAGTTAAATGTACCACCTCAGGTCAAATGCCATATATTGCCATTTATAGGAACTATCTCTTTTATTCATGCAGTGGGGCTTCCATACTCTTTGGGAAGTAATGATACTAAAATAACCGCCTTGCCGGCGGTGCCGTCTTGTAGACGGCGGAATCCAGGAGCCAGGAGCCAGAATCCAGAATGGTGACAGCCTGCCTTAAAAGCGACCCTCAAGCGACCCCACAGCGACATGCAGTGAGGGGGAGGGGTTTTAGTCCAGGCGGATGCTGGAATAGTCGTCAGTCGTAGGACTTCAGACGTCGGAATAGTTTTATTTTACCTCTGGTCAAAAGACTTTAAGACCGACGACTGAAGACTGACGACCGACGACTGGTACAGCCAGTTCAGCCGGAGGATAAGTAGATCGGACTCAAACCCCTCCACCGGCCACAGAGCGACCCCGGAGCGACCCCAGAAAAACTCTGGGCTACATAAAAATGGTTTGGCGATTTAGCGCTTTAATGCTTTAATGTGGCATATATTTTCCTTAACAGGAACACACTCAGGTATTACGTGACCAGCTATAGCGAAAAAACATGAAAGTGCTGTTTAAATATCTGCTTTATAGTGACTTTACTTTTGAAATCTGACAATCCAAATGCCGGTATACTCATATTTAAATTCTAACCTGCCATTGAGTTATCTATAACTAAAAAATTTATTTTTTCCTATACATGCACAAAAAGCTCCGGCCTTAACCGGAGCTTTTTTTAGATTTTCAGTACATTATCAGCCTGCGGACCTCGTTTTCCTGCAACAACATCAAACTCAACCGGCTGCCCCTCATCCAGGGACTTGAATCCCTCTTCCTTTATGGCCGAGTAATGGACAAACACATCGGCGCCGTCTTCGGATTCAATGAACCCGTAACCCTTGCCAGGGTTGAACCACTTAACTTTTCCCTGCATACTTTCCTCCTGAATATTTATACCTACACCTATATTCTTACCCTGATACTGTTTTTTAATACCTTTACTGTAAAATTTATCGGAATGCGCTTCTGTTGTTTCAACGCCTCCTATTCCGTCAAAGCCGGTTATTGTACTGGCAATGACATCCTTCAGCGCTATGGGATCATAAATGGATGTATAGGCCACCTTTTCCATAACAAATACGGGATCGTAGGCATTTATTAAAACCCTTCTGGGCGAACTGGCAAAATTGGCGCCGGACGAAAGGAGGGCCTCGTAATGAGACTGGCAGGCCCCGGCGAATATAACCAGGTCATCCCGGCTTTTCTCGTAGAGTCGGGCAGCCCTCACAGCATTAACAAAATGCTGTGAGTTATGGTACTTTTTTATGTCTTTGTAGTCTTCCTCCTTTGCTCCCTTTACCAGACCGTCGTGTCCGGTCAATACCAGCATGTCGGGACGGTGCTCCACCAGAAGATCCATTACTTTTTCCGCCTGCTTTTCCTCGTCGATGTGGTAGCCGTTACACTCTATTTGCAGTTGCTTGTAGCTGGTCATGCACATATCCAGGTATTCCCGATCTCCGTCAATATGAACCAGGGTTCCAGGCAGGTCAAAGCTTTGAACTTCATCCGCCTTGCTTTTTGTAGCCCTGCCCAGGGCATGCTTGCGGTGCTCATCCCTGCGTATGAATGTATACTTCATTTTTTCCATGTTCTGCACCTGGCATTGGTGCCAAAACTGAGATACCTGCATCTGCTCCGCCCTGTTCAGGTCTTCCAGCGGAGCGGTGGCTTCCAGCCTCAGGTCCAGACCTTTCAGCCGGGCACAGGGCTTCCCGTTAATTTCTAAAAGCTTGACAACCTTGAAATATATATCGTTACCGTAAGACTGCCTGGTAACAATGTCTCCCTCTATTATTGCGTTCAAAAGTCTTTCCCCCTTCATAGCTTTTTTTCATTTTATGGTAATACCCCGACAAGTGACACAGTTAAAAGCACCCGGAAAAAAAATAACCGCCTTGTCGGCGGTGCCGTCTTGCAGACGGCGGAATCCAGGAACCAGGAGCCAGAATCCAGAATGGTGACAGCCTGCCTTAAAAGCGACCCTCAAGAGACCCCACAGCGACATGCAGTGAAGGGGGAGGGGGGTTTTTAACCCTTGCCGTCAGCCTTTTGAATTTTGGCCCAGGAGTCCTTCAGCGATACTATACGGTTAAATACCGGGGAACCCTCGGAGGAGTCAACCGGATCCGCCACAAAATAACCGTGCCTCATGAACTGGTAGCGGGTTCCCGGCTTGGCCCCGGCAAGGCCGGGCTCCGCCAGGCAGGAGGTCAGCCGCTCCAGAGAGTTTGGATTAAGATTTGCCGTGAAAAGAGCGCCTTCCTTTTCCTCGTCCGGGTTTTCCTTTGAAAAAAGCTGATCGTACAGGCGTACTTCGACTTTCACTGCGTGATCGGCCGAAACCCAGTGCAGTGTTCCCTTTACCTTGCGAACCTCGGAAGATATACCGCTGCGCGTATCCGGATCGTAGGTGCAGCGCAGCTCCGCCACCTCACCGGTTTTCTCGTCCCTGACCACGCTGTCACACTTTATGATGTAGGCATGCTTCAGCCTGACCTCACGCCCCGGGGACAGCCGGAAGAATTTCTTGGGCGGGTCTTCAAGGAAATCCTCCCTCTCTATATACACAACCCGGGAAAAAGGAACCTTCCTTGTGCCCATCTCCGCATTCTCGGGATTTATCTCGGCGTCCAGATATTCCACCCGGCCCTCGGGGTAGTTGTCTATAACCACCTTTAACGGCCGCAAAACGGCCATCACCCGGGGAGCCCGCAGGTTTAAATCCTCCCGGATGCAGTGCTCCAGCATGGCTATGTCAACGATGCTGTTGGCTTTGGCCACCCCAATGCGGTCACAGAAATCACGGATGGCCTCCGGTGTGTAGCCGCGCCTTCTAAAGCCTGATATGGTGGGCATCCGGGGGTCGTCCCAGCCGCTGACATAGCCCTGTTCCACCAACTGGCGGAGCTTTCTTTTGCTCATCACGGTATAGCTTAAGTTAAGTCTGGCAAACTCTATTTGCTGCGGCGGAGATTCAAATTTCAGCGCCTCCAGCGACCAGTCGTACAGAGGACGGTGATCTTCAAATTCACAGGTGCAAATGGAGTGGGTTATTTTCTCAATGGCGTCCGAAATGGGGTGGGCGTAGTCGTACATGGGGTAGATGCACCACCTGTCTCCAGTCCGGTGGTGGGTGGCCCGAAGGATTCTGTAGAGTACCGGATCCCGCATATTCAGATTGGGAGAGGTCATGTCTATTTTGGCCCTGAGCACCCGGGATCCGTCTTCAAATTCACCCGCCCTCATGCGCCGGAAAAGATCAAGGTTTTCCTCCGGGGTTCGGCTGCGGTAGGGGCTTTCCTTGCCGGGCCGGGTCAAGGTGCCTCGATATTCCCTTATTTGATCCGGGCTCAGGTCGCAAACATAAGCCTTTCCGGCCATTATCAACTGCTCGGCGTACAGATACAGCTTTTCAAAATAGTCAGAGGCGTAGAAAAGCCGGTCATCCCAGTCAAACCCCAGCCATTTTACATCGGCCATGATGGAATCCACGTACTCGACATCTTCCTTGGCGGGGTTGGTATCGTCGAACCGCAGGTTGCAGAGTCCCCCGTACCTGGCGGCTAGGCCGAAATTAAGGCAAATGGACTTGGCGTGCCCGATGTGCAGGTACCCGTTGGGCTCGGGCGGAAATCTGGTGTGTACCCGGCTATTGTATTTTTTTGTTCTCAAGTCCTCCTCGATAATGTCATGGATGAAGTTGGATGGATGATCAGATCTGTTTTCAGTCATATATCTGGATACCTCTTCATTTTCCTTTTTATAGTTTTGTACAGTATTCGGCGTGGCCGGCATATATTTCCTCCCCGGTGAACGATTTTACTCTCACCAAAGGCAAAAAAGCCTCCCGGCTGGTTCATATTTCCATATAATATCCAAAAATCCTTCCTATTATGTCAAAAAGAGCTATAAGTAAGTAAATCCACCTTTTCCGCAATGCTCATAAGATTCTCAGACAATAAAGCGTTTCCTGCAAAATCTGATCATAATCCTACTCTTAATGCGCTTAACAGATCAGCCGGGGGACAAACCATAAAAGGCAGTCCCTTAAAATTACTGGTTAGAAAATGCTTGTCCAGGCTCACCAGGCAGTCAATTCCGGCGTTTAAGGCAGCGGCAAGAATTACGGCATCCTTTTCATTTATAAATCCCGCAGCAATCTTTAGTGTGTCCTCCGTTGGATCTGCTATCTCAAAGGGTAGAATCTTAAACAGCCTGTGGTAATAAACCAGACAATGCGGTAGTTTCTTTTCAATATTCCTTATTACCTCCACCACAACGGTTTCAGAAACCAAGGGTGTTATCAGGCCCATCTCAGCTATAGCCAATAATGCTGCCGAAGCACCGTCAGGAGAGGCTAAACCGGCAATTAAAACACTGCTGTCAAAAAAAATTCTATTCTTCTTTTTTATATTCATGGCTACCCTCTCTAAGTTCAGCCAACAAATCGTCAAGACTGATGTCCCGTTCCTTCATACCGGAGGTTATAGCCCCTGCCAATTCCTTAACGGCAAGTTTTTCCGGTGAGACAATGATCACTTCTCCCAGTTGATACACATCCATTACGGTGTCTTCCTCAATTCGGAATTTTCTTCTGAATTCATGCGGGATGGTAATCTGCCCTTTATCCCGGACCCTTACCTTCTTAGGCCGGTAACTGATTTTCTGAGAAGACGTTTTCCCTTCCACAAAATACCCCCCCATATTTTCTTAATTTCTTACATTCTCATTATACAACTCCAAAAGAACATAAGCAATAATGAACCGCCAGGCCGGTTAGTGACATCGGGCTGACCCCGGATGCCCCCTGAAACAAAATCCATAATATTGCCAAAAATTTTTTTGTTTGTCTGAAAAAAGAACTGGGGAAGCTAAGTAAAATATGCCATGTCATCTGGTGCGGAGGAATCCGGAATCCAGAATAATTCGGGTAAACGTTCCGAAGGTGAAGGTGCTAGCAGTGGCCGGTCCCAGTTATGACGACATCTTTAAAAAGCTGGTTGAAGCCGCATACCGGGGAGATGTTCCGGAAGAAGTTGAAAAAATGCGAAAAAACGGCGATCAGCATACAGATGATTATATTCTCTACGCCTCGGGCGGAGGCGACCCGAACAGAGTTGTTTTCAAAATCAGGGACTGCTCCGGCGGCTGCGTAAGTGATGATGGGAAAAACTGCCTGGCGTCGTGCCTGTTCGGAGCCATCGTCCACGACATTGAGGGCAACGTTGTGATCAGCCAGAACAACTGCTCTGGGTGCGGCCGCTGCGTAGAGGTTTGCAGGGACTACAGTCTGGTGGATAAAAAAGAGTTCCTCCCCCTGATAGAAATGCTGAAAGATCGAAAGATACCGGTCTTCGCCATCATCGCCCCTGCATTCATCGGGCAGTTCGGCCCCCTGGCCACCCCCGGTAAAATGCGGGCGGCCTTAAAAATGCTGGGTTTTTACGGTATGGTGGAGGTGGCCCTTTTCGCCGATATCCTTACCCTGAAAGAAGCCCTGGAATTTGAAAGAATGGTCACCAAAGAGGAGGACTTTTTCCTCACCAGCATGTGCTGCCCAATATGGGTTGCCATGGTCAGGCGGGTTTACATGAACCTGATCCCCCGGGTGTCTCCCTCGGTATCGCCCATGGTAGCCTGCGGAAGGGGAATCAAACACCTGCACCCCGGGGCCAGGGTGGTCTTCATTGGACCCTGCATAGCCAAGAAGGCCGAGGCCAAGGAGCCCGATGTCAGGGACGCCGTGGACGCCGTGCTGACCTTCCGGGAGGTGCGGCAGATATTCGAGGCGATGGGCATCAGCCCGGAGGAAATGGAGGAGGACGTCAGCCATCACTCTTCCCGGGCGGGCAGGATTTACGCCAGAACCGGCGGGGTAAGCCAGGCGGTGTCCGACACGCTGGAAAGGTTAAACCCCGAAAGGAGGATAAAAGTGCGGGCAGCTCAGGCCGACGGGGTACAGGAGTGCGGATCTCTTTTGAAAGAGGCTCTGGAAGGCGGGATAGACGCCAACTTCCTGGAAGGGATGGGTTGTCCCGGGGGGTGCGTGGGCGGGCCCAAAGTGATTATCGATCCGGGAGCCGGCCGGGACCTGGTCAACCGGTACGGAAATGAGGCCTCCTCCACCACCCCGGTGGACAACCAGCACGTTATGGAGCTGCTGAAAAGTCTGGGCATTAAGGACATCCGGGAATTTCTGGACAGCCAAAAGGCACACATGTTTATCAGGAGTTGGTAGGGACATCGGGGACCGACATCGGGGACGGTCCTTTTTGTCTCGCTGCAGAGTACTTTTACAACTCATCAACTCAGCTATTTTACTAATCGAACGCCTGGTGTTCACCAATTCAAATTTCTTTCAGTTGTAAACTTCTCAGTACGCTGTGTCCTCTGGGGCTGAAAATCATTTGGTGTGTTTGTCTGCAACACTGGACGCAGCATAGGCGTCGGGTTTTATTTTGGCCTGAAAACCACTGCCGGTGACCATCCCCACCACCTCACGGATAAGGTCCCTGGTTTCCCCCTGCTTACCCACGTCAATGTGGATCTCCACCTCCAGATCGTCCAGCCCGCTTTCAGCCAGATAATTGGCTATCATACTGCCAACCTCAAGACTCAGGGCAGTTTCATAAAAAATTTTTTGTCGAAGGCTTTTAATTTTTCTCTGAATTTTTTTCCTGTAAAAGTACCGAGCGCCTTTACCCAGCCGGTGCACCACCACAGCCGTGATAAAACACGTCTCGGTTTTAACTTGGGAGTCGGACCCAATAATAACCTTGTAAGACGACATGGGCAGCCCGGTAATGTATCCGGCTATATCGGCCATCATATCGGAAAAGGTCATCTTGCCCTTGGAGGGGCTGATAAAATACATAAAATCACCTTTCGTCAATACCGGGGGCTCCCGGTGAACACTTATTTAAAACCATGGATCTCCCGGGTTATGCCGGCAAATTCTTCAAGATTTAAAGTCTCCCCCCGGCGAAGGGGATCGATTCCCGCATTTTGCAGCAACCCCTTGAGCTTTTCCCGGGGGATATCGGAAAAAGCGGCTCCCAGAGAGTTTAACAGTGTTTTCCTCCTCTGTCCGAAGGAACCCCTGACAATTTTGAAAAACAACTCCTCGTCCGGTGTCTCCACCGGAGGGCCGGGCCTTGTGGCAAGCATTACCACAGCGGAATCCACCTCGGGCTTGGGAATGAAAACGGTACGGGGAACCTTAAAAAGATACCGGACCTCGGTATGGTACTGTACCGCCACAGAAAGGGCGCCATAGTCCTTGCCTCCGGGTAAGGCGGCCATCCTCCCGGCCACTTCCTGCTGAACCATAACCACACACAGGGACATATTAAACCGGCTCTTAAGCAGGTGCATAATCAGGGGCGTGGTTATATAATACGGCAGGTTGGCGATAATTTTATACTGTCCGCCGTGGCCGGCAATGCTTTTGACCATGTCATCAAAATTGGTTTCCAGGGCATCCCCGGTCACAACATGGACATTGTCCAACCCCTGCAGTGTTTCCTCCAGTATGGGCGGCAGGCTCCTGTCCAGCTCCAGGGCTATAACGCTTTTAGCCATTACCGCCGCCGCCCGTGTGATAACCCCCAGCCCAGGGCCAATCTCAACCACCACATCATCCTTTTCCACCGAAGCCAAAGCAATTATTTTATTCACTACATTGGCGTCTGCCAGAAAGTTCTGCCCCATGCTTTTACGGCAGCGGAAATTGTGTTTTTTGATCAGATTATTTACTGCCGACGGCGCTGTTAAGTCTATCATATCTCCTCCGGTATACTCATCTATATAAGACGATAAAAGTCATTTTATCATACCCGCAATGGAATAAAAATTCAACTAAAATCAGGCATACTCATAGTCTAACCACAATACCGTGTTCTTCTGGCTTGTATGTAAGATACCAGTTGACGCCAATCTTCAGACCGGTGTTCTCTATTTTGCGTAGCATACCGAGCTTGCCAAAATCCCCAACGTCACCAGCGTATCTGTCCTGCATAATATCACGCCCCTAACAGACTCTCGTCAAAAGCGAACAGTGCCTCGTTTATCTCAAAGATATTGTATTTCCCTTTGCCGATAAAATACTTGACAATCAGGTCAAAGCGACTGCTGGGAGATAATGCATAACCCGCACAACGGAGCAAATCCGCAGTCTGGTCAATATTAAGCTCCAATGCGACAGCCAAAGCAAGTGCGGTATTTTTGCTGGGCTTATACTTCAAATTGCTGCGTATTTTTGAAAACAGCTTGCGGTCAAGATTAGCGCATTTATAAACCTCTGGATCGGTTTTCCCGCTTTCATCTATGAGCCTCAAAAGCATTTCAGTAAAGCTTTCGCTTATATGATTGACTACATCATCCAAATTGCGTGGTGCCGAGGAAGATGCCATTATTGGCTCAGAGAAATAGCCGTTTGTATCTGATGACTTCATTTCACGAATCTGATGTAATATCTCGTCATCGCTTTGTCTGCGGCGGGCAGTGCATTTCTCGACGTAATTATCATCTATGTATGCCACAATGGACTTGAAAAGCTTATCGCTTAATGTATATGCCGCCTTGTCAAAAACAACAAGATAGACCATCATTTCATGTTTTAGCAAGAAGCTTCCGATAGCTGTTATAGCTACTCTCAGGGCTTCGTCCTTCGGATATCCGAAGATGCCGGAGGATATGAGAGGAAAAGCAATGGAGTTAAGTTCATGCTCTAAAGCGAGGTTCAGCGAATTTGTATAGCAGGACGAAAGCAGAGCTTCTTCATTATGTGCTCCACCCTGCCATACCGGGCCTGCGGCATGGATAATACGTTTTGCAGGGAGCGCATAGCCGTAGGTGATTACCGCACTGCCAACCGGACAATGGCCAATGCGGTTACATTCTGTCTGCAGTTTATCCGCTCCGGCCACAGCAAAAATTGCACCGCAAACACCGCCGCCTTGCTGAAGGCGACTATTAGCAGCGTTGACTATGGCGTCAACACGCATTTTTGTAATATCGTTGCGGACAATCTCCAGAGGCATTGATGCGTTCCTTTCTATGCGTCATGCCAAGACTTCATCAATAATTTGTTTCATACGCTTGTTGCCAAGTTGTGTATGGAACTGAACTTTGTAGCCGTCATTAGCAAGCATCTTAATATTTTACATATGGCCACCAAACGAGTTCTCCATTACGTTCTGTTTTTTTCCATAAAATGTAGTCGTCCTCAACAAGCTTATCATATGTTTTTTTCTCTACCCTCCAGCAACTCTCATATCCAGCAGTAGCCGTTGGATAAACGTCATTTCCATCAGGGTCTTTAATAGCGTAATACATATTTGGGCGATCTTCACGTCTATCATTACTTCCTGTTTTTCGCAATTGATCATAAGCGTATTTTCCAAAATCATCTTCATTATTAAAACGCTTAATATCATGTTCAGTTAAAGGTAAACCCGAAATATCAAGGTCTGGTTTCCGACCATATATGAATGCATAATCGAAAGAAGAACCTAACCCCCCACTGTCCTGACCAGTGGTCTGTCCGGTGGAACGGCAAATGCATCCCATGCAATTTTCCTCACCAAATATATCATCACATATTAACTTAAGATTAGCCTGCTCGTTATCATCAATAGAGATGAAAATTGCTCCGTCATCATGTAGTAAATCCCGTGCCAATTGCAAACGCGGGTACATGAACATCAGCCATGCTGAATGGGAAGCCGAGCCGCGTTTCGTTAGAGTCAATATTCGCTGCGCCTGTTCCTCGCTAATGCTTAACTTTTCAGAAAGCTCCTCTACAGTGAAATTAAAATTGTCGTTATATACAAATCCGTCAGTACCGGTGTTATACGGTGGATCGATATAGATACATTTCACTTGGCGTCAGGGGATCGTCAAAGTCGTGTTTTTGTGCAACATATTGTTGAGGTGGTCCTTTAATGCCACTACATGTTGTGTTAAAAATGTACTTTGACGGAGCCCTGCACTTGGCGTGAGTAAGACTTGAGTAGGTGCTTCAAGCCGTCGTTCGGTGCGGCTATCTCGTTTGCCGCTATTATATCCCTTATCATAATTGGTGTTCCTCCCATGTATTTAGTCTGTTATTGTACCATTCTTGATATGGTATGCAATATTCCTCTCATTACAAAAATTAATAACTGCCGCAGCTTGTTCATTATAAAAGCCCTTATGCCTCGCGTATGTAGTTATATCTTTATTGTAATTCGTTCTGCCAAAGATGATTTTATCCGTAAAGCTAACGGCTAACAATATATCATTTATATCCTGCTCAATAAGATTAGGCGTTGGGTAAGGCTCAATACTCACCCAGGTGCGCATACCTTTGTCATGCAGAGCTCGGAGTGACGTCAAACGCTCTCGGTAGGATGCAGCGCCAGGCTCGACTTTGCGTCGATAGTCCTCATCGAGAGAAATAATGGTGATGCCATACTCATTTTCATTCGAATATTCCGCTAACTCAATCGGAAGAAGCCCTTTTGTAAGAACAGTGCACTTTATTCCGGCAGTGTTTAACTTTTTAATAGCTGCAAGACTCATTTCTTTGATCTCATCATATTCATACATGAATGGATCGGTTGTAAAGCATAGTTGAACGGACTGTATTTTCGACTTCAGATGCGGTATTTCTTTATCGAGAATCTCCAGCGTATTACTTACCAAATACGGTTTTATCCATTCATCATACGAAGCCGATTTACCGAAACGCTTTGCCATCAAAAAAGCATAGCAAGGATATTTACAGCCATGTGAACAACCAAAAACATGGTTCATTGTGTAATCACCATATTCCACACCGGTTTTGTAAAGCATAGATTTTCTCTCTATGTATCCGTTTACCGTTTTCATGACTTGCTCCTCTCGATGGTTACACTTTGATTATTGCTTTTATCCTCAGTAAAAAATTTAGACGGCTTGCCTGTCTTTGGTGTTGTAGCAGGTATTCTTGTAACTTCTATTAAGCCGTTTTTCTCCATGTCCGCCCATATATTTCGTATTTCTCCTGATTTACACAGGACCCCGTATTCTGTGAAAAAGGCAGCTATCAGCTTGTTTGCAGTCATACTGTTTGAAAACTTTGATATAAAATTAAGCATTTTTTGCTGTATGTCATCTCGATCAACAACATTGTTTTGTACGTCGTGTTCAAATAGACTTAATTGCCCTTGGTTCTGTATCTCAACAAAAAGCTCGTCTGAACGGGAAAACATGTTATCAGCCATAAGGATACAGCCTTCCTCATGATTACTAACATGAATCATCCTGTATTTCGGATGTTGTTTTGACATTATACAGATTGGCATGTCTAAAATATATGTATATTTCTTCCGAAGGCACTGTTTGTATTCAGTGGAAAATCGCTTCTCTGCTTGATAACCGTCTATTTTATTAGAGTTGTAATCTTTTACTATATCCTGCCAATATTCACCGCCGGCGATATTATTCAATAGCTCTATAGACTGCTTATTGGCGTCAACTTGTGTTGGCTCATACTCGACAAGTTCATCAAGCGATTCATCCAAAACGTACTCAACACGCATTGCACGGCATGCAGCACGCATAAAACCAAAAGAATTCATATTTATCAGCATTTCGATGCTGAAGAATCCATAGTCTGCAAATTTTGAAAAAAGTCCGTAATCAAGAGCTTTAATACCATAGGGGTCAATATAGAGAAATACATTCTTTCCTATTTTATCTGACAATAGCGTTTCAATTTGTTCCTCATATTTCCCGGATATAATCTGTGGGGCGCCATTCTTGGTGGAATAACCAATTGTGTTTGCCCGTAACTCATCCTCGTAATTTAGATCAATAAAGCAAGTATCAATCTTCGGATTTTTCGCTCTGGACTGACTGATGCAGGTATCTCGTATTTGTAGAGCAATGCGAGGGGAGCCATCTTTTCCGTCGTCAAACTTTCCCTTTCCCGCAAAACAATCCACATAAAATATAGATTTATTTGTCATCAGCACTTTCTGAAAGTACTGGGGGAGATAGTAGGAAAGCAATTTGTCCTTAATTTCTGACCAGCTATTTTTGCTCTTAAAAAATGAGCTGTTATTTTTCGACATAAAATCCCCCTTCAAAATTTGAATTTAATCCCTAACATTAAGAAATATCGTTATCCGGTATCAATTCCATAATATCGCCGATATCACAACCTAAGGCCGCACATATCTTTTTCAATACTTCCATACTCACATTTTCATGATTTGAAAGTTTGGTAATAGTCGTAGAGCTAAGACCAGCAGCCTCCTGTAAATCCTTTTTTTTCATATCTTTGTCAATTAAGAGCTTCCAAAGCTTTTTATAACTTACGCGCACCCTGGCCACCTCTGTTTTCACACTGTTTTCAGATTTTCTTAATTCTATCACAAAGCATCTAAGTTTCCAATATAAATGACGCAATTATAAAGTTTTATTTTATTTATATTAGGTTTTTTCATTTAAATAGTAGCTATCTACTGCAAGCTGTGGTAGTGTCTGTTGCTGAAGGGGGACGGTATATTGAAAAAGCTAATTATCGTCGGAATAGGCGTTATCGCCTGTGTCGCATTGTGTGCCGCTGTGTGGCCTTGGAGCGCCGAGGTGGAGAATAAATTTATCCGCCGAGCCGGAAAAGGCCGCCGTAAACGACGAAATTGAGGCTCGGTCAGAGGAAACGCAGCAAATTCTTTTATCTGCCGATACTCCTGCTCCTGAACCTGAGCTTGTCGCAGAAAGTGATACAGATGGAACGTATATAACGACAGAAGAAAAAACAGAACAAGCGCCGCCAGCAGAACCGACGCCTCGTGCAGTATCAAAACCCGTACCAGTCTCCTCCGAGCCCAAGCCAGGAACGATAGCAATTATCGACGGCGTCAAATCCTTGAGGGCGACATCAACAAGCAGGTCGGCGTTATGGGCAACGGCACTATGGTCGGAAATCCCGGCGACCAGCTCACAGGAAACAAGGTAGACATCATGGGTGGCGGAACAGTTGCTCATGATATGTACGAGAACGGTAATAAGATAGGGATTATGGGCGGAGAAGGATCTGCGCCAAGCAATTCGCCATCTCCACCTGCAGAGCTGCCAGAGCCGACAGGCGACGTCATATACATCGAGCTTCAACCGCCACCAGTAACAAAGGACAGCACCCCGCCGCCGTACATGCCAAACGGAGAGCCGACAAACCCATAAGATACTGAAAAAGCGCAGGACAAACATGGATGAGCAGGATATGTTCTCCGGTCTGGTGAGGTGTATCGATTGCGGAGAAGTTATGACACTGCACAGGGCGCATACCATGGCCGCCGTGAAAAACAACTTTATGTGCTCCACATACCGGAAACGCGGCAAGGAAAAATGCAGCTCACATTATTTTCTGGAAGTCCAGCTGGCGGCAATCGTTCTGGACGATTTGCTGAGAGTGACACACTTCGCCCGGCAAAAGGAGGCGTTATTCATCCAGTACATCAACCGTAAAAACAATGCCGAAACTCGACGTGAGATTGAGCGGCTTCAGAGAGAGCTGGAATTAATGCGCCTCAGGGACATGGAACTTAGCAATTTGTTCAAACGGTTATATGAGGACAATGTGCTTGGAAGAGTGACAAACGAGTAGTTCAGAATGCTGTCCGGTGACTACAACGCAGAACAAAAAAGTCTGCAGGAGAGAATCCCTCAGACAGCGGAACGGATTGAAGAACTGCAGGACTCCATCTCAAATGTCACCCGATTTATCGATAAGACGAAAAGATACACCGAGATTAACGAGTTAAGCGGCGAGCTTCTGAACCTGTTTATCGAGAAAATTGAGGTCGGCGAACGAGCAGAACGATACTCCAGGACGGCGGAGCAGGAAATCGTTATCCACTACCGTGACATCGGCGTCGTCGGCGCATTCGCTGAAGAAGCCGAGAAAATAGCCGAGCAACGGCAAAGGCAGACAGCGTAATCTGCTGTCTGCCTCAACCAATACCCACAGCTCATAAAATGTCCCTATGGATATGCGCCTAAGTCCCCACTTTTTTGCAGCTAATCCAATATATAAATCCTTACCCGTTTTACTCCCCAACTGTACGCCTCATTTTCAGATTCCAGGAATACATCGATACGATTACCTCTGATGGCCGATCCCCTGTCAAGGGCGGTGGCGTACCCGTACCCCTCTATGTACAGCCGGGCGCCCATCGGTATCACCGAGGGATCCACGGCCACAGTTCCATAAGCCGGCACAGTCCCGCTGGAGGTGTTGTAGCCTGTGTAAGTATACGCCGTGGCCACCACATCCAGGGCCTCTTTGAACCTGATTACTTCTCCCGCCCTGGAAACCGACTGCCCGGTGCCCACCTCCACAACCTTATCCACCGGCTGTGAGGTGATTTGCCTGTCCATAAGGCTGCGGGTTACCTCCTGCCTGTCATGGTAGGTAACTCTCCAGGTCTGGACTTCCTCTCCATCGTGACCTCCGCTGACTGTCCGGCTAATCCCCCTGGATATCTCAGGGTTGGGAATCCGCCTGGTATCGGACGCAATGGCCACCTTTTTCACCTCAGACTCGTTGACAACCCTGACAACTTTTATCTCGGTGTCACCGGTAATCCTGTCACCGGGCTGAGGTTTCACAATGTCTTCAACATTTAAAACAATCTTTTTCTCGTTAAGTACGTCCCCCACCGTTTTCCCTGCCGAGTAAAAATCTGATTTTCCATTGTCCGCCACCAAAGAAATCCTGTGGGCCCTTCTGACCTCCACCAGTGTGCCGTCTGTAAGTTTTTCCGACTGTCCGGGCATCACCACATCATGGGGTCCCAGCGCCACCTTTTGATCCAAAAGAAAAGTATTGACATCGGCAGCCCTTGTTTTTATGGTAATTTGCTTTCCATCGTCTACAAGTGTAACGGTTTTCCTGGTCCAAACAAAACCAAATACAGTTCCCGCCACCAGGGTTATTATAGCGAGGCCGGCAATGATCCAAGCCCGACGGACAGCAGAGACGGCAGTTGGGGTTTTTCTATCCAATCTCATATCTGTTCCCCCTTTCCAGTTCACATCCACCGCATGAACAATTAGATATTACTTCTATCTTTTTCCCCGGGTTCCTCCCAAATCCATAATAAAAGTATATTCGACAATATATATAAGTTGCCAGCAACCGATACAATATTGCAAGTTGCTGGTAAGCGGCTGTCAGTCTATACTATTCAGCAAACCAGGTTTTAATGAAGGGGCAATTCAATAATACAGTTTTTTCCCTAGGAGAGTGTTCCAAAACTATATTAAGAGGTAAACAAAGTACTTATTCGACTACAACCGGAGGCTGTTCAAAAAGCTCCAGATGCAAGGCGCAGCAAGGCTTCAAGCGGAGGCGTACTCCTTGTACGCTGAGCATTGAAGCCGCCGCCGCAACGCCGCAGATGGACTTTTTCAACAGCCTCCTAGAATTCAACGCCCTTCTGGGCTTTCATCCCCTGACGGTAAGGATGCTTTACTTCCTTCATCTCGGTAACCAGGTCAGCCCTGTCAATAAGAGACCGGGGGGCGCCGCGTCCGGTTAGAACCAGGTGGAGCTCTGGAGGTTTCAGGGAGATCAGGTCAAGCAGCTCCTGTTCCTCAAAAAGGTTATAGCCCAGTGCATATACTATTTCGTCCAGTATGACCATATCCCACCGGCCCGATGTAATTTCCCCCCGGGCCTCCTCCAGGGCCTTTCGGGCGGCCTGTTTGTGCACCTCGGCATCCTTCCCGCCTTCCCTGATAAAACCTTCCCCCAGCTGCCTTATTTCAAAGCCGGCAAGCTTACCGGAGGCCAGCAGCTCACCGTAGACCCAGCCTCCCTTTATAAACTGCAGCACCAGTATTTTCATGCCCTGACCCCAGGCCCGCAGGGCCATTCCCAGGGCGGCTGTGGTTTTTCCCTTGCCGTTTCCGGTGAATACAATTACCAGTCCCCTGTTGTCAGCCATCAATATCACTCCAGGTTTAAAATATCACCCTTTTACATAATTTGGGATTTTAATGCCGAAAATGCGTCCTGCATTGTCCGAGGCCGCTCTGGCCAAGTCTTCCGGGGGCATACCCCGGAGGCGGGCTATTTCTATGGCAACATATTTTACATAGGCCGGCTCGTTCCTTTTGCCCCGGTATAATTGGGGGGTCAGGTAAGGGCAGTCGGTTTCAATGAGAATCCTGTCCAGGGGAAGCCTTGAGGCTATATCCTTCAGCCTGGCCGCATTGGGATAGGTCACCGGGCCAGCGATGGAAATATAAAAGCCCATTCTCATACACTCCAGGGCCATATCCCAACTGCCGCTGTAGCAGTGCATTATTCCCCCCTTTTCAGGCATGCCGTCCTTTCTCAATATATCCATGAGATCACCGTGAGCGTCCCTGTCATGTATCACCACCGGCATTTCCATTTCCCTGGCCAGGGCCAGCTGGTCCCTGAACAACTTTTTCTGGGCCTCCCGGGGACTTAAATCACGGTAGTAGTCCAGCCCCATCTCCCCCAGGGCCACCACACCCGGCTGGCGGGCCAGATCAGCCAGCTCCTCCAGGTAGCCTTCCGGCGCCTTTGCGGCGTCATGGGGGTGAACCCCCACTATGGCGTATATCCCGCCATATTTAGCGGCCAGGGACACCGACCGGCGGGAGGACTGAAGATCAAAGGAGGCATTGACAATAACCGCCACTCCGCTTTGGGCAGCCCTTTTGACTGTCTCCTCCCGGTCAGAGTGAAATTCCTCTATATCAATGTGGGCGTGGGTGTCAACCAATATCATCTCAAGCATTCCACCTCCGATGGCTCACGGGCACTACTGCCCGGCCATAATTCGAAAAGCCAGGAGTCAGAATCCAGACATCCTGGCCGCAACAAAGCGGTCGCCAAAGAGAATGAAAACTGATCTTCCTGCCCTACTATTCAAAATTCATTCCGGTTTTCCCCATTCTGACTCCTGACTACCGGCTCCTGGCTCCCGACAGAATAAGGTCATCAGTACGAGCTTTGATCAGGCCGTCTCTATGCGGGGGAAAAGGGGATCCCCCCTTCTGACCACAGTCCCCACCGGAAAGCGGCCCCAGATAAGGGACTCCCAGGTGTGCAGGTCCGGCCTCCGGTCAATTCCCAGCAGGGGCCAAACCCTTGGGGCCATAAGGGGCATAAAGGGTGAGGTGATCACCGTGATAAAGCGCACCGTTTCGGCCAGATTATAAAGTACGGTATTCAGTCGATCGGTTGTTTCCGGGCTTTTGGCCAAAACCCAGGGGGCTGTCTCGTCAACGTATTTATTGGCCCTGGAAACCAGGCGCCAGACAGCTCCCAGCGCATTGGACAGCTCTCTTCTCTCCATCAGATCCATAACCACACCAGGGGTTTCCGAGGCCAGCGCAATCAGTTCTTCGTCCGGCCCTTCCACCTGGCCGGGGCTGCCTGTCACACCCTTGAAATACTTGTCCGCCATGCCCAGTGTGCGGCTGACCAGATTGCCCAGATCATTGGCCAAATCTTTGTTGAGCCTGTTTATCAGGGCATCCTCGGAATAAAGCCCGTCAGTTCCGAAGCCCAGTTCCCGCAGCAGATAATACCTGATGGCGTCAACCCCGTACTTGTCTATAAGCACATGGGGATCCACCACGTTTCCCTTGGACTTGCTCATTTTCCCACTGTCCAGCAGGAGCCAGCCATGGCCCACCACCTGCCTGGGCAGGGGTATGCCGGCCGCCATCAGTATTACCGGCCAGATGATGGCGTGAAAGCGCACTATATCTTTGCCTACCAGGTGTATGTCGGCGGGCCAGAATTTTTGATACAGACCGTCATCACCGCCGTATCCCAGTGCCGATATGTAATTGGTCAGGGCGTCAACCCACACGTATACCACGTGTTTGGGATCAAAGGGAACCTTTATTCCCCAATCAAAGGTGGTGCGGGAAACACAGAGGTCCTCCAGGCCGCTTTTGATAAAGCTGACCATTTCGTTGCGCCTGGTAACAGGCTGAATGAATTGAGGATTCTCCTCAATGTGTTTTAGGAGACGATCGGCATATTTGGACATCCTGAAAAAGTAGCTTTCTTCCTTCAGCAGTTCCACCGGCCTGCCGCAGTCTGGGCAGTTCCCATCCTCCAGCCGGGCCTCCACCCAGAATGTTTCACAGGGCGTACAGTACCAGCCCTCGTAGCCGGCCTTGTAGATATCGTCCTGGCGGTACAGCCTTTCAAAAATTTCCGAGACCACCCTTTTGTGCCTTTCTTCGGTGGTGCGGATAAAGTCATTGTTGCTTATGGCCAGTCTTTCCCAAAGAAGTTTAAAACCCTCCACTATTTTATCCACATACTCCTGGGGTGTCTGCCCCCTGGACCGGGCGGCCCTGTCAATCTTCTGACCGTGCTCGTCGGAACCTGTCAGAAACCACACTTCATGCCCGGTAAGCCTCATGAACCTGGCGAAGGTGTCGGCAGCCACTGTGGTATAGGCATGCCCTATATGCAGATTATCGCTGGGATAATAAATAGGTGTGGTGATGTAAAAAGTTTTCTTTTCCATCGATTACTTCTTCCCCTTTCAGAAAGAAATTTCTCATAAAACAGAACACGGAATTCAGGCGCCCTGGCATAAAAAAACCTCCGCCCGACAACAAGCCGGGGACGGAGGCATCTTCCGCGGTACCACCCCAATTTGCCGCCGCCTCACGGCTGCGGCCTCCACAGGTATGGATAAAAAATCCTTAAACCCTGAGACCGGTAACGGGATCCCAACCCGGCAGCACTTACATCCGCCGGGTCTGACGACACGGCATTTCGGCGCCCGGCTCCGGAGCCATGTTGGGCCGTCTGGTCCGGCGGGCTCACACCTGACCCCGCTCTCTTTGCGGACTACCCAGCTTACTCTTATCCTTCATTGCCTTTAAGTGTAGAATTTTTAACCAACAGGGTAATTTTACCCTCCTTTATCCCCTGTGTCAAGTTTTCCCCGGTAAGACCGCAGAACACAATATTATCCAAAATTTAGAACACCTATTGACTTTTAATGGTATCGTTGGTACCATTTAGTCACATTGATTTTGTTTCTTTCTGTCGAAGGTTGCTGCATTGAGGGGAGGGATAGTATGAAGTCTACAGGTATTGTACGGAAGGTGGACGAGCTGGGTAGGGTAGTTATCCCCATTGAGCTAAGGCGCACCATGGGCATTGACGAAAAGGACGCCCTGGAAATCTACGTGGATAACGAAAAAATCATCCTGAAAAAATATGAGCCTGCTTGTATTTTTTGCGGGAACGCAGCTGACATCCAGGACTACAAAGGCAAGCGGGTGTGCAGGGAGTGCGCACAAGCCATGGTGGACGTGGCCTCAAAGGCCGTGTAACAAATCAAGCGGTTAGTAAGTGGCCATGAGTCAGGGGGTTTTTATACCTCCTGACTTTTTTTGTCCAGAAGGGCTGAGTAAACCTCTCTTTTGGGTATCCCCACCCGCCTGGAGATTTCCTTGACGGCGTCCTTGCGGGGAGTTCCCCTTTCCTCCAGATCAATAACCAGTACGGCCAACTCCTCAGGGCTGAGGAGTTTTTTTTCGGCTTTTGCCAAATCAGACTCCGAAACTCCCGATCCTTCAAGCACCAGAGTAACCTCACCCCTGGGGGGCTGGTTTTTAAATTTTACAATGGACTCTTCCAGACTGCTCCGCCAAATTTCCTCAAAATGCTTGGTCAGCTCCCGGGCAACGCAAACCCGTCTGTTGCCAAAAGCCCGGGACAGATCAGAAAGGGTTCCGACAAGCCGGTGTGGGGACTCGTAAAAAATGATGGTCCTGTCTTCCCGCTTCAAATCCTCCAGCCGCGCCTTTCTGTCCTTTCCCCTGGCCGGGAGAAAGCCCTCGAAGCAAAACCTTTCTGTGGGAAGACCGGACACCACCAGGGCAGCCAGGGACGCACTGGCCCCGGGAATGGGAACCACCCTTATCCCCCGGCTCACCGCCAGGGTGGCCAGCTCCTCTCCGGGGTCGGACACTCCGGGCAGACCGGCATCGGTAACCAGGGCTATGTTTTTACCTGCCAAAAGCTGTTCCACCAGATATTGGCCCTTACTGCGGCGGTTGTGTTGATGATAGCTGGTCAGGGGGGTGTGTATGTCAAAATGGCTGAACAGCTTCCTGGTGTGCCTCGTGTCCTCTGCTGCCACCAGGTCGGCCTCCTTCAGCGTGCGGATGGCCCGGAGGGTGATATCCTCCAGATTTCCGATGGGGGTGGCGCAGAGATAAAGTATACCGGCATCTTCCATCAGGAGGACACCGTCCGTCCCTTTTGCATAAAGGCCGCGCAAAAAAGGCAGTCCCCGCCGCGGACCCCCCCGAAATATATATTGCAGATGTGGAATCCCCTGTCATAAAGGTTGATTAGATTGTCCATGCCCTGGGGCTCCCGCCCCGATCCCTCCAGCCTTTGGGCCGTATCAAGGTCCGGCAGCAAAACCCTGGCCAGCTCATCCTTCAGCCTGGTGTTTTCTGCCTCCAGCATTTGAACCTGTCTCTTGATTTTTGCAAGATCTGCAGCAAGATCTTGCATCTTTATTTCCATTTGCCTGATCATTTGACCCAGGGGGTGTGTCATTTTCTCCCCTCGCTCCCTTAGGAGTTATTTCGTTACTGGAAAAATCCTTAATGGCTTTACTCTCTTTCAATTCAACGGCAACAGTCTTTTTAAATATATTGATGCCAATTACCCTTCCCTCGCCAAGGGGGGTTACCACCCTGCTTCCCACCTCAGGAAACTCTTCCCGGGCAAGTTCATAGGTATCGTTTTCATACTTTAGGCAGCACATCAGGCGGCCGCATATTCCTGAAATCTTGGTGGGATTCAGTGAAAGATTCTGATCCTTGGCCATCCTTATGGAAACCGAGGCAAAGTCTGAAAGCCAGGTGGAGCAGCAAAGCTCCCTGCCGCAGCAGCCCAGCCCCCCCATCATCTTGGCCTCATCCCTGACACCTATCTGCCGGAGTTCAATGCGGGTGCGGAAAACGGCTGCCAGATCCTTTACCAGGTCCCGAAAATCTATTCGCCCCTCGGCGGTGAAATAAAATATTATTTTATTTCCGTCAAAGGTCTGCTCCACACTGACCAGCTTCATGGGAAGGCCGTGGGCGGCTATTTTGTCCAGTCCCACCTGATAGGCCCTGGTTTCTTTATCCCGGTTCTCTTTCAATTGTTTTCTGTCTTCATCGGTGGCCTTCCTCAATACTTTTTTGAGGGGCGCCACAACCTCTTCATCGGGCACATCCGCCGTGCCCACCACAATCTCACCATACTCTATACCCCTGGCGGTTTCCACTATAACATCCTCTTCCACCACAAAAACCATCTCACCAGGGTCGAAATAGTATATTTTCCCCGCCTTTTTGAACCTAATCCCCACTACACAGTAAGACATATAGTTAAAATACCTCCTCCAGCCGGACGACATCCGGGTCTTTTCCCGCCAGCCGCAGGAAAAGAGCCTCCAAAGCAATCTGGACGTTGGCGCTGGCTGCCAGCGCGCCTTTGGCCCGCTCTATATCATTTATTATTTCCACAATCCTGCCGGTGGTGAAACATCCGGCCAGTCCCTCTGTCTCATTTCCTCTGTCCCAGTTGATCAGGTGCCTGCCATCCGTTTCATTATACAACATCACGTCACGGAACCAAACAATGATCATCTCCAGAAGGACAAGCACATCTTCCCTTTTTCCGGCGGTTTCACCGGCCAGTGCCAGAACTTCCTCCACCGTCCCGTTCAGCCTGCGGATAACCTCGTATGCCCGGTCCCTGGCTGAAATGCCCCCGGATAAAAGGCTCAGGGCTTTTCCCAGGCTTCCCCCGGCCAGTGACGCCGCCATAAGGACTTCTTCTTCCGGCACTCCCGCAATCCTTATCATACCCTGAACAAGCTGGTATTTCAACAGGGGCCGAAAGTACATATGCTGACAGCGGGATATGATGGTGGGAAGCAACGCCTGGGGCCTGGCCGAAACCAATATTATAATTACCCCGGGCAGGGGCTCCTCCAATGTCTTAAGCATGGAATTGGCGGCCTCCACCGTCATCAGGTCGGCCCCATCCACTATCCTCACCGTCCACCGGCCGGTGGCCGGGCCCATTTGGACACTTGCCGACAATTGCCGGATCTGGCTTATTTTCACGCTGGAACCCTCCGGGTTGATCACCGACACATCCGGGTGCAGGTCCCGAAATACCCTCCGGCAGCCGTCACACTCCCCGCAGCCGTCACCTTCCACCGGGCGCTGGCATTTAAGGGCGGCGGCAAAAGCCATGGCGGCGGTGATTTTACCCACCCCCCGGGGCCCGGAAAAGAGGTAGGCATGGGACACCCTTTCCGAAACCAACGCCCCTCTAAGGTTTTTTATTATATCATCATGTCCGATTATATCTCTCAGTAAAATCATTGTCCCCGCTCCTCCGCCCAGATTCACGAATTGGCAGCCTTAGCCCAGTATACCGTAAACCGCCGCAAGAACCCTGAGAAACAGCTCTTCCGCAGGTGCGGCGGAGTCCAATACAAGGTAGTGATGGGGGCTCTCCTGGGCCAGGGCCAGAAATCCGTTCCTTACCCGCCGCAAGAACCCGACCCCTTCCTTTTCCATGCGGTCGGCCGGCCGGGTAAGCCTGGATATGGCCAACAGGGGGTCAATTTCCAGCAGAACAGTAAGATCCGGGGTTAACCCCCTACAGGCGTACCGATTCACATTTTCCAGGAAGCCTCTGTCCAGCCCCTTGCCCCATCCCTGGTAAGCAAGCATAGAATGGGAGAAACGATCGGAAATAACCACCGATCCGCCCCGCACCGCCGGGAGTATCCTTTCGGCCACCAACTGGGCCCTGGCCGCCCCATACATGAGTGCCTCGGCCACCGGGTCAATGGGCCCGGGGCTGTATAGCAAAACATTTCTCAGGCCTTCCCCCAGCCCGGTTCCCCCAGGGTCCCTACAGATCACCACGTCACGTCCCTTTTCCGTCAGTGCAGCGGCCAGCAGATCAACCTGGGTGGTTTTGCCGGACCCGTCTATTCCCTCAAATACAATAAAAACACCTTTTTTACTCATTTATTCCCGGTGTTCCTTTCAGGGATTTCACATTTTATTCCAGCACCCTTATATAATCCAGCGCCGGGTGGTCCGGGCCCTGAAAGCCAGCCCCGGCCTCCCTGGCTCCGCCTAAATAATTCACCATGGCGGGGGTTATCTCCTCCCCGGGAATAAGAACCGGTATTCCCGGCGGGTAAGCAGCCACCCATTCCGCGCATACCCGTCCGGCTGAATCTCCCAGCCTCACAGGCCGCGAGGGGGCAAACCAGGCCTCCCTTAATTTCATCACCGCCCGGGCGGAAGGAATTTCCGGCGCAGGCAGAAGGGCACGGCCCTTCCCCTCCCTGACTGCCAAATCACCCAAGACCTGCGCCAGCTTCCGGCAGTCCTCCCGGCCAATCCCCGGCCCCAGCGCCAGTACAATATTATCCCTGTCGGCCATCTCAACAAAAATACCGTGACCGGTCAGCCACTGGGCGGCCTGGTATCCCCGGATGCCTGTGCCGCTTACCCGCACCACCACCCTGGAGCGGTCATAATCAAATACTCCGTCCCCATCCAGGAACCGGGACCCGAACACCTCCAACCCCCTGATGCCGGACAGCCATTCCCTGATCTCAGCGGATATCTCCAAAACCTCCTGCCACAGGTCAGTCCCCCGAACGGCCAGTTGCCGGCGGGCCGCATCCAGGGAGGCCATCAGAATATACGAGGGGCTGCTGGTCTGTATAAGTTTGACGGCTGCGAACACCCTGTCCCCGTCCAGGAAAGGCCCCTTGATATGTAAAATGGAGGACTGCGTAAGCGATCCGCCGGTTTTGTGCATGCTCTGCACGGCGGCGTCGGCCCCTGCCTCCAGCGCCCCCAGGGGGTACTGCGGGTGAAAGTACAGGTGGCAGCCGTGGGCCTCATCGGCCAGCAGCGGCACCCCGGCAGCCCGGGACAGGCGGGAAACCCCGACAGTATCTCCCACCGTTCCGTAGTAGGTGGGGTGAATGCAAAGAAGGGCGCAGGCTCCGGGGTGATCTCCCAGCGCCCTTTCAATTGCTGCAGTTGGTACCCCGGCAGCGAAATTAAAGCCCGGAACCACGGTGGGAGCGATAAAAACCGGGTCAATGCCGGCCAGTATCAGCCCCCCTATTATTGAACGGTGGCTGTTTCTGGGTAAAATAAGCTTGTCCCCCGGCTTACCGACCGCCAGCACCAGGGCCTGCAACCCCAGGGTGGCGCCATTGGCCAAAAAAAAGCTCCTGTCGGCCCCAAAGGCCCGGGAAGCCAGTTCCTGTGCCCTGGCTATAACCCCGGTGGGGCTGTTCAGGTCATCCAGTCCCGGCAGCTCGGTAACGTCCATTGAAAAAACGGCGCCACCCAACGCCGCAGCCAAATCCGGAGGAACCCCCCTCCCCCCGCCGTGCCCCGGCACGTGGAATCTTGACGGGGAAGAACCGGCATATCCCAAAAGGACCTCTAGCAGCGGTGTTTCAAACTGGCTTTTGTCCATAAAACTCCCATCAAAACAAAATTAAAAATAATTTTATCATGTTCAAAAAGAAGCTCAAGTGTTTTTAAACATATTACCAACATTTAATTTAATATTACTTTTTTTAATGATGCAAACTATAATAAATTAGATTAGCGTAAACAAAGGAGGTGATCCCGTGTCGGCGGAAAAAACGGATAGAATTAATGAAAAACTTTTATCCAAAAAATACCAAACCAATGTGATCCGGCTGATCAAGGCATGGAAAAAGGGCCTCTCGGATTTTGAGGTTTCACGGGAAACGGGAATTGACCCGGTCAAGCTAAAACACATCAAAACAGATATAGAGATGGCCCATCGCAAACTCCGGCTGGCCAGAAAAAAACCATTGATCCCGCCGGGTCAGGCTCCCGGACAACGCCATATTTTCTTCAATCCGTTTATGTAAAGGCTGTACGAATAGTCATTGCATATGGAGTTGACAATGCTGCGCTCGCAGTTTGCGCATATGAACCTGCCTCTCAATCTAAGCCCATATACATATATTCCCGTAACCCCGCAGATAATGCACCTGGCCGCCACCCGTTCCGCCCGCAAAGCGCCTCACCCCCTCCTGAATAAAAACGGGACTATATTAAAGTATTCCCGTTTAGCTTCGGGGGTTACATTGCGGGATCCATAATCCAGTGATTTCTGATTTCTCATAGCCGGGAGCTGACGGCTGATAACCTTTTTATTGTTCGGCGCGCCTGGATGAACAGACCGCTTCGCAGCCGGAGCACAAAGGATTTTCGGTGCAAACGTGATTGGCGAACAATTTCAGCAGGGTGTACGTTTTAACAAGATTGTATCCGCTGTTGCCGGAAATTTTTTTGACTGCCACCATTACGGCCTCGGTATCCGGCTTGCGCCCGGAAAGCAGGTCAAGCCTGGATAAAAACCGTATCAAGGCCTTCTGATTTTGGGACACCTCCTTGAAGCCCAGGTGATCCAGCAGTGACTTTACGTTGGTGGGACCGATGTATCTGAAGGTTGTGGTTAATTCCTTGAAAATATTGTCCGCCGCATCGATCCAGTTCCTGAGTCCGCCGTGTTTTTCCGAAAGCGCAAAAGCCCTGTTCAGGTTCTCCCCCAGAATCGAAAGTTTCGCCTGGTTGTCACATTTTTTGAGCGCCCGCCTGACACAGAATTCTATTCCGAAAACATTAACCAGAAACTTTCTAAAGGAAAAAAAGGAAGATCTGATTGCCGGCCAAGAATTCCTGGCGCTCTGATACTGGTAGCCGCTCAAGAAGGCCACCCAGCATATTTGTTCGACGATTTTCCTTTCCGGCATGCCATAAAAGCTCTCTCTACTCTCATCATCCAATAACTTTTCCAGATCCGTAAAGTTTTTTTTAAGAGTCCGCTGGCATTTATACAATACCTGGCTTGAAGCCATACCCTCACCACCTGCATTTGACTGAAAGCGCCTTTTTGTTATTATATTTATTGAAGCCCGGCAATGTTACTCCCGGCTGTTTTTTATTGTTGCTGCGGCAGCATCGCCGAAAGCCCGGGGTTGCCGGCTTTTCCCGCTACCGGCTGTGCCTTTCGAATACTTCAAGTTATATAAGTCCTCCCAGAACAATATAATTATTTATAGTAACGGTTATTTTCCGATAAGAGGGTGAGCAGGGTGGCTTTTTTTGGCAGCCAACACTTCCTGGTAAAGACTAAAGCCGGTGATTTGCTGGATATATATGCTGGGAATTCGTCCGTCATTTACAAAATTTACCGACCGGGGTACAAATCTCCTCTTGCCGCTCAGGCACTGATTGATGATCTCATTTTTGATTATGATGTAAAAATAGACGCCCATGACAACATCCATCTGGTATGCATCACCCGGGGCGGCGAGCTGAAATATTATGTCGGGCAGCTGGGTAAGGTCTGGAACAGTACGCATCTGGCCTCCCTGGATATGAAATCCCGCCATTACAGGTACCTTTCCCTGCTGGTGGCGGGCGGCAAGGTTCACCTGTTCTGGCTTACGGCCAGCCCGATGAATTCATTTATCTGGTCCATCCTGCACTCCTTCTGGAACGGCCGGGAGTGGCGGGAGCAGCAGGCGGGGGAAATAATTGCCGGTAAATACGTGCCCCCCTATGCGGTGGATACCGACAGCCAGGAGAACCTTCACCTGTTGTATTCTTGCGCCACCGGGAACAAGCAGTACGAGGCCTTTTATAAACGGTTCAACAGCGACTTCGACCTCTGGAGCCATACCGAGCGGCTGCCCGTGCAAGAAAATGCCCAGAGTCTTTTTTCCCTGGTGGACCGGTACGATAACCTGCACCTGTTGTGCAGCGGCCCCGTCGGCAGGGAAAACAAAAACCAGATCAGCTACCGGAGCAGAAAAAATCTGACCAAACTTTCGGGCCTGTGGGAGCCGGCCAAAGCCCTGTCCAGATCTGCAGACGGAAATATCCAACCATTTCTCCTGTGCAATGAGAATTCACTGATCGCCCTATGGAAGGAGAAAAATCAGTTTATCAGCCTCCGGTCCGAAGACCACGGGACCGCCTGGCTAAGACCGGAACCCATTAATTTCCCAGGCAAGGGGGTTTTCATGTCTTACTGCTCAAATTATCCCCCCGAGGCGGGAAGAAAGAAGGTGCCTTTCCTGGTGGGAGTATCCGAACCCAGGCTGCTCATGGTAATCGACGACCTGACCGATATTGTGCCCCGGCAGCAGGGGCCCGCACAGGAGGCGCCCGTCCAGGAAACCGCCCCTTCCGGGGAAAACCCTTTACCGGAAAGAGCGGAATCCCATTCCCAGGCTGGGCAGGCTCCGCCGGCTGATTCCGGGACCGGAGAAGCGGCGGGCGGGCCCGGGCCGGAAACAACCGCTGAAACGGCAGTTGACAGGCTGACCCGGGAAGTGGGGGAAATTCGTTCCGGCTTGGACGCTGCGGCAGCCGAGGGCAGAATCCTTTTTCAGGTTGTGGAGGATATCGAAAATATGGTGGGCGAACTCAGGGAGTGTTACAGAGATTTGAAAAAAGCGCTTCCGGGAGAGGATTTTATCACTTCCCTGGAGGATCTGAGGGGCCGGCTGGACAAAATGGCGAAAGAACTCAGGGATACCGGCAGGGATCTGACATCGGCACAGCAGTTGATAACGAACTTGCAGAAAGAATATGAAAGCAGCGGCAAAAAACAGGAAGAACTATACAATGAAAGGGAAAAAAGCATCAAGAACCTCCATCAGACCCTGCAAAAACTAGTCAAGGACAATGCCTCACTGCAGGGGGAGATAAGCCAGATCAGGGAAGCCCGGGAAAAAGCGGCAGCCGACCTGTCCGCCAGGGAAATGGAACGGGACGGTGCGTGGAAAAGCCTGACCGGGGAAATCGACAACCGGGTACGGGCCGTGGACGGCCAGTGCAGGGAGGCTGTCTCCCAATTAAAAGATCAGCAGGAGGAACAGAAGGTCTTCGCCCAGAAACTGGAAAACATGGAGGAAACCCACGGTGAGCTTCTCCGCCAGGTTGAGACTCTGCAGAGGGATCATCAATCGCTGAGGGAAGAGGTGGAAAAGCAAAAAAGCTCAGGATTCTTAAAGAAACTGTTTTACTCCCAGTAGGGGCCCCGCAGGGCCCCTTTTTATCGTTAAGAAAAGTATATGTCATATTAAAGTATTAAAGCGCTAAATCGCCAAACCATTTTTATGTAGCCCAGAGTTTTTCTGGGGTCGCTCCTGGGTCACTCTGTGGCCGGTGGAGGGGTTTGAGTCCGATCTACTTATCCTCCGGCTGAACTGGCTGTATCAGTCGTCGGTCGTCAGTCTTCAGTCGTAGGTCTTAAAGTCTTTTGACCAGAGGTAAAATGAAACTATTCCGACGTCTGAAGTCCTACGACTGACGACTATTCCAGCATCCGCCTGGACTAAAACCCCTCCCCCTCACTGCATGTCGCTGTGGGGTCGCTTGAGGGTCGCTTTTAAGGCAGCCTGTCACAATTCTGGATTCTGGCTTCTGGATTCTCAAGCGTCCTTCAGGGCGTTTTTTTATTTGCCGCCGGCGCAAATTTTGCAGAAAAAGATTGGATCGCATTAACAATAATGGGAACACTGACATATTATTACAATAAGACGGTGGCGGGTTCTCATTTGTACGGCTATCGTTTGGCCAAGGGCCAAAAATTTAATCTTATTTAAGGAGTGAAACTCAATGGGAATAACTTTCAACAACTGTCTGGTCTTTCAGGGTTGCGCACAAAAAATAGCTGAAGCCGGCATCACCGTTACAGCTCTCAACATCCTCACCGGCCTGGGTATCGTGGTAAACCCTGTCACCGGGGAAGCCACCGCCGTTGTTGGCGGGGTTACCGTGCCCATCGCCTTTGAGGCGTGCTGCCAGACAACCTCACCCTTTTTCCGCTCCTCACTGCTGGTTGACAAAATAATTAACTGCGGCTGGGTCAACGGGGCTGTACTGATCAGGAACCTCATCACCGGTGCGGTTCTGGCCTGTGCCAACCTGGCCCTGGTGTTCCAGGAGGAGCAAGTGGCGCCTGGCGTGCTGCCTTCAGACACCATTACAGAAGTGGTGGTGGAGGATGAGGGCTCCGCCATTTGCATCGTGTTCTCAACCGACCCTGCCACCGGGGTTACCGAACCTTTACTGATCGTGAAGTGTGCCATGCTGGTGCAAAAGACCGTTACCCGGGATCAGGCCGTTTTTCCCTCCATCTGCCCGACTGTTTCCCCGTGCCCGACTCAACGGCAGGCCTGTCCGCCCGGCAGCAATCAGATCCGGATCCCCACCACTTGTTTGTAAACATCTAATTCTGAGGAGGAATATCAGAAATGCCTATCGCAAGACTGTCCGGCCTGCCCGGAAACACCTTTTTCAGGCTTGGCGCCCCGCCCTACCTAGCCACGAATATAGCCGTGCCGGTGGGGGTCCAGTTCCCGCTCTGGCCTGAAATAGAAAGCCAGGCCATTATTGTCGCCGGGGATCTGGCAGCCCCCCAATACCTGTGGTACCGTTCGGACGTTGACCCGGCCCTGGTGACCACCGGGGAGACTGCGTTCTTCGCCCGGGAGACCACCTTCAGTTTTACTGTCCTGGGCGTTACGGTAACCGCCACCATGAACCTGAGCATCGCCGCCGACAACGCCTTCCAGTCCAGAGTGAGCATCATCCCGTCTCTGGGCTTACCCGTTACCTTCACTTTTACGGACGGCAACACCTCCCCGCTGACAAACGAGGTCAACCCGCCCTTCAACTGGCAGAATATCTATACTTTTCCGGTGGAATTCTCGCTTGCGGCGGGCGTGACGTCCTTCACGGTGGAATTCGAGGCCAAGGTGGTAAACTACGCCCAGACCCTGCCCGGGGCAAATCAGCAGACCAATCCCGCCGGCTTTATGTACACCATGGATTTTACCAATTTTGTAACCACGCCCACGGTGACCGAAGTGGTGCCGCCATCGCCGACAACCCCCCTGGTCTGATGAAAGACTCGGCCTAGCCCGAAAATGAGGGAGTCCCGTTAAGGGACTCCCTCATTTTATTATTCTGTGCCGGCTAAAAAAACGCCCTGACGGGCGCTTGGGAATCCAGAATCCAGAATTGTGACAGGCTGCCTTAAAAGCGACCCTCAAGCGCCCCACAGCGACATGCAGTGAGGGGGAGTGATTTAAGTCCGTGCGGAATTTACCGGAGGCTGCTACTGTCTCTTAACGACCGAGCCTACGAATTTGGAGGTTAGATGTTGGAAGTTGGAAGTTTGATTAAGCTAGAAATAGCTCTGAGGTCATTTCCTACAAGTTTTCTAACCTCTAACCTCTGGCCTCCCACCTCCAAAATGGTCGGCATTCCGTTGGCGACCGAGTTTAGAGACAGTTGCAGCAAGAGGTAATGCAGGCCGGACTTAAATCGCTCCGCCTACCCATTAGCGACAATGCAGCGACCCTCAAATGACCCCGGAGCGACCCCAGAAAAACTCTGGGCTTGCATAAAAATGCTTTGGTGCTTCAGTACTTCAGCGCTTTAATACTTTAATATGGCATATGCTTTCCTGTACAATAAAAAAGGGGGAGCCCCTGGCGGGGCTCCCGAATACTGGCTTGAATGCTTAACAGATGATGTCTTCCAGTTGGGGCGGGAAGAAGTCGGTGGGGAAGGGGGTCATCACAGGGTTGAAAAATACCGCACAGACATCCTTCTTGGCCTCGATGAAGTCCTCGCAGGGCGTCGGTTCCGGGCAGAAGCCGAAGGCAGGCACCAGGAGCTGGACCCGGCCGACCACCTTGATCACCAGGAACACACCCACCTGGATCAAGAGGCACTGGTCCACCACGGTGGGGGTGCAGAGCAGCTCGGACCGGGTTTCCACCAGGATGGTCAGGTCCACTTCGTCCCTGGCCGGCGGAATGAACAGCACGATGTCTTTCAGTATCTCCGGCAGCGTTCCGGTGACGGTGACAGTGCCGCCGGTGCTGGTGTCCAGCAAGGTGGCGTTGAAAGTGATGGTCACGGTCAGGCGCACCCTGGAGAAGTTCGGCCTGCTGGGTATGGGAATAATCTGCAGCGATCCCGGGACTATGGTGCCGCCAAAGAACCTAATGTTCTGAACCACGAAGGGACCTCCGGCGGGGAGTTCAACCCCTATTTCCGGGAAGCATTCCCTCTGCTGGCAGCTGGTGTAGACCTTGTCAACAATGATGCACACAGATTCCCTGATTTCTTCGAGCACGTAGGGGTCGGTCAGGTCGATGGGATCGCCGGGGCTTTCCGCCGCTCCCAGGGGACCGATGTCAATGACTCTGGGTCCTCCGGTCAGTGCGATGCCTACCAGGGTTGCGATCACGGTATTGGTGGTGGTGTCGATGATGGAAATGGTGTTGCTGCCGAAATTTGTCACAAAAGCCCTGACCACACCCACCTCGGGATTGGTGTCAAAGGCTATGCGGTCGGGAGTGACGCCCACCGGCACGGTGGCCACCACCACAAAGCTCAGCGTGCTGATTACCGACACGGTGTTTGAGATGCTGTTGGCCACGTAAGCGAAGGTTCCGGCGGGGTTGACCCGCACCGAAATGGGACCGGCGCCCACAGCCACCGAGGCGATCACCGAGTTGGTGCCGGGGTCGATGACGGATACGGTGTTGCTGCCGAAGTTAGCCACCCATACCCGGCCGTCCGGGGCCACACTGATGAACCTAGGGTCGTCGCCTACCGGAATGGCCGGCCCCACCACGGTGTTGGTGATGGCGTTGATTACCGTTACATTGTCGCTGCCGCTGTTGGCCACGTATACCCTGGTATTGTCGGGCGAAATCCCCACTCCCACGGGAGTGGCGCCTACGTTGACGGTGGCAACTACCGTATTGGTGGCGGTATCGATAACAGATACGGTGTTGCTGCCGCTGTTTGTCACATAGGCCCTGGTGCAGATGGAGTTGACTACCACGTCTGCGGGGGCTATGCCGACGGTTACCGTGGCAACGGGGGCATTGGTAACGGTATCGATAACAGTTACGGTGTTGGCGCCGTTGTTGGTAACGTATGCGCTGGTGCCCGCCGGCGTCAGCCTTACGCTTAGAGGGCCCGGGCCAGTGGATATCCTGGTGAGAATGGTGCCGGATAGTGAGTTGAGTACAGCTACTGAGTTATCTAGTGGGTCGGCAACGTAGGCACGAAAACCTACTAACATTAATTTTGCCTCCTTTGCTATAAGTTTTTTATGTTAATACCCGCTTTATCCGGGTAAAGACATCGGATTATAAATTTATCCACCTCCTATTAGAAAAATTTACTTCTTCTGTTATGATATGAAACCAGAAAAAAAACGGTTACATACTTAAACATTTTTTTCCGGTTTTGATAATATTTTTTTATAACCTATCAGTGTTTCTACTGCCACATTATTCCAGGTATAATGCGATAGCATGCGATCCTTGAGTAGTCTTTGTTTTTCCAGATCAGTACTGGAAAATGCAGCCAGTACTGCATTTCTTATGGACTCTACGCTTTCCGGGTGGCAGTAGCAGGCAAGGTCGCCAAAATACTCCCGGGCCGATCCCCTTTCGGTGGTTACCACCCTGCATCCGGAGAGGGCGGCCTCCAGGCTGGCCAACCCCGGCGTTTCAAACCAGCTGGGCAGAGCGTGAACCCTGGCGGCTGCGTAGAGCGACGGGAGCCGCTGGTGATCCAGGCTGTTTATAAAGAACACGTTCTCCCCCGAAGAAATAACTTTCCGGAGGTATTCCCGGTCATTTACCGGACCGGCCAGGACCAGGGGCAGGCCGGTATTTCTCAGCGCCTCCGCCAGGGACAGCTGGTTTTTCCGCAGCGAAATCCTGCCCACACACAAAATGAAGTCCTTCATTCGGTGCAGCCGGTAAAATTCTTCGGGGTCGCCCCGGGCAAATACCGGATCCGCCCCGTTTGGAACCACGTGGCAGGGGGCAACTTGCCCGTACTGGAACCTGATCAGGTCTTCCTCCAGGCGGGAATTGGGAAAGAGTATGCCCGCTTCCCGGAATATCTCCTTCCTGTGGCGGGCGGTGGAGCTCCAGGCATTCCTAAGTCTGCCGGGGGCGTCCGGAGAAGAGAGGAAGTCCCCGAAGTCCCAGTATATGGTGGAAACGGCCACAGGGGTGCCGTATTTTTTGGCGGCCCTGAAAAACCTATAAGTTTCCGCCACCCGGGTGGTATTGAACAGGTGAACCAGATCGTATCCGGCGGTGGAGGAGACCGAGGTGGACACATCCACCTTGACCCCCAGCTTTTTCAGGTATTCTTTTGTCTTAAGCAGCTGGATGGAGTCTCCGGCCGGATTATCCAGGTAATCGGGCCTGATCTGAAACAAAACCTTGATCATAGTCGGGATTATCTCCATTGACACATTTATCTTACGAACCTCCAAACCGCCTAATGGCGGCCATCATCTCCGCGGCCCGGAGCCTGTAGGTGTGATTGCCGTAAACCTCGGCCTGACCGCTTGCGGCGATTTTTTTTCTCAAATCTTCCCTGCCGAGGTAAAATTTTACCACCTCAGGAGTTTCTTCGGGATCCTTGACCCAGACAAGGTGTTTGTGGTTTTCAAACATGTTTTCTATGGCCGGAGTCCACTGGGTCAGGTAGAAGGCCCCGCACCCGAGGGCCTCGAAGGTCCGCATGCTCATCATGGTGGACGAGGTGTCCGCCGAATGGATGCCCAGCACTATCCCGGCCGAGGAGTACACGGCGGGCAGCTGGAGATAAGGCAGGTATCCCCCGTAAAACCGCCGATCCGCATGAAAGGGCCGGTCCGGGTCCGTCCACCATTCGTTGCCGTAAAGCTTTATATTGAAATTTCCTCCCAGCAGGGGCTTCAGCACCACTTCCAAGCCCTTGAGGCGGGGAGTGTATTTATGGTAATTGTTCCCTACAAATACAAGGTCATGTGAGAATTGCTTCACCGGGGCCACTTTTCTGTGAAAAGAGGGAAGGCAGGCAAAATGCAGGTAACTGGCGCTTATCCCCCGGGATCTGTACATGGAAACGCATTCAGCGGCCGGGGTGAATACATGCCTGGCCCGGCGGGCCATGGGCAGTGAAAATGTCTTAAATTCGACGGGGTCGTCTATGGCCCAGAAAAGCATGGACAGCCCAAGCTCACTGAGTGCTGGAAAAAGAGCCCGGGCGGGTTTTAATATGGCAGCGCCCTCCACAAAAATGAAATGGGGCCGGAAAGCCTCCAGTTGCTGCCGGAAATAGTCCGGCCGGCGGGCAAAATTTCCCGGCACATCGATTATTTTCACCTCTTCTCCGGCTTCGGCCAGACCCTGGGCCAGGCCGTGGCTGATAATCGGCGGCCCGTTGACAAAAAGGATTTTCAAGATCAAGCCCTCCATTAACCGGGGACATTCCTTTTGCCGGTGTGTCCCCATTCCTCTATACTATGTGGGTTATTGAGCAAATGCCATTGTATGGGGACATTCCTCCGACTACCCCAGATTTGTGCTCAAAAAGAGGAGGTGTGTCCCCTTTCATTATTAAACCCTGCAACAGCTGGTTAATATTACCTCTGCGAATTAAAAGGACTTCTGCCTATTTATGCAGAAATTGTATTTCGACTCCAAAATAATTAAACAAGGAGGCATTAACCATGATTTTGACAACGGGCAGAATCAAGATCGCCCTCGCCTTTATTCTGTCACTGGCGATGGCAACAGTTCTCTTTCTCTCTCCGGCGGCGGCGGCCAGCTACGTAAAGATTACATCCAACGGCAGCGGCGGCTACAACTACCAGTACGGCGCCGGATATCCTACCGGCGGGGTCACAGGCGGAAGCAATTCCGTTACGTTTAAATCTCCATACCAGTATGCGCCCAAGACACCTGCTCCGGCTCCGGCTCCCTCTCCGGCTCCCACCCCCCCCTCCGGCGGCGGAACCGTTAATCCGGCCCCGGCAACCGGGCTTTCCGCAGGGGAGCAGTACCTGGTGGCCGCCATAAACAGGGAAAGGGCCGCTGTGGGTGCGCCCCCCCTGCAGGCGGACATGCAGCTGGTGGGCCTGGCCCGGGCGAAGTCCTCGGACATGATCGCCAACAACTATTTCAGCCACACTTCGCCCACCTACGGTGGTCCGGGCCAGATGCTGACAGCCGCCGGGGTTAAATTCCGGGCCATGGGTGAAAACATCGCCGGCAACAGGACCGTGGAAGGCGCACATACCCGCCTGATGAACAGCTCCGGGCACCGCCAGAATATACTGAACCCATCCTTTACCCACGTCGGGATCGGTGTGGTGGCGGGCGGACCCTACGGGCTGATGATTACGCAAATATTTATCGGCAGATAGAAGCTAGGTTCTGAACCTGTACGTCTTTCCCCCGTACCTCAAGGTCTTTGTATTTGCCGGGCCGTGCCCGGGGACGGACATTTTGACGCCCGAGGCCCAGATGCTTTCCTGAAGGTGTTCGGGATCCGGCCTTGACTCCGCCGTGATCCCGGCAAAGCCGGCATTTGTCAGCAATTGTCGCACTCTGGCAGGTGTGAAACCGGTAAAGTGATACTCTCCGGGGTGAATCTGCAGGCCGAAAATGGTATGCAGGGGGAACCCCCATCTTTCACTCTCGGTCTTGTTCAGCCAATTACGCATGCACCATTCCAGGTTCGGCACAACCAGATTGAACACCCCGCCGGGCTTAAGCACCCGGCGCCATTCGGAGAGCACACTTGCCGTCTGCAGATGTGATATGTGTTCCAGCAGGTGAGATGAAAAAACTTCATCCACGCTGTTATCTGGATAGGGCAGGTTGTCTGCGGGAGCCAGCACCACGTTGGGGTGCTGGACAAACAGGTCCACGTTGATGTAGCCCTCTTTCAGTACGGCGCCGCATCCGATATTCAGTCTGACCATTGCTTTTGCAACCTCCAACTATTTTTTAAAACGGTATCTTTTGCCTTTATGCACGATGGTGCTGGTGGGGCTGGTTTTCTTTGAGTTTGCCAAGTGCTGCCTGTATTCATTGATGAATTTTTCCCGCAGCCGGAAAAACTCTGCGTCAAACTGCTGGTTGCAAATATGCGACACCCAGGGGCTCAGTTGCGTGGGCACCACCACCTTTAAATTCCTTTTCCAATACTCCAGGCTCTGGGACAGGTCGTAAAAATGAAATCCGTCGATCAGGTCCTGCCGCCAGGGAATGTCGCGCTGGGTGGCCAGCAGGCACCCGTCGGCCACGGTGACCCATTCGTACGGTCGGGCTGTGGGTGGACCGCCCATTGAACCATTGACCCTGGGCACAAAAATGTTCCCGAATATCTCGTGGCAGTCCCACAGCCAGGTAAACAGGTGCGGGTCCAGGGGCAGCCTGCGGCCCCCCAGCACACCGATCATGCCGATGTCCGGGTCGGACAGGAAAATATTGTTTATGTGGTGCAGGAAAAAGGGCTCCAGGATATGTACGTCCTGGTGGATATAAATTTTGTACCTGGCCTGGGTCCTGACCATGGCCAGGTTATAGGCGCTGGTCATGCTGACGCAGTTATGCATGGGGATGTACTCCACGCTGAACCCCTGTTTATCCAGCCGGGCCAGGTGGGCCAAGCACTGTTCGTACTGCGCATGGTTGTTGACACAGGTTATAAAAGCCACTGTAATCATTGTTTCAGTCCTCTCGTCAGTCAGGTGACTCTATATTTTTTCCCCTGATATTTGACGATGCCTTTTCTCTGATGAGACCCTGGCGGGACAAGAAACTGATGGTATTCCCTGACGAAAGTGCGGCGCATTCTCTGGTAGCCCGGGGAGATTGCCCCGCTGGTGGAGATGTGTGCGCACCAGGGTGTTTCCTGCCGGGGAACCACCACCAGGTAACCCCTTTTCCGGAATTCGATGCTCTGGGAGAGGTCGTAGAAATGAAACCCGGTAAAAAGGTCTTCCCGCCACGGGATATCGTACTGAGTAACCATGATGCAGCCGTCTATGAAATCAACCGGCTCGAATATACCCGCCGGATTATATCGCTGCTCAATCCGGTTATTGCCGAGGTTGAAAATAGACCCCCATTTCTCCGGGCAGTTCCACACCAAAAGCGGGTTGCTGTTCATGTTCAGGTGCTTTCCACCCATCATGCCGATCATGCCCACCAGAGGGTTGGACTTGAAAATATTGTTGATCTGGCGGAGAAAATGGACGTTCCGGATAAAGGTGTCCTGGTGCAGGTAAACCTTGTATTTCGATGCCGACTTCCGCATGCCGGCGTTGTAAGCGGCAGTCATACTGTGCTGGTTTCGCACGGGACACATCTCGAAGTGAAACCCTGTTTTATCCAGCACATGGATGTGACCGCAACATTGATCATAAAGCGCCTGATCATTAACACAGGAAATAAATGCTACCGTTTCCATCTTTATGTCCCTTCCCGAAGATATAAGGCATGGGGACACACCTCCTTCTGAGGAATGTCCCCGATGGAATGTCCTTAATTTAAGGCTTGGTATTGCCGCTCCCTGTTTTTCAGCCCCTCCCACCAGCGGGCGTTCTTTACGTACCAGCCCACTGTCTCCTCCAGACCGGCGGAAAAGGGCATTTCAGGCCTCCAGCCCAGGCGGTCGAGAATTTTGCCGTAATTGACGGCATACCTTCTGTCGTGTCCGGAACGGTCCTCCACAAAGCGCAGCAGCGTGAGCGGCTTGTTTAGGATCCTTAAAATTCCGGTTGCTATTTCAATGTTTGTTCTCTCGTTGCCGCCGCCAATGTTAAATACCTCCCCGTCCCCAGCTCCGCTTGCCGCCACCATTTCAATGGCCCGGCAGTGATCCTGGACGTGCACCCAATCCCTGGTGTACAGTCCATCCCCGTATATGGGAATGGGAATGTCCCGCAGGGCGTTGGTAATGGCCAGAGGGATCAGCTTTTCCGGGTATTGATAGGGACCGTAATTATTGGAACAGCGGGTTATGATCACCGGCAGTCCGTAAGTCCTGTGATAGGACAGGGCCAGCAGATCGGCCGCCGCCTTGCTGGCGGAATAAGGGTTATTGGGGGACAAGGGGGATTCCTCGGTGAAGCATCCTTCGGTGCCCAGGGATCCATATACCTCGTCGGTGGAAACCTGAATAAACCTGATCGGGGAACCCTGGCGGCTTTTGTTCAACAAGTTGGCTTTCAACACTGCCTTCAAGAGTGTCTGGGTACCCAGCACATTGGTTTTTATAAACGGCGCAGGGTCGGAAATGCTCCTATCCACATGGGATTCAGCGGCGAAATTTACCACTGCGTCGATGTCCGGGCCGATTGTTTTTTCAATCAGCCGGGTGTCGGCAATGTCTCCCCTGATCAGACGGTAGGCCGGACTGCATTCAATATCTCCAAGGTTTTCGGGATTTCCGGCATAGGTTAACATGTCAAGGTTAACAACCCTGTGATTTTTTTTAATGGAGTATCTTACGAAGTTGCTTCCGATAAAACCTAATCCTCCGGTAACCAACAACCTCACACCTATGTCTCCTTTCATTCCGCCGGATAACTGCCCTGGCGATCGGCAGAATGTTAAAATGCCATATATCCCATTCTATGGGATATATGGCAAAAAGGTTACACCTGCGGCATTCCCGTTCCCGCTTAAAAAAGCATCCTATTCTTTTCTTAGCGGCAAAAAAATGCCGCCCTCCAGACGGCAGAATTTAAGGATTTCAAATCCTTATTCTCTTTTGCGGATTTATTTTAACACATGGGAGGGAGGCAGGTTTTTTCACACCAATGCCCGCCTGCCGGGCAGTCCTCTGGGAAGCGTAACGGGGTCCCCAGGTATACATTCCCTGTTCGTCACAGGAAATAATTCCGTCAGCGGCGTGTCCCAGGTCGAAGGCCACCCGCCCGCAGTCCTTCACCGCCGCCGCCACTATCTTGGCATTGGCCCCGGCGGAGATGAAGGCCAAGTCAAAATTTAAAAGGGGCAGGCTGTTGATCACTCGGTCCAGATCCCGGTAGTTCCTTAAATTAAGCACCCCTCTTATATTGGTGAATTTATAACGGTCCTCCAGAATTCCCCTGAGCCGGGCCATGGGCTTGCCTATCAGCAGTATGGCGGTGTGCCTAAACAGTTCATAGAACACCGGCATGGACACGCACTGTCTGTTTATGAAAGCATAGCAGGTGTCCGGAGGGCAGAAGCTGTAATACCTGAAAATTTTTACAGTCAGGGGGTACCAGCAATAGCAGTCCGTCTGGCTCAGCACACCCACCACGTCGGCCTTTCGGACGGCGTCCACCAGCCGATCCCTGGCCGGCAGATTTGGTATGGCTATGCCCGAGTATCCTTCTCCGGCCACAATGCTGTACATCCGGATCAGTTCTTCCGCCGTGTGTATGCTGTTTTGGGCCAGGAGGAAGTTCTCCCCGTCACCGATTCTTACCAGGGCAAAGGGTTTTTTCTTTGTCACGCATTCGTATACCCGGTCGATCAAATCTCCGGGACTGTTAATGCTGAAAGGAAGCAGGTCAGACATTTTTTCTTACCATGTATTTCCTGTATCTGATCTTTATTTTAGGGATTATTTCCGGCTGAAGGATTGCCCGGGTTAAATCCCTGATCAGTTTATCCAGGGAAATATTGTTATGCCGGGCCAACTGCCCGACGGTTTTCGGCGCTCCTTTTCATCCATAGCACCCGATGTCGTAAAAGGTAAGTATTCTCCGGGTGGACGGATGCCTTTTGACCAGTTCTTCCAGGTTGTCCATTCCTGAAATCACTCACATCAACCCCTTCTCTCTCAGTGTCAGGTCCATTATTGATGCGGCCACGGCGGCCCGCTGCCGCCAGGAGTTGCGGTAGGCCTCTTCCACCCGGAAGTTCCTGTTTTCCTCGGTGTCCCGGTGGAGAGCGTGATGCATCAACAGGTTAAACTCCTCCGGCGTCCTGCCCACCAGCACCCCGCCCATGCCGGCAACCTCCGGCAGTGGGGTGGAAATCACCGGCTTGCCTGCGCTGAGGTACTCATACATTTTAATCGGGTTGCAGCCCTCAGTCATTGAAGTCAGCCGGAAGGGTATCAGGCAGATGTCAAAACACTGGATGTAAGAGGGCAGCATCCGGTAATCCCTGTACCCCAGAAAGTGCAGGTTGGCCTTTTCAACGGGCGGGGCGATGTTATACAGGGGCCCCACAAAAATAAAACTGAACTGCGGATTCACCCCGGTAATATAATCTATTAATTCCCAGTCCAGCCAGGAAGCCAAGGCGCCTACGTAGCCGATGATCGGACGTCCCTTGTCCCGGACATCGGACGGCACAGGCAGGTGGCCGTGCCGGGCTCTGGAAAAGTGGTCAAAATCCACCCCGTTGGGACACAAATGGACGTTATGGTGTTCCTTTTTATTTTCTTCATAAAGTTTCCTGGAAGTGGCGAAAATTACATCCGCCTTCTTCCGGAGATTCGGCAGGTAAGGACCCCACTCGGAAAATTCTTCCGTAGGGTGGTCAAGGGCGTCGTAAGCCACCATGTGAGGCCGGTATTTATTGATCCGCCTGACCATGGAAGGCGCATCCAGCCACAGAATTCTGGGCTCCGGGTGTATTATGCTCAGCGGGTCCGTTTTGGTTGCCACAATAAGATTTTCTGACAGCCTGCTAACCGAGGGGGGGGACTCCCGGCGGGCAGGATTGCAAAAAATGCAGTTGTAACCAAGGGCAGCAAATTGCACAAACATTTGCTGCGGCCGCTGAACCATCCACCTGAAGGGTATTGACGGCGGATGAATTATTGTAGGCAAAAACATCCTCCCTTCCTCTTTTTAACTTAATATATTCAGCCTCCCACACCTATGGTGACAGATCGGGAGGGCAAAAAAAAGCAATTTTTCAGTAACCGTTTGGATGACATATCCATACACTGAAATATAGCAGTTAACATGGGGGGGTAAAATGTCGAAAGCTCTTGTACTATGCGGGGGCGCCGGCACCCGGCTGAGGCCCTTTACCTTTGCCAGCGCCAAGCAGGTGCTGCCGGTGGCCAACAAGCCAATCGTCCACCATATAATGGAAAAGCTGGCCCTTGCCGGCATAAATGACGCCGGGGTAATCATCTCTCCCGAGAAGGGAAGCATTGTGAAGCATTGTCTCGGCGGGGGAGACAGGTGGGGAATAAGCGTAACTTTCATCGAACAGAATCGGCCGGCGGGACTGGCCCATGCCGTTGCGGCGGCCAGGGAATTCCTGGGTGAATGCCCGTTCCTGATGTATCTGGGGGATAACCTGGCGGAGGTCAACCTGCGGGATTACTGGCAGGACTTTTTGTGCGGCAGCGACGACGCCGCAGCGTTTTTAAAAGAGGTTGACGACCCCAGGCAGTTCGGGGTGGCGGTAATTGCTGACAGCGGAAGGCTAATCAAAGTGGTGGAAAAACCCGCTGCGCCCCCGGGCAATCTGGCGTTGACCGGAATATACTTTTTCCGAAAAACAATCCACGGCGCCATTAGCCGGACAAAACCATCGCAGCGCGGAGAGCTGGAAATAACCGACGCCATACAGTCCCTTATTGACACGGGGGGGTCGGTCAAAGGACACGTTATGGGCGGCTGGTGGCACGATACCGGCAGCGTGGAGGACATTCTGCAGGCCAACAGCGTGGTGTTAAAATCCATGGAACACCGGCCCCCGCAGGGAGAGGCCTGTCCCTTCAGCACACTGGAGGGTCCGGTAATCATTGGGGAGGGCAGCAGGGTGATGCAAAGCTTAATAAAGGGGCCGGTGATTATCGGAGATCGCGTTACCGTTAAAAACTCTTTCATCGGACCGGATGTTTCGGTGGGAGACAGTTGCCTGCTGGACGGAACAAAAATTGAAAACACAATAATCATGCACGGGTGTAACCTGGCCGGCGTTACATTGAAGGACAGCATGATCGGCAGCTGCTGCAGCACCCATAAACGAAATGCGGGAAACGGTTGCCACCGGTTGGTTCTTGGCGACCACTCGCATATTGCGATGGATTAGGGCCTGAGAGGCGAATTTGAATGCCGCAGACCATTTTTACCTACGAATCAATATTTGCCGACGCCATTGTTCAGCTGGCTACCTTCTCATTACCCGACGGTGGCCCCTTTGTTTTTGACAGCATTCAATTTGTCAACGGAGTTCAGCAGGTAGATGATTTGTCCATCAAGCCCCTGGCCGGAGTGCCGGATTTTTCCGCCATTGAGTTCAGGATATCGGCGCCGGTGGGCATCAGCCTTAAAAAGGATGTAGGAGAAGGAGAAGAGGAGGAGGTGGTGATTAATGAACATGTCCCCACTGTTTATGTGCGGGTGGTTCTCTACACCCCCTTGCGAAAGCCTGACCAGTCCCCCGACATGGTGGTGGAATCCCGCTGCCAGACAATATCAGATCCGGTAATCATGGGTGCAAAAATACAGCTGGCGATTAACCACAATGTGGTCATCCGTCTTTCTTCCAGGCAGCAACTGGTCGTCCCCTCACTCATGGGCAGCCGCTTCCACAACGAGATCTCCGACAAGCCCGCCGGCCGGACACAGTCGGATGCCTGCGAAAAATTTATTGACCCGGCGAAGACTCAATTCCCCAAAGACTTTTTTAATGCCGGTGCAGACGGCAAAAAGGACCCCCAGTCGGCGCCGGACAGCCAAGAGGATTGATTATGTACGGTTTGACGAGCATAATAATACTTTCGTGGAACCAGCTATCTTATACCAAGCAATGCATCGCCAGCATAAGGATGTACACCGGCCCTCCCTATGAGCTAATCATGGTGGACAACGGGTCGCTGGACGGCACCAGGCGCTTTCTCAAATCCCTGGACGGGGCGCAGGTGATTTTAAACCCGAACAACCGGGGCTTTGCCAGGGGCTGCAACCAAGGCATGAAGGCGGCCCGGGGAGACAACCTGCTGTTCCTCAACAATGACACCGTAGTTACCCCTAACTGGCTCGACAACATGCTGGCCTGCCTGTACAGCGACAAAGCCATAGGCCTGGTGGCCCCCTGCTCCAACAACGTGGGGTCCGGCAACCAGGTGGAAGCGGCATACTCCAGCATGGAGAAAATGATAGAATTCGCCGGGAAGTTCAACCGTCCCGACCATTCCAGGCGGAGGGAGCACAGCGGGTACTGGCTGTCCGGATTCTGTCTGCTGGGCAGGCGGTGCGTTTTTGACCGGGTGGGCTATTGGGACGAGAGGTTCAGGCACGGCTCCTGGGAGGACGTGGACTACTCCAAGCGGGTTACCGCTGCCGGATACAAGCTATATGTGGCCGGGGACGTTTTCATACATCATTACGGAAGCAGGAGCTTTAAGGGCAACAGGCTGAACCTGGGCAGGGTGCAAAGAGAAAACGCACTGGTCTTTGAAAAAAAATGGAACCCTTCCGCCAGGGCGCCATTTAAGTAGGGCGCCGTCCGGCATATCTGTACGTGAGCTTTCAAGACTGTTGGGACTAAGTAAGGAAAGTATTTTCAGAGCATATATGCGACAGCGGGAACCGTCCCCTGTCGCACATCTCTCACGCCGGCGTTATTAATCCCATTTGCCGAGCTCCTTAAATCGTTGGCAGCTTTGGTGCAAGTCTGAATGCACTGCGTTACATCTTGCTTATTTGGCATTTTGCCACCCCCTTCAATTTTAAAATCAGTATTATGATTCCCTTATAGTCCACTAATATGCCGGCTGGGATTTTTAAATGGCACTGGATGAGTATCATTTGCCAGTAACGTGTAAAACACTTTGAAAAGGGATGAATAGATTAAGATTTAAAAGTAAAAAATAGTATAAACTGTTTGAGGTGGAAGAGCTTTGGATATAGCAAGATACATAAATATCATTTTTGCAATTATTGTATGGCTGGCGGTTTTTATTTTGATAAAACCACAAAGGATTAAAGCATTGCTACCGGTAGGAATGTTGGCTGCCATAGTTTTATTTGGCGTTGAAATATATTTTAAATCACTTGGATTACATAAATATAACAATCCATTTCTTCCGGTTGCGGGGATACCACTTTTTCACCTTTTTTGGGGTGCAGGTAGCGGTATTATATTTATTAATTACATGAAGCGGGAATTTAGTAAAAAATTAATAATAATTATGCTTTTTACTATTCTCACGGGTATTTTTGCATATATTTCAGATATGATCGGAAATCATGCAAACCTCAAAGAATTTAACGATTTTTACCATATAATCTTAAACTTCGCTACTCTTTCATTCCTGACCTGGGCTTCCGAAGGATTATTCGGGAAACGAATTTATGAAAATACAATAAATATAGATTAACTGCAGTCAGGAAAGAAGGCCCGTCCCGTGCGGCCTTCTTCCACTTCATTCTGCCGTTTTAAAAAAAGCGGGGCCGACTTTTGTGTCAGCCCCTTTTATACTCTGCCCAAATTATTATTGGGCTTGTTTTTTATTCAGATGATTTGTTTTTAAGACCGTTTTTGACGCCAGAATAGACAGCCCAATAAACAATTAGCCCTAATATAGCTAACGGCACTAACATCATTACCAGGCTCCACCCAATGTGATAACCGTAACCAAACATCATAAAAACTTCCCCTCCAAATCATCACTTAAAATCATCACTTATAGGTTAAAGCGCTGGTATTACCCCATACCGCAGCGAAGCTGCAGACAATAAAAATAAAGTAGCCGTTCCTCAATAAATCGGCGACTAAATCGCCAGTCCCAAGATATCTGATGATATAATGGGTAGTGTTAAAAACACTGAATGCGAGGTAACGGCTACATGAAGAGTATAGATAATTATCATGATAAAATCAAGGGCATGTTGCATGGTTTTGATCGGATCATCTTCAAAGGGCATCTTCGTCAGTTCTTTAGTCCATCGGGGCAGAAACATTTTCTGAGTATGGAAAATGTATTGCTCAAGGACTATAGTGCCTATGCTCAGTCGATTACCTCGCAAATCAAAGAGCACGCACGTGGGATGGCTGAATCTCTAGGACGCCCTTATATCTACCTGAATTCACCCAAAACTTCTAAAGAGGGAACTGCGCAAGAAATCCTGAAGAAAGACCCTGTGAAGGAAGGGCTCATTTGCGTCTTGGCCACCGTCGAGCTTTGCACAGCATTGGAGTCCTACAAGAATCATGAAACCCACAAGATCGAGTTGCGAAACAGACCCCGCAAATGTCTCTATCTATACTTTTACTATATGGACAAGGAATTCGGGTTCATGCATGTCAAGCTGCAAACCTGGTTTCCTTTTGAGATACAAATCTACATCAACGGGCGAGAGCATTTAGCCAAAATGCTGGATCAGGAGGGAATTGGGTATCAGCGCTATGACAACTGCTTTCTCCAAATCGATAACCTGGAACGGGCCCAGGAATTGTTTAACGGGTTTGTGGAGCGCAAGCTGTTGCGAACGTTCGATGCGTTGGCCCACCGCATCCACCCATTTCTCAAGCGTATCGACACCACATCTACTGTATAAGCCTCGGGTAGTATTGGGCTTCGTTTTGTTATGCAAACTCGCCCGACTTAATTCAGCCTATATGTGGTTCGTGTTCCTCAAGCCGGAACTTTGCTTACAGCTTCTTTCAGATTCCGCCTCACAACGGACACCCTTGCTGTTCGGCTAGTGGTTGCTACTACCAAGCCCCACAGCGGACTTTAACCGCCAAGCTGCCGCCCATGCCGGGCACACATAGAAAAGGAATGTGTCATAAATAACACACTCCTCTTTTTATATACTATAGAAACACTGTTAGTCAGTCAGAAAACTACTTTGTGCCAGGAAGTATTTTGCCCAGCCTCATTGAACAATCTAAGGTGATGTTACAAGGTATGTTCCCCCGAGCTTTATATAAAAATGGAATTTCATATTTTTATCCCGGATCAATTTCAACCCTGTTTTTCCCCTTTTTCTTTGCAGCATACATTGCCATATCCGCTCTTTTTAAAAGATCTTCCCCTGAGGCTTCATGATGAGTGGCAACACCCACGGAAACAGTAACGTTGCCGAAATCGAACTGGTGACGGGAGATGTTTTCCCTTATCCTTTCAGCCACCATGAATCCTTCGTCAGGGGGTGTTTGCGGGAGTATCAACACAAATTCCTCGCCACCAAACCTAGCGGCATAGTCGCTGTCACGGATGGATTCCAATATTGTTTCGGACAGGCCTTTCAGAACCTCGTTGCCCTTCTCATGTCCGTAAATATCGTTTATTTTCTTAAAGTTATCTATGTCCATTAACAATATGGTTAATGGATGGCCGTACCTGTTGGATCGACTTATTTCTCTCTCTATGGCCTGGGAGAAAAAGCGGAAATTATACAGGCCTGTTAAGTCATCGTATATGGCAAGGTTAAAAAGCTGTTTTCTCAAGTCCCTGTTTTCCTGGATCAGCATACCCTCGTTATAGGCGATTAAAAACATTACAACCACCACAACAAAATGGTTTTCCGGGTGAACCATATAGTAGGCGACACAGATATATACGATTGCAACCACACTTACCCACACATATTGAAGGGCTACCTTTCTTCCGTACCTGAGAAGGTACTGGAATAGCGGCAGTATTAATGTTGTACTGTAATTATTTAAAATATCGTGTTCGAAGTATGTGGACAACAATAAGAAGAAGACATCCCCCACCAGAAAAAAATATGTCCAGGCATTGGGATTTTCTCCCCGGTGGCGCCCCTGGAGCGGCAGCCACATGGCCGCATACACCAACCAGATCAACCAGTATATAGCCCAATCCAAATCGCGCTGGTAAAACAAAAAATATCCGAGTCCGAATAAAAATACGGTCAGAATTCTCCATTTTCCGATTTTAACATTGATTTTGTCCCAACCGTTGTCATTTAATTTGTCCAGTAAATTGACGGTTCCCAATCATATCGACCTCTTCTCCAAATAAAAATTCATTTTTCCATAATGGGATCTATCAAGCCTAATTTATCTGCGTCTATAAACGCATTTACCACCGTTCTGTCTAATTGTGTATCGGCGGCGTGTAGGAGTATTTGAATGGCTTCCTTCTTATTTTTCTTAGGCCTGTATGCGACAGGGGACGGTTCCCGCTGTCGCATATATGCTCTGAAAATAATGCTTTTGAACATTATGCATTATGGGGTCAAGCTTTCAGTTATGCTTCTAACCGCATAATCACTTTTTTCAGTATTTGTCGTCCCTTGTCGGTTTCTGCATTGGCGGACATTCTTTATAAAACCGAGATGTCTCTGCCGATTACCGGCTGCATCTCTGTCAGCGAACAGCAGAAATTAGCGATGAATGGGGTCGAATGCAACAGCGGAAACCGTCCCCTGTCGCATTTTCTTGGGCGTCGTTTACATCCTCATTAAATATCATATTCTATGTCAAAAATATAAAAGGAATTATTTGTTTTTTTGATATGCATTACTTGTATATACTCGCCTCTTCTATCACTTATTCTAACTCCAATGGAATAATCACCTTTCATAATGTTCTTTTTTATAGTATATATATTTAAAATTTTATATGGCCCTAGGTTCCTCTTATAAAACATTTTATCGTTACTAATTTTTTCAATGAACTCTTTTGTATATAACCGATCCAGGTTGGTCTTTTCGTTATTGTATTGTGATTCAATTGATATAAAAGCTATTTTTTTTATTTTAGTATCGTTATCATAGCTAGTAATAATCAATACTAATAACAAAAGAACAAAAAAACAGCACCAATAAATATCCATCTTTTCACGTTATAACCCCATTTTTAACAAGGGGCAATTAAACTAGTGTTTAATTGCCCCTATATAATATTTAGTTCTTTTTAAGCAGGGTGCGACAGGGGACGGTTCTGCTGTCGCATATTCCTTACACCTATCTCTATCATCGTCAACAAATATCTCTTTCCTCTCCTTACCCCTTATCACTATGTAATAAATCCCTGTTGAACTTTGTTTTCTTGCGTACCTTGTCATCTTCGTCACCCAACTGTTTTTTCTTATTATAACATATAAAAGTACCCTGGTCGCCGCGGTGATCCAGCATGGTATAGCCGGCGTACATCATGATGTAGCGGTTGTATGTAAAATCCCAGCCGGAGCCGAAGGGGCCGGTGCGGGTGTTGCCGCTGCTGTAGGTCCGGTTAATCGTTAAGGGGAATCCGTTGGATTGTATTTTCAGGTCGGTTTTGCTTAAGTTCAGCATACCCCCGGCAATGTCGACGCTGGCGGGTTTGCTCGACGAATCCTTGGGCAGGCCGGTTGAGAGCGAGCTAAAGGGAGACTGCGCAACATTGGACAGTGCTCCGGTCAGGGGGTCAGGGTTGTTTGCGTTTATGTCGTTGGGGTTAAGGTAGGCGCCGGGAGGCTGGGGCTGCTGCCAGGCGTACGCCTGCGTCATATTTAGACACTATTGGAAATAGGGCTGTTTTCTCATTTAAAACCGGGGCTAAGGTCCCGGCTGTGGTGGGTCTTTTGTCCCGGTTGTTGGAAGCGGCGGGGGAAAATATGGAGATTTATTTAACCATTGCTTTACGTTAGGTCAAATCTGACCTGTAAGTCCGGTCAAAAAAAAGAGACGTATATGCATTCAAATACGTCTCCCTCTGACAATAAAAATACTGGCCGCACACCCACCTTTGAATAATAGCTTCCGGGCGTTACCTCTGCAGGCAGCTCGGACCAGGCACCCTTACGGCACCCGCAGTGCATCCCTTAGTGCTGCTTCCGTCAGGACCTGACACGGTTCAGGAGTCTCCGTCGCGCAAGACCCGGTCGTCAACACCCCTTACAGGGGCCGGACCCCACAAGCTAAACCCGGGGGTGGTGCTTCAACCCCGCTATAGCGGTTTGCGGGTACAGGGCACCGCCAGCTCCCCATCTAGTGCGGCCAATGCGTTAAAAACAGTGGCGGAGAGAGCGAGATTCGAACTCGCGAAACAGTTTCCCGTTCACACGCTTTCCAGGCGTGCGCCTTCATCCACTCGGCCATCTCTCCGGGGAATCAAAATATATTTCTATAAAAATTGTGACTAGATCATTATACATATAATTATCGTCAGATGCAAGTGCTTTAACCGCCATTTAGCGCCTCCAAAGGAGCCGAAAGGCCATAAAATTAATGGCAAAAGCCCCGCATATGTCTTTTTGGCTGCGCCCCGGATATGGTAAACTACTAAGGATCGGGTAATACAGCCCGGGGATTTATCATGAAGGGGGCAGTATTGTGCGCAGGGATGAATTCAATAACCTTAAAAGCTGGTTTTATGGATATGTGAAAAATTTTTACAGTGATAATCCGGAATGCCAGGCAGCGGTGATATTTAAAGAAAAACACACCGAAAGGGTGTGCCGAAATATATTAAACATAGGGGAACATTTAAAACTGGCGGAGGGGGATCTCAATCTAGCCCAGGCAGTGGCTCTTTTCCACGACATTGGCCGGTTCAGACAGTACAAGGTCTACGGCACCTTCAATGACCGCCGGTCGGAGAGCCACTCCCTGATTGGGGTGCGGGAACTGGAAGGCACAGGGGTGCTGGAAGGTCTGGATCCGGAAGAGAGCAACCTGATTAAACTTGCCGTGGGCTACCACAGCAGCTTCGATTTGCCCGAAAACCTTTCCGGCCGCCTCCTTCTTTTTACCAGATTGATCCGGGATGCCGACAAATTGGACATACTGGACACCTTCACCGACTATTACTCCCGCACCGACCGCCAGCCCGACACTGTGCTGGAGTCCGGCCTGCCGGACACTCCAGGGTACTCCCGGGTACTGGCCCAAAACCTTCTGCGACGGGAAAGGTGCAGCTACCATGAGGTAAAAAACTTCAACGACAGGAAGCTTTTGCTGCTCTCCTGGGTCTACGACATAAACTTTCGGTACACCCTTTCAGAAATCCGCAAAAAAGGCTATATTGAAAAGATTATAGGCTGGCTGCCCGATACCGAAGATATACGGGCCATTAAAAGCTGTCTGCTGGAATAGTCGTCAGCCGTAGGACTTCAGACGTCGTAATAGTTTCATTTTACCTCCGGGCAAAAGATTTTAAGACCTACGACTGAAGACTGATACAGCCAGTTCAGCCGGAGGATAAGCAGATCGGACTAAAAACCCCTCCACCGGCCACAAAGCGACCCCGGAGCGACCCCAGAAAAACTCTGGGCTACATAAAAATGCTTTAGCGGTTTAGCGCTTTAATGTTTTAATATGGCACATGCTTTCCTTAACAGTAAAAAAAATTTTAAATTTTTCCGGGCAAAAGAAGGTTATTTTAGGGTAAAGCATTGAATATATTTGGTAATTTAGGTACCATAAGCTTAGAAGGAGGCGGTAGTATGAAAAAAACTCATGGTCGTTATCGCCGCATGATAGACACCTACGTTTCTAAAGTCAAACCGGCTCCCGAAAATACCCGGCCCAGCAAAACAAATAAATCAGGTCACTCAGCTAACTGCCCAAAATCCGCCAGCGCTACTGCCGTATAGAGATCTATGAATAATTTTTTAAAACCTGATTTTTTGTATCTTGTTTTGCTATTGGTAATGCCCGGACTTTTAAGCCAAACAATCTTTAATTCTTTAGTCGCCAGGGGTAAGGATAAACAGGTAGATATTTATCAGAGTATATTTCACTCGATAATAATCTACGTTATCCTTTACCCCTTAATTGTTCTCGCCTTTGGAGTCGAGATTATTAATACCCAAAGCATTATTTCTTTGACCACAGGCTCAAAATATGCCCCCATTCTTTCGATTATAATAGTTGGGACAGTAAGTATTTGTTGGGGTTGGGTTTATTCTAAGTTTTACAGGAGTAATATCCTGAAAAGAACCCTTGGAAGATTTGGTGAGGCATATGAACCTCCAAACCTATATGCTGAAATGATTGTAGAAAAATATCAGAGCAATGAGCACCTTGGCAGCTCCTTTTGGATTGTTGTAAAAAACGGAGATACCGGGTTCATTGAAGGACGGGTCGAAAAAGTTGCTGTTGAAAGCAAACCCCGTGAGATCTATATAACAAGCGTTGTCTATCTCGACAGCGAACGCGAACCTATTCGGTCACTCCCGAACAATACTGGAATAATACTGAAACTTGATGATTTTGATGTTGTGGAAATAACAGAAATAAAACAGGAGGAACAATTGGGCTAAAACAAAGATTAATATTATTAAAACCATTTTCCATGGACATACTACCCTAAGGGGTGGAGTTGTTATCCATGGGAGAAAAAAATGATAAAAAACAAGTTAAAACAAATCGCAGGTTCATCGACACCTTTGTCGCAAAGGTAAGGCCTGCACCAGAATCAACAAGACCCAGCAAGCAAGTTAAACAAAAGAAAAACGACTCCAAGGAAGGCAGTTAACTGCCTTCCTATCTTTCATACAGCTTGAACAGCGCCTGTGTGCCGCTGTTTTCCTCCCCTTCCGCAGCCAGCCTCTCATACATGGATTTGGCCAGCTCCAGCCCGGGCGCCGTCAGCCCCATTTCACCGGCAGCCTGCAGAGCGATTTTCATATCTTTAATAAAATGTTTTACATAAAAGCCCGGATCAAAATTGTCGGCAAGCATCCTGGGGGCCAGATTGCTCAGCGACCAGCTTCCGGCCGCCCCGGTCTCAATGCTTTTCAAAACGCCGGAGGGGTCCAGCCCTGCTTTCCTGGCATAGGCCATAGCTTCACAAACGCCTAACATGCCGGAGGCAATGGCAATCTGGTTGCACATTTTGGTATGCTGGCCGGCCCCGGCCTTCCCCTGAAGTATAATATTCTTACCCATCAACTCCAGTATTGGCAGCACCACCTCAAAGTCCTCCCTGTCCCCGCCCGCCATGATGGCCAGCCTGGCCTCCCGGGCTCCCACATCTCCACCCGAAACCGGGGCATCCAGAGCATGCAGTCCCCTTGCCCCGGCCTCAACGTATATCCTTCGGGCAAGGGCCGGAGTGGATGTGGTCATGTCGATGAGATAGGTTCCGGGCCTGGCGCTGTTGATTATTCCTCCCGGCCCCAGGTATACCTCCTCAACATCCCGGGGGTATCCCACCATGGTTATGATAATATTGCACCTGGCCGCCAGTCCTGCCGCCGTGTCTTCCCGTAACGCCCCCAGCCTCACCAGTTCTTCGGTTTTGGACGGGGTACGGTTGTAAACAATGACGGTGTGACCTGCCCTGATCAAATGGGAGGCCATGCTTTGACCCATCACCCCGGTGCCGATGAAGCCTATGACAGTGCTATTCTTATCCATATTCTGTTCCTCCCTGAACTGAATACTTAATAAAAAAGCTGGCTTTAGTCACCAGCGAGTGCATCATGCACAGAAAGAGTATATATGTACTTGGAGATGTCCATACAAACACTATTGAAAACTTCTGGAGCCAATTTAAACGTAGTCTGGACGGAACACACAACGCAGTTAGTGCTAAAAATACCTACAGCGTTACCTTGACGAATTCATGTTACGTTACAACATTATTTATTTTGATATTCCAGATTCAATTCGTTTTGCATTTCATATTCTCTGCATTTCAATTCAAGTAATTTAAAATCAACTGTGTCATTTAAATATGGAGCATTACTTATATTTTTTGTTTTTTGTTTATAAATAACCTCGGCGTGTTTTTTCTGTAATATATTTGAATTTTTTCTAATATATCTAATTTGATTTTCAATAATACTTTTATACTTTTTATCTTCTATACTATCTACATCTAATAAACTATATTCATTATCTGGTACTGGAATCATACTGGAAAACTTTAATTTACCAAAAAAATTTAGATTATTTCCACGTTTTACTACAATTCTATGTATAGGAACAACACTCTTTCTTATTGTTCTTACCCCATCTTTATAAATATAATCAGTTGGTTTAGGTGAACTTAAAGGAACAAAATAATTAAAACCACTAATTGTTAAAACTACTCCTACATATTTTCTAGTTCTATTATCTTCTTCATTTTTTAAAACTTTCGCATCTGCTGCATCTCTTAGATAATCAACATAAGTAGTATTTACAATACATATCTTCATTCCCTTGCTCCTATATTAATGGAAAAAGCGGTTTTTAACCGCTTTTTCCTAGTTCACTTATCGGTAGAACCTCACCTGAATTTTTCCTCGTTCACTTATCGGTAGAACCTCACCTGAATTTACTACATATATAAATATAAATACTTTTACAGTAAAGTATAGTTCACCCATAAAAAAATGTCAAGATAAAATCTAAAATTAACAATACGTCTAAATTACGTGTTGTGAGGGGATAATTGCCAAATCTTATTATTTGCTGTTTACAAGGCTATCAGGGCGGCCAGATGGGCCACAGTGGTTTCCCTGAGAGACCCGTTTTCATAAAGGGGCACAACGCCGGGATCATCCTTCAATCCGGGGTATATTCCAAAATCAGGCTTCTCCCCTATGATATAAAGAAAGCGTAAGGTGTATCCCCGCACCACAGGGTCTGGGTCGCCCAGAAAGACCATCAGCCGGGGGGCCTCTTCCCTCACCAGGCCGGGCCTGGCCTGGGCAATTCTGCCGGCCGCCCACGCCACTCCCCTGCGCAGCATTTGCTCATCTACAAAGGAGATAATGATGGAGGCAAATTCCCCGAACATATCCGGCAGCCGGTATATTATTTCCCCCAGGCAATGGGGGGAGCTCCAGCCAATACCCCCGGACTCTTCGTTAATGGTCCAAAGTAGATTGCGGATAATATTCCGGACGGCCTCCGGTTCTTCCCCGGCCAGCCTTTGAGCCACCAGCCCCATGGCCTCAACGGCCCTCCAGCGGACCAGATCCTCGGGGTGGTACAAAAGCCTGTTAAGGTATCTCAGCGACCCCTTCCTGAGGGCCACCAAATCTGCCAGGAGGTTTGTTTTTCCTTCTTTAAGGAGGGTTAGAAATTGTTCTTTTGAGTAGCCGGACAACCAAACCCCTCCCTAAAATAGAAGTTAGAGGCAGGAGGTTGGAGGTTGGAGGTTGGAGGTTGGAGGTTGGAATCTTGCGGAAATTAGAATGCTTATTGCTTAATTACCTATAACCTATAACCTCTAACCTCTAAAAGTTCCTTACCCCTTCGCACACTCCGGCAAAGCTTATTTAACTTATAGCTTATAGCTTATAGCTATTTTCTAATCATGGCTGAGAGCCGCCGGCTGATTGCCGACAGCTATTTTAGCAACTTCCTGACCGCCTTGATGTGCCTGCACTGAAAACCGGAATCCCGGCAGGACCGGAATCTGAAGGTACAGCAGTTACACCTGTCCGTGGTGGTTTCAAGTTCAAACCTGCAGTCGTAGTCGGTCACCAGGGCCTCTTTCTCTGATACGAAATAGACAACCAGATCGTCAACCATGTAAGGTTCATTCACCTTTATCTGCATATCCGGATCACTTTCCGCCGTATGCGGGCGTTTAATTTATTATGCTTTTTATTGTACAACAATGCCGGGAAAAGGTCAAAAAAACCACCGGTCAAAGCCGGTCAACGGCCTTCAGAATACCCTGCATTATAAGGGCTGGAGTGGGCGGGCAGCCCGGCACCGACACATCCACCGGAAGATGCTTTGCCACCCCGCCCCCGGAGGCGTAGGCCCCCCGAAAGACACCGCCTCCGCAGGCGCATGCTCCCACAGCCACCACCAGAGCCGGTCGGGGACATGCCTCATAGGTTTTCTGCAGGGCGATCTCCATATTCCTGGATACCACGCCGGTAATCAGCAGCATGTCGGCGTGGCGGGGCGAGGCCACAAAATCAAAACCGTACTGCTGAATATCATAATGCGGCCCGGTCAGAGAATTTATTTCAAAATCGCAGCCATTGCACGCCCCGGCGTCCACATAACGTATATGCAGGGATTTTCTGCACACCTTTTTTAACCTCCGGATGAGGTCATTTTCCTTTTGTGTCTCAGTTTGTGTCTCAGTGGCGATAACAGGAACCTGTATTTCGGAAACGGCCTTCCCGGGACACGCCTCCCGGCAGCAATGGCAGTATATACAGGCCCCGGGATCCACAGTCTCACCGGTCATGGCCCCGGTGGGACAGGCCTCCTGACATCTGCGGCACCCAGGAGGGCAGGCGCCGGCATCGACCACGGGCAGCCCTCTGCCCGGGCCTTCCCCCCAGGTTCCAGGCCCTTCGGTCACAATTCCGCACTTTAATATACCTTTTAATGTCTTAAGCAATTTATCACCCCCGATTACCGGTCAAGGCAGGCATAGCACAATTCAAAACTTTTGTTAATAAGGGGAAAGTCCGGAACAATATTACCTGGCAGGCACAGGGGCACCACCGGCCAATTGCAGTGGGAGGCCGACCGGACCATATAGCGGTACAGCGTTCCTCCGGGCCCTGTCATAATCCAGTGCACGTTGGCCCCCCTGGCCGACTCGGTATAACCAACCGATGTCTTGTAAGGAGGCAACTCCGGAATATCTGACCGAAGTTCCCCCCGGGGCAGCCTCTCAAAGGCCTGCCTCAAAATATGGAAGGACTGGCGGCTCTCCTCAACCCTCTGCAGCAACCGGGAAAATACGTCTCCCCCGGTTTGCACCGGAACCTGGAATTCAATATGGCCATATGCCGCATAGGGCAGATCCCTTCTCAGGTCCCTGTCCACCCCCGAGGCCCTGGCGGCCGGTCCCACCGCCCCCAGGTCCAGAGCCGCCTCCACCGGGAGCACCCCGGTGGTCTGCATACGGTCCAGCAGCGAGGGGGATGAAAGCAGCACATCGGTAAGTTCCCACAGATCCCTTTCCAAATGGGACAGTTCGCCGCTGATTTGGGGTATTTCCTTCAAATCCCCGCAAACGCCTCCGGGGACAACCGTACCCCTTAGGTATCGGTGACCCGCCAGGCGCATATTCATTCTCATCAGCCGCTCCTTTAAAATGGCTCCCCGGCTGATACCATATGAAAAGCCCACACCGGCGCACATGTTGCCTATATCCCCCACATGGTTATAAAGCCTCTCCATTTCCAAAAGTATGGTCCTGACGTAGAGGGCCCTTTGGGGAACGATAGCCCCGGAAAGGCTTTCCACGGCCTGGGAATAGGCCGCCGCATGGGAAACCGAACAGGCCCCGCAAATTCTTTCGGCCACCAGTACCACCCGGTTAAAGTCCATGGACTCCGCCGCCTTTTCCACACCCCGGTGGGTATAGAAAAGCTGTGCCTGCAGGTTAATCACATCTTCCCCGAAGGTAAAAAACCTGAAGTGGCCGGGCTCAATTATTCCGGCGTGAACCGGGCCCACCGGAATCTGGTATACTCCCTCCCCCTCTGCCGGGCAAAACTCCATTTCCCCTTCAGCTCTGGGAACCTTTGTGCCCGGAATGAAATCCTTTCTCAGAGGGAAAACACCTTCCGGCCAGTCCGGGTGAGTGGCCAGCCTGCGAGGGTCAGGATGGCCCAGGGGAACTATCCCCAGCATGTCCCTCATTTCCCTTTCCAGCCAGTGGGCCGACGGAATAACGGGAGTAACGGAGGGATATCCGGGACTGATGGGGTCCAACAGTATAAATATTTCAGCCACCTTTCCCGATGGCAGAGCAAATACCGTGTATACCGCAAAATGGCCGTTGATCTCCCTTTCATCCACCCCGGCCATGGTGAGCAGCCGCGCCCCATGGCCGATCATAATGGAGGCCGCTTCCGGCAGCCTTGCCGCAGGAACTTCCATACTGATTGTTTTTTCATTCATTTAGTACACTCCCCCGGAAGCAGTCATAAAACTGACAACTCTAAACAAAAAATACTGAACAGACCCGGGCATGTAAATTCCCTGTAGAATCAGCAGGCCCAAGGGCAGCAGCAGCAGCAGGTGGCTGGCCGAAAAGCGTTCTCCCCCGGTTAGGCGGGTGGGTAAATCACTGAAATACATTTTGCCTGCGAAATAGATAAGGCCGGCAAACACCACCGCTATAATCATGAGAAAAACAAAGCCCAGACCCATCCCTCCGGCCTGAAAGCCCCGGGAGGCCACGTCCAGCTCGCTGATAAACAATCCAAAGGGCGGCGCACCCCCTATGGCCAAAAGACTGGCCATAAAAACGGTGGCTGTAACCGGAAGAAGCTGGCCTATACCCTTCATCCTGGGAATAAGCTTGCTGTGATACTTCTGGGCCAGGGTTCCGGCCGAAAGAAACAGCACCGACTTGCCCAGGGCATGGTTTACCAGATGCAGCAAAGCCCCGGTGTACCCCAGTGCGCCGCCCAGGCCGAAGCCCAAAACGATTATACCCACATGCTCAACACTGGAGTAAGCCAGCAGCCTCTTTATATCCTTTTGCACCAGTATGAAGGGCAGCGCTCCGGCCATGGACATCAGCCCGAAAACAACCAGAAGTTTGCCTGAAAAATTACTGCCCGCAGATGCCGATGTCAGCAGGTGGAACCTTATTATGGCGTATATGGCGCAGTTCAGCAAAACCCCGGACAAAAGTGCGCTTACCGGGGAGGGCGCCTGGCTGTGAGCATCCGGCAGCCAGGTATGCAATGGGAACAGTCCGGCCTTGGTGCCGTAGCCCACCAGTACGAAAATAAAGGCCAGCTTCATCAATAAGGGATCCAGCCGTGCCGCCATGGGATAGAGAAAGCTCCAGCTAAGTCTTATTTCGTCAGATGCCAAAATCCCGCTGGCTGCATAAAAAGTAAGTATTATTCCAAGCATGGCAAAGGAAATACCCACGGTACAGATGACAATGTACTTCCAGGCGGCCTCCAGGGCTTGCCTGCTGCCGTAGAAGCCCACCAGCAGGGCGGACACGATGGTGGTTCCCTCAATGGCCACCCACATCACCCCCAGATTGTCGGCCAGTACCGCCAGGTACATGGTTGCCACAAAAAGGTGAAGCAGCCCAAAGAACCGGCCCGTTTTCCCTTCCGCCACCTCTTTGCTTTCCCGGTCTAAACGCAAATAACCCACCGTGTACAGACAGCAGATTGTCCCCACCACACTGATGACAAAAACCAGCACCGCCGAAAATTCATCAATAAACAGAAATGATCCCGCCCTTGTGCCTCCCCCGGCCCGAAAGGGCATCAGCGAGCAGTATAGCCCTGCAACGCCTGTCATCAGCGCCCCCATAACATTGATGCGCTCCCAGCTTCGGATACCCAGAGGCAGGAGGCAGGCGACGGCGGTTAAAAGTGGAATTAAAAGCAACAGGTAAAGCATTTTTTTACCCCTTCAGCTTATTTAAAACTTTGGTGTCCAGAGTGTCGAAAGTACCCCTGATGCGGTTGGTAAAAACACCCATAACCAGCACCCCCACCAAAAGGTCGAAAAAGATACCCAGCTCAAGGATTAGGGGCATTCCCCCGTTAATGGCAATGGCGCACAGGAAAAGGCCGTTTTCCATCATAACTATACCTATCAACTGATTAAATGCCGATCTCCTGCTAATCATGAAGAAACATCCCAACAAAACAGCGGAAAGCGCCACCGGAAACATCTGGCCCCCCACCTGTACTTCCTTGAGCAGCACCGGAACCACATAGGAGTAGGTCAGTCCCACCAGCAGCACCCCTGTCAGCATGGATAGCCCCGGCCCTATGGACAAAGGAACCTCATGGTATTTAACAACCCTGTCGGCCAGCCTGTAGAGTATCCAGGGAAGGACAATCACCTTTATTACCAGTGTCAGGCCCCCCACCACCAGCATGTGCCAACTGGCCTTTGCGTCCCAAAGGCCCAGGTAAAAGGCAATCATGGAGAGGACCAGGGACTGTGCCGCCAAAAGGGCGATACTCCTGGAAACTGCCCTGCCGCCCAACATCAACAGCCCGGTTATGAGAAAAACCAGGGTTAAATATCCGATCAAGTCAAATCCCCCCCTACAAAAAACTGTTGCTTAAAACCGCCAGCAGACAAAAGGCAGCCCCGCCGACCATAAGCTCCGGAAGCTTGAACAGCCTCATTTTTGCCATAATACTTTCTAAAACGGCCAGCAGAAGCCCCAGCAGGGCCACCTTTCCCACCAGCAGGCCCGCCGCCTGAAGCACCGGGGAGCCGGATGGGTGGGGCCAGAAAAGGTAAGTCAGCAAAACCAGAAAAACAGTCTGTTTCACCATGGCCGCCCAGTGCAGAAAACCCAGATGCCTGCCTGAAAACTCCAGCAGCATGGCCTCATGGACCATTGTCAGTTCCAGGTGTGTGTCGGGGTTGTCCACCGGAATCCGACCGGTTTCTGCAATGGTGACCACCATCAGCCCTATAAAGGCCAAAACCCCCGCCGGATTTTGGCCGGCTCCGGCCAGTCCGGCCAGATCAGTGGTTCCGGCCACCATCACCACACCGAACAAACCAAGCACCAGCACAGGCTCCACCAGGGTTGTGATCATCATTTCCCGGCTTGATCCCATTCCCCCAAAGGCACTGGCAGGCTCCAGCGCCGACAGGGCCAGGAAAAACTTGGCAAGGGCGAAAAGATATGTCAGCGCTATTAAATCGCCTAACTGAAATGCACTATGTCCCCACAGGGGAATAAGGCTGCCGGCCGCCAGGCTGGCGCCCAGGCAAACATAAGGGGTGACCAGTGTTATCCATGAGGTATGCGCCGACACTACAGGCTCCCTTTTTAAGAACTTCAGTATATCAAAATATGGCTGTAAAACACCGGGGCCCCGCCGGCGCTGGGTCAGCGCCTTGGCCTTTTTGATTATTCCGTTGATCAGCGGGGCCAACAGCATTAAAAAGATAATCTGCCCGCCCAAAGCCGTTACATTCCCCTCCATTATTACGCCCCCTACCTATTCCATACCAGCAGCAATATCAGTGTTATAAAAATATAGCCCAGATAAAGGTTAATGTTGCCGCACTGGATAAAGCGCCATTTTTTTGACATGATTATGGTGATCCTGCGCAAGGGACTGTATAAAAAGTCCTTCACCAGAGATTTGATATGTTCCTCAAAATGTATTCTGTAACCGAAATAAGGAAGCAGCGCATATTTGCTGATTACTTTTCTTTGGGGCTGCAGCAAAGACCGGTAAACACGCCTCACCGGCTGAGAAAAAGAGGCCGCAGTATACTCCATGGATGCGTCAGGCACAATTCCGCAGCCCCAGGTTTCACTCCTCCTGACCCTGCCTCCGCCCGCCAGCCTGCTCATCCCATATAGCGCGGCCACCAGCGCCAGTAAAAGCAGCGCCAGGTTAGAATTATAGGTCTTTATGACGGGAACGGCTGCTGCGGAAAAAATCTGACCGGCCGCCGCAGCCAGGGGATTCAGAACCATTTCAGGCATAATGCCGGTGACAATGCATAAGATCGCCAGCGGAGCCATGGAGAGTCTCATTCCCCAAGGCACTTCCACCGCTTTCGAGGCCTTTTCCGTCCTGGGCAGGCCCAGAAAAGAAATTCCAAAGGCCTTCACAAAGCATGCCGCCGCCAGCGCCCCGGTAAGGGCCAAAGCTGCGCAGGCCAGTATTCCGGCCACCATCCAGATACCGGAAACCTTAAGGTATGCTATGCCTAAAAGTGACTGGTAAATCTGATATTCACTGGCAAAGCCGTTTAGCGGGGGAATGGCCGAGATGGAAACGGCCCCCACCAGAAAAAGCGCCGCCGTGTGGGGCATTCTTTTTATAAGCCCGCCAAGCATTTCAATATCCCTGCTGTGTGTAGCGTAATAGACCGATCCGGCCCCCAAAAAAAGAAGGCTTTTGAACACGGCATGGTTCAGAACGTGAAACAGCCCGGCCGCCAGAGCCAGAGCCGCCAGAACCCCCATGTTCCAGGAGAAGAATATCATTCCGGCGCCAACGCCCATCAGTATAATACCGATGTTTTCCACACTGTGGAAGGCCAGCAGCCGCTTTAAGTCATGCTCCATAAGGGCGTAAACAACCCCTACAACTGCGGAAACAACACCCACCGCCAAAACAACGCCGCCCCACCAGGAGGGGCCGGGCCCAAGAATATCAATGATCAGCCGGACCATTCCATACACCGCCGTTTTCAGCATCACCCCGCTCATTACCGCAGACACGTTACTGGGAGCCGCCGGGTGAGCCATGGGCAGCCACAGGTGCAGAGGAACAATCCCCGCCTTGGTTCCAAAGCCAATCAGGGCGCACAAAAATACTATGCTCTTAGTGGCCTCGGGCAGATCGGGACTATAATTGGCCATATCCGCAAAGCCCCACCCGCCGCCGGTCCCGCTGTATAAAATAAAAAATGCGCTCATGATAAAAACTGTCCCCAGGTGCGTCATTACAATATATGCGAAGCCGGCCTTTCTGACCTGCTGGCGGCGATATTCAAAGGTCACCAGGAAATAGGAGGTGATGGTCATCAGCTCCCAGAAAACAAGAAAGGTGATCATGTTATTGACAGTGACCACCAGAGTCATGGAAAGAACAAACAAATTATAACAAAAACTCCACCAGGGAATATTTTCCCCCTGATAAAGCTTCATATAGTCCCGGGAATACAAACTTACCAGCAAAGTAACCAGGGATATGGCGGCAACGAAAAAGCCGCTTAAACGGTCAATAAACAGTTCCAGTTCAACGCCGGGCAATATGTGGCCCAGGCTTATCAGAACAGGCTCCGGTGATAACATCCCCCGCACCCCCACAGAAAGGGCAAGGACACCCGCCAGGGCGGCCGATAAACAGCCCAATCCCAACGAGGTTGCGGGATGTTTTTTTAGAATAAGAGGTATTACAGCCCCTGCCAGGTAGAACGCTAAAACTAAAAATACTTCCCTGTGCAAGTCAGCCAATTAAACTGCCCCCCGCCAATAATTTCCTGCCAAAAACCGGCGCATTGCGGGACAAAACCCCCTGGCACAACCTCCGGCTTTCCACAACCATTTAATTTTACATCTCCTGCGGACTATTTACAATAAGGTATGAAATAATATGAATTTCGATTTATTAGCAGTTCAAGATGGGTAAAAAAATGGAAAAATGGAAAGGGAAACGGAGTTTTATGGGGAATATCAAAAAAGACAGGGATCGCTCCAGTGCGCTAACTCCGGGGGAAGGCATACACTAACTGTTAATCGAAGAGGTGATTGTCGGAAAATGAAGACCGCAGGCATTTCAATCAAATATAAACTGGGCTTTTTATTTTTAGTTATTCTCTTGATCTTCGCATCCACTATAGCTTTCACCATTACCCGAATCATCACCGCGGGAGTGGAAAAGGCCGCCCTGGAAAAGGTAAGAAGCGACCTGGACCTGGGAAAGGAGATCATCAACCTTAATGTGCCCGGTGAATGGCAGGAAAGGGATGGCAAGCTGTATAAGGGCAGCACCCTGATGAGCGGCAACTTCGGAATTGTAGACCATATTGGAAATATGACCGGAGGAACGGCTACAATATTTCACGGCGACACCAGGGTTGCCACCAATGTAAGGCTGCAGGACGGCTCCCGCGCCGTAAACACCCGGGTAAGTCAGAATGTGGCCGATGCGGTGCTGGTTCGGGGTGAGAGGTACTACGGCGAGGCCGTGGTGGTGGACAAAAAATACCAGACAGCCTATGAGCCCATCAAGAATCCCCAGGGAAAAACCATCGGCATTTGGTACGTGGGAATATCCAAAGAAATTATCGGCCAGATGATTAATGATATGTATATCACTGTAATTGGGGCCTCGCTGGTCCTGCTGGCGTTCTCCTTTCTTGCCTGGAACTTTTTCTTCGGGAGGGTACTGGTCAAACCCTTGCGGGGTATTCAGGAGTTGATGGCCCGCTCCCGGCAGGGTGACCTCACCGTACGGAGTGAGGTTTCATCAGGGGACGAAATTGGACAACTGACCTCATCATTTAATCAGTTCATAGAGAAAATACAGCATATGCTCATTGACATACGGGACAGTTCCATCATCATCAGCGAATCACTGCGCGAAATGTCGTCCATGGCAGGAAACATGGCGGCCCGGAACACCGAGATGAATACAAAAATAAACGTGGTCAACACCGCTGTGGGGCAGATCACCGAGAGCATCACCGGAACGGCCTG